>Ga0172375_10012003_pt1 | contig 10918 bp, 13 predicted proteins | sample LakKiv1m_FD_114537 | JGI IMG/M metagenome (GOLD analysis project Ga0172375, IMG submission 114537) | Freshwater microbial communities from Kabuno Bay, South-Kivu, Congo - kab_092012_11.1m | ecosystem: Environmental > Aquatic > Freshwater > Lake | place: Democratic Republic of the Congo... | reverse complement strand
TACTAATTATCAAATCGGCAGTCTATAGTGGGTGGCAGTACTTGTACACCAGTAATATCTGAAGTAGAATCTTTTGACAGGTTTTTAAAAGTCTATGCAATACAAACTTCATAAATTAAATTCAGGTTTGCCGGTTATGATTATCCCCATGCCCTCCCTTGAATCGGCAACAGTTACCCTTTGGGTTAAAACAGGCAGCCGAAACGAGGACAAAAAAGTTGGCGGAATAAGCCATTTCCTGGAACACATGGTTTTTAAGGGTGGTAAAAAACGCCCGACAGCCAGGGATATATCCGAAGCAGTTGATGCAATAGGGGGAGAGTTTAATGCAGGAACCTCCAAGGATTGGACCAACTTCTATATCAAAGCTTCAAAAGACAAAGTGGAAACCGCAATGGATGTCCTAAGCGATATGGTTTTAAGTCCGATTCTTTCGGAAGAGGAAATAGAGCGGGAGAAGGGGACTATTATTCAGGAAATTGCGATGTATGAAGATACTCCAATAATGAAAATAGGTGAAGTTTATGAAGAGGTTTCTTTTTCGGGTAATCCTCTTGGTTGGGATACTGCAGGAACCCCATCTTCTGTAAAATCTATTAAAAGAAATGATTTTGTAAGTTATAGAAAGATACATTATCATCCAGAAAATATGTTGGTAACCATTGCCGGAGGAGTTGTGGAAGCTTCCTGCCTAAAACTTGCCGAAAAATATTTTTCTGAGTTCCCATCGGAACAAAAAACTGATTTCAAAGGGAAAATATTTAAGGCATCTCAGACAAAACCTCAAATTAAGATTCAAACCAAGAAAAGTGAACAAGCCCATTTTATCCTTGGTTTTATGAGTGAAGGTAGGGGTTATAAAGGACGCTTTGCCCAATCGGTTTTAGCCTCAGTCTTGGGTGGAGGAATGAGCTCCAGAATGTTTATTGAAGTACGAGAACGCCGGGGACTTGCATATTCGGTCAGAACAAGCATTGAAAGATATCAAGACACGGGTTATATGGGAACCTATGTAGGTACAGATCCAAAAAAGGCTGATGAAGCGATGTCGGTAGTTCTTGAGCAGTACCGTGGGATTTCAACTGGAAAACTTCCAATTTCGGGAGAGGAACTCAAAAAAGCCAAAGAATTCATAAAAGGGCATTTAGCCTTGTCTCTAGAGGATACAGGAGCGGTCAACAACTATTTCGGTGAACAGTATCTTTTCTTGGGTAAAGCTCAAACTCCCGAAGAGGTTTGCGAAGATATAGATAAAGTTAGTCTGGAAGAAGTCTACCTTGAAGCTAAAAAGTTATTTACCCCAACAAATATGAATCTTGCAGTAATTGGACCTTTCAAGGATAAAGAAAAATTTGTACAATTAATAAAGTAACATGGAAAGAACTGTAGTACTAGTTAAACCAGATGGACTTCAGAGAGGGCTTGTTGGTGAAATAATGCACCGTTTTGAAAGAAAAGGTCTCAAACTTGTGGGTATTAAAATGATCCGTTTGACTGACGAAATCCTTGAAAATTGGTATGCCCATCACAAAGATAAGCCGTTTTTTACCACCCTCAAAAGCTTTATGGAATGGACCCCGGTTGTAGCCATGGTTTGGGAAGGTGTTGAGGCAATAGCCGCGGTCAGGAAAATTGTTGGTATTACCAAATCCCGTGAGGCGGAAGCGGGAAGTGTCAGAGGCGACTTTGGTATGAGCGGAAGCCAGAACATAATCCACGCTTCAGATTCTATCGAATCTGCAGATAAAGAGTTGGGACTTATATTTAACGGAGACGAAATATTTGAATACGATAGTGCAACAGATCTTCTTATCTACTCCAAGGAAGAATTATAAGCCAACTTTTGCTTTGTCAGTAATAAATAACCCTGTTTCGTGATAAAATTAGCTTTGTCGAGCCCCTATAGCTCAACGGATAGAGTAGTCCCGTCCTAAGGGAAAGATGGAAGTTCGATTCCTCCTAGGGGCACCAAAATATGTCAGAAATACCTGGAAAAAAGCAAGACAACAAAGAATCGGGTGGTGAATTCCCAAAAATTCAGCCACCAACTGAGGCAGAAATATTAAAAGCCAAGCTTGATCATGCAATGGAAGATCCTAATATCCAAAAATTAGTCAAGGATGGTCATGGGGTATTTATCAATAGTGATACGGGAGACGTAACCTTAATTGATGATAAAGATTAACGGGGTGTAGGTCATCGGTAGACCGCTTGTTTCGGGTACAAGAGGCACTGAGTTCAATTCTCAGCACCCCGACACACACAGAATCAGGCACAGAATGACTGCGTGCGGAGGCGGGCGCACGCAGGGAATCAAACCCAGATTTATATACTGGAGTCAGTTTTCGGTTATGTAAAAAGTAGTTCGAGCCGATGTTTTTTGCGAAGAGTGCAACTTCTTCGCAATTATTTTTTGCGCGCGCGATTTTTGCCCCTGTTTTTGCCTTTTCAATGAAATCTTTGAAAGGTTCGAGCCAACTCACGCCTCCACTTTCAATTTTGGTTATTTCTTCTTGTAATTTTAATTTTTCTTCAAAGATTTCATTCTTCTTTTGCTTGTATGTTTGAGGGTCGATAACTTGGTCTAAATAACTGTCAAGTAAAATACTAAGTTTTTTATCTAAATTTTCAACCTCAGACTTATAATCTTGTAATGTTTGAGTCAAATTTCTTTTTTCAGCAACTTCATCTTCCTTAATCCAAACATCCCATTTGTTGGCCCAAGAAATAGGCAGTGCAACATCAGAAATTGATTTTCTGATTTGTGTTTCAATCTCTAGTGCTGTAACCGCTTGTTGTGTACAAGGATGAACTTTTTTAGTACATCTGTAGTAAACATATGTTGCATGCCTGTTCTTTGTTTTGTAAAACTTTGTATGTTGTTCAGCAGTAATACTTGCTCCACAATTAAAACACTTCATCAAGCCAACAAATGGGAATGTATGAGATTTGTAACTTGCCTTGATTCTTCTTTGCCTTTCCTCTTGAACTTTTTTGAAAAGATCTTTTGAAATTATTTTTTCGTGTGTACCCTCGTAGTATTCGCCACTATATTTCATAATCCCAATATAAAACTTATCACTTAAGATCTTGTGAATTTCAGAATGATGTAGTGTTTTTCCATTTTTTCTTTTTAAACCAAACTTAAAAAGGTAATTTGAAATATCAGTATATGAGTACTTTCCAGTAGCAAACAGTTCATATGCTTCTTTTATTCCTTTTGAGGCAAAATTGTCTACATCTATTCCTCTTGTTTTAGGATTATTTAAATAACCAAATGTTGCCTTGCCTGGCCAAACTCCATTTCTTAATTTTTGGCGCTGTCCTCGCCTAACATTTTCAGACAAATTATCAATATAATACTTGCTCTGCCCAAATGCGATTGAAAGCATAAATTTGCCTTGCGGTGTGTTATCAAACCAAAAAGTTGGGAATTTTAGGTCTAACAATTTTCCAGTATCTAATAAATAAACAATTTTGCCTCCATCCATTGAGTTTCTTGCCAGTCTGTCCGGATGCCAAGCGAGAATACCTTGTGCCTCACCTTTTTCTAGTTTTTTAATTACTTCTGCAAATTTTTCGCGGCCTGGAACTTTAGCAGTTTTAGATTCTTCAATAAATTCAGAAATTTCTAGATTTTCTCGCTTGGCAAATTCTTTTAGTTCTGTGATTTGTGCTTCAATAGACAAGACTTGCTTATCTACTTCGTCTCTTGATCTTCTTGAATAAACTATATATTTCATTGTCTTTTTGTGTTTAATTTTTGCGTTTTGGACTTGTTCTTTTTTATGTTCGAAAACTGACTCCAGTATATAAATCTGGGTTTGATTCCCTGCGTGCGCCCGCCTCCGCACGCAGTCATTCTGTGCCTGATTCTGTGTGTGTCGAAACTTACAGAAAAGTTAGAACCTATTTTAAAAACTCGAACTTGCGTTAGCTCCGGCTCGGCCTTTGGCCGAAGCCTTCCGCAAACATCGGCTCGAACTGTTTTCTGTCCTTTTGTTTTCAAGTCCAAAACGCAAAAATTGTTAATGTTCTAAAATTTAAATGGCGCACCTGTTTGTAACCAGTTAGGAATGTCTCCTCACTGACAAGTGCGCCATTAAAAAAGACATTCCGAAAAAACTGGTTACATCTTAAATATACTGAGGTTAAAAAGAAAATGCAATGAAGAAATTAAGGCTTTCGCTGAACAACAGTTGTCTTAAGAACGTGTCTTATTTCTGACATGTCCGAAACACTGACTGTTCGTCCTGTTTTTATCGAATGTTCAATCGGGCTTTCCTGAAATATTTCGCCTGTATTGTCATCTCTCAAACCATAGCCAACAACTTGGTCAACACCATATTTTCCAAGAGTAAATAAACCAACGACTTTATCCAAAAGCCCTGCTTTTTCTGTAGCTTGAAAATTGTTTTCTGCTGTCATGCTGAGTATTGTATCTTGAAAATATTAAAAAAACAATAACCACCTGAAAAGTAGTAGTTTGTATTAAATAATCGTGATATCTGTTAAAATGTGAAGAGTTAGAGAAACTTGTAAGTGTCTCTTTTTGGGCGGAAGCCCAAACAAAAATCGCGCGTGTGTTTTAGCAAAAAAAAGCGGAGGCGAGGCCGAAGGCCGAGCCGGAGCTAACGCAAGTTCGAGTTTTTAAAATAGGTTCTAACTTTTCTGTAAGTTTCGACCGTTATGTCAGAAGATGCTGCAGAAAAAACACAAATAGGCTGGTCGATTACTAAAGAGGTTGAAAGGCCCGAAAATATCACTTTAGACAATTGTCTTCGTGGTCAGGAAATAGAAAGTATATATAACCATCTTGATAATGGGAAAATAGTATTCATATATGGTAATGATGGATTTGGTAAAAGTACTCTAATTGAGGAATTAGCAGCTGTTCAAAGGTCAAAAGGTGGAGAAATTGACCTTTTTATGGCCAGCCACGCCAGGCTTAACACTCCAGAGAATGCCAACCGTTTGGCTGATGAAATTGGTTATATTCAGACGAAGCCGAATACGTTATTACTATTTGATAGTGCTGATTACCTCTGGGAGGACTCGGGAGATCTAAGGGTATACCCCCAACGAGCGAGATTTTTCAGGGCTCTTTTAGATTCGGGTGTTCCTGCGGTTGTAACTTTCCATAAGGATGAGCCGGTAGGTAAAAAAGTCTCTTTGGCTGCAAAGGATGTAATATTTATGCCCGAAATTAGTCGTCTACGCAGTCAAGGTAAACTTACAGAAATAAGCCTTTGCCCTTTTTATCCGATTGATAAGGCTAAAGGTTTTTTTAATAGCTTAGGATTTGATCCAAAAGTTGCGGAATTGTTTGCCGATCGACTTGAAACAAGGCAGCATGTCACTATTAAAAACTACTTATTATTTGAGAATATATTACCTTCGGGATGGAGTGAAACTTGGAAAACACGGCGCGATCTGATTAACCGTTGGTCAAAGGATGGTAGATGGGAAAAAGTGAATGCAGAAGTCAAACTTTGGGCAGAACAAGCCTACAGAAGAAAGCTTGAATCGGACGCATACACCCACTAACTAATTACTTCACTGTCAGGATATAAAGATTTGGGGTTGAATCGGTTGAACCAAGGTTGGTAAGGATTAGAAGCTTACTGGTATTGGAATAGGGGAAAGCGGAAGGTACCGCAAATGAGCCCGAATAAATAACTTGTCTGTTGGTTCCGTCGTAATCCATAATAACTACTTGATTAGTTTCAGCCCAAAGCAGATGACGGCTTGAAGACATCCATCTTAAGGCCGGAATATCGGAGCTGTCACTGTTATTAATGGTTACAGGTCGATCTGAGATCAAAAAGTTACGATCCTCTTTTATATCATAGACATATGTATACCCAGGTGTTACGTTTCTCACTTGAGTCTGAGTTGATGCACCGGGTAAAGGTTTAATTAGGTTTTCCGGAAGGGTAGCGGATCCGCTGGCCGTATATGTAATTAAGTTATTGTCAGGCGAAAAAACAAATACTGAAGACTTTCGGGAAAGAATATCAATTAATTCCACTGGAAGATTTTTTATCAAGCTTTGGTTGGTTTTATCCTTTGCGATTTTCCACTCCGCCAAAATTTGCGCTTTTCTTGAGGCAACGTTTACTCTCTGATTCTGAGAGGTAAATGATCCTGTATCTATCATAAATATACCGTTTGATACTGTTAGAAGGAGTTGTCTCCCGTCGGGTGAAAAGACGTATTTAGCGCCTGTCATATCCCCATCGGTAACTCTTTTTGGGCCAGTTGAAAATCCTAAGGGTAGGCTATAGGTGTCGAGTGCCCAAAGTCCAACCTTGTCATCCGTTAATCCTTTAGAGGGCAAGACGCTATATACAATTTTCGATCCGTCCTCTGACATAATGGCATTTTCCGCTCCCCAAACCGTGGCGGGGGAAAGTGAAGGAACACTCTTGAATAGCGATATACCTGCCTGTGTAACAACCTCTTTGTCAACCTTAAGTCTTTTATACCAGCTGAGATAACCTTCCTTTTTAACTTCAACGTCGTAAACCCCTGGAGTTATTGAAAGATTTGCGTTTGTGGCTGTTTTGAGCTCTCCATTGATAAATACAGAGGCCCCGTCAGGCTCGGATTTGAGAACAAGTATACCGTTTGGTTGGAACTTAAAAGTTTTCAAGTTAAACCTGTAGCCTCTTGCGTAGTATGTTGCAAAGATACCGGCACAGCCAACCACAATTATAGTAATGATAAGTAAGACCACCCTAATTTTTGTCATATTTTTTGGACCGTGTGATATATTATATAGCCATATCGGTTAAATATACAGTTTGCCTGAATAAAGCAACGACTTTTTAACCGGGACTTGATATAATCAACTCACTTATGCCTAAGCTTCGAAAAAACATTGCTATTGATCTTGGGACCGCCAATACCCTGGTCTGGGTAGCGGGGGAGGGTTTGATTGTTAATGAACCTACGGTTGTTGCAATCTCTGCAGACGACAATAAAGTTGTGGCTGTTGGTGAAGAGGCTAAAAAAATGCTTGGCAGAACCCCCGAGGCCCTTATTGCCAGCCGTCCCATGAGGGACGGAGTTATTGCAGATTATCAGGTAACCGAAGCCATGCTTCGATATTTTATAAGTAAAGTTGTAGGACGCTTTCAATTTTTTAAGCCTGATGTGATGGTTTGTGTGCCTGCAGGTTGTACTCAGGTCGAAAGAAGGGCGGCACTGGATGCCACACTTTCTGCGGGAGCCTCCCACGCATACCTAATTGACGAACCATTAGCTGCCGCAATCGGTGCCCAAATTCCCGTTTCGGCTCCTTCCGGACACATGATTATTGACATTGGTGGAGGCTCAACTGAGGCTGCGGTAATATCTCTTGGTGGTGTTGTTACCCATAAATCCGCACGAGTGGCAGGTAATAAAATAGATGAGGCAATACAAAACTATTTGAAAAAGAAACATAACTTGATCGTGGGAGACCAAACGGCTGAAGATATTAAATTGAGAATAGGTTCAGCAATACTCCTCCCTAAAACCGAAAAATTGGAAATTTCAGGCAGGGATTTGGTCTTTGGTCTTCCTAGAACGGTAGTTTTGACCTCAAGTGAAGTAACAGAAGCCATAAAGCCTATTTTAATGCAGATAATTGGAGCAGTTAAGGGTGTTTTGGAGGACACCCCCCCTGAACTTGCTGCCGATATTATTGATAAAGGTATCATAATGAGTGGGGGAACATCCCTACTTCGTGGTTTTGATAAACTAATAACAGAAGAAACCGGTGTACCGGCCCATGTTGCCGACGAACCACTTCTTTGTGTTGTAAGAGGAACAGGATTGGTTCTTGAAAATATAGAACTTTGGAAAAGAAGCGTAACAACAAAGGGATGAAACCCCGGACACTACCAGTAAAGTGTCTATAAGGTAAGTAGAATAGGTAAAATATAGGATAAAGAAGAAATAGAGCGCAAATTAAAATTATAAGATGTTGGGAAGATTGATATTTTTTTCTAATTAACAACTAATTGGCATTATTTATTTTTCTTATAAAAGGAACTTATAATAAAGAGAACAATTATAATAATACTTTGTTTATCAATTGAGGATAAAGTTTAAAAATTAAATATCAAAAAATGGATAAAAAATATACACAATACAAAGAAATTGGATGGGTATGTCAATTGAAATTTTTACCTGTAGTAATATCAACAAAAATGTGTTTTCAGCGAAATTTTAACCAATAGATATAGGTTAATTTGAGGTGCGGGGAAAATGAGGCAAAAAAATATATTACTTAATTCTATAAGATAATAAAGGGTTAGAACACAATAAATATGAATTATAAGATCAATAAAATGGCCCATGATAACGGAATAATCTTGGGAATTAATGTTAATAGCACTTCAACTTCTGAGGTGCTAACACGAGTGGGCGACTTAATATCCCATAATAGAAGATTTTATATCGTTACACCCAACCCCGAGCTCATTTTGATGTCCCAAACCGATCAAATGCTTAAAAAAGCCCTAAACGGGTCCGATATTTCTGTTTCGGATGCAATAGGTCTTTCTCAGGCGGCAAAATACCTTTCACTAAATTTACCAAAAAATATATTACTAAAATACCCAGTCGCTTTTGTCCAAGGGATTATTGTTGGTGCCGCAACTTTTTTTGCTCCAAAATGGCTTACAGCAGAAGTCAAACCTTTAAAAGGTAGGATTTTATTTATGGATTTGATCGATCTGGCAAGAAAGAACAATTGGAAAGTCTTTTTATTGGGAGGTCTTGACAGCGAAGCGGAGATTGCGTCTTTAAAATTAAAATTTAAATATAAAAACTTAAATATCGAATACAACAAGGGTCCAAGATTGGATAAAGAGGCGAAACCAGTCTCGGAAGATGATAGGAAAATTGAATCTGAAGCAGTTGCCCAAATCAATAAATTTGCCCCCAAGATCGTTTTTGTGGCATTCGGCAACCCCAGGCAGGAGATTTGGATCAGTAAGAACCTTTCAAGGCTAAATATCAGTGGAGCCATGGCTGTGGGGGGTTCCCTGCGCTACATTGCCGGTATGAGCAAGCTTCCGCCAAAATGGATGGCTAAAATTGGCCTAGAATGGCTCTGGAGAGGTCTAAATGAGCCTGTACGCCTAGGTCGAATATTAAGGGCAGTCATAGTTTTTCCTTTGAGGGTTTTTCAAAGCAAATTATTGAAGTAATTCGATCGCTGATTTACTTCCACCCACTTTTGAATCCTGCAAAAACTTTATTATTGATTTTTTGTTTGTAAGCAATATCCAACTTTCTGTTTCAGGGTAACTATCATCATAACCATGGTCGTGGTAATCAAGCTCGAGATAAATATCTGAATTGGATCCAACTTGAAGGTGTCTCCATGTCATAATCCCTTTACCTACTTTATGAGTTATTTCTTTTGTATAGCCTGCTGATAATATGTTAAATATCTTTTTTGCGAATTCATCATTTTCCTCAATATGAATTGTTCCCGTAGGATCGTCTAAAAAGTTTTTAAAAGCTATATTTTTTCGCTCAATTAGCTTGGCGGCATCTTCGGAACCTTTCATTTTTTCCTGGAAGGCCTGATAATCCCCAAGATTCAATTGTCCGGATAACGGTGTATAAACCAGACCGCTTCTGTCTATCAAATCTAATTGTTTGAATGTCAATTTTACCGGCAAATTGTATTCACTAAGAAGATCACCCGATAGAAGGCCAAAACCGGCCGCTTTTAAAATTTCTCTCGGTGGAATTTCCGGGTGATCCACATTTATGGAATACTTTTCATTATTGATTAGTAGATCTTTTATCTCTTCAGTTCTTGTCTTTAGTAGATATTTTGCGCATTCATCATGTTCGTCAGGTGTACAAGGGTAGAACATTCCTTCTGGTGTAATCCATCCGTCTGGCTTTGATATAGCATCCGACATTACAAATTTATTCTCTAATTGTTGATTATTCGGTGCTTCCATATACTTTGATTAATTAACCTTACCCCATACTTTGGCAAATTCCTGCTTAGCTCGGTAGATTTGACCTTCAACTGCACGTTCGGATACGCCCATTATTTTGGCTATCTCGGAGTAGGAAAGATCATACCAATATCTGAATTGAAGATATTTCCGTTTTTCCGGTGACATTAGATCCAAACAGTTGTTAACAGACCTTCTTAGCTCTTTTAAAGCTAGACGTTCCTCCGGGGAGAGTGATTTTGAGTCTGTTTCGGTGAGAGCCTCAATAAAAGGAACTATAATTCTGGAATTACGATTAACTTGGTCATGGTAATAGTCGGCAATTTTATTAAGGGATATTCTGCAAAGCCAGGTAAAATAACTTGATTTGTGTCTGAATGTGTGCCAACCTTTCCAGGCCGCGACAAAAGTTTCTTGGACAACTTCTTCAACCTTGGTTTCTTGAGCACCCATGTGTTTCATTACAAATTTAGTTACCGGAAGTGCCAGGGTTTTATAAATTATTTCAAAAGAACGGTGAGGACGTGGGTTTTTGGCCATTTGCAAGACTAATTATATACCATGACTGCAGAATCTATATACGGTGCGCAGATAGCCGCAGGGGAGAAAGTGGAGGATAAAAAGGTGCATAAGTCCCTTTTTGACTATCCGGCTATTGGGGGTCATGAAGCAAGCTCTGAGTATAATTGGGTCCCGGCTGACTTTATGGTTTATAGACTCTGCAGACTTCTTGGCATAACGGATGAACAAATCAAGAAAAAATCTTCGGGTTGATGTAAAATATGGCCCAGGTACTGTCTTGGCTATAGAATGGGAGCGAGAATAAATGAAAGAAAATAAATTATTTGACATTGGAAGCTCTGAAAACCCTGTTTTTGTGCCTTCAGATGCACTCAATCCCGAAACGGATGAGGGTAGGGAATACTGGGAGGGCATTGCTACAG
>Ga0172375_10012002_pt1 | contig 10918 bp, 8 predicted proteins | sample LakKiv1m_FD_114537 | JGI IMG/M metagenome (GOLD analysis project Ga0172375, IMG submission 114537) | Freshwater microbial communities from Kabuno Bay, South-Kivu, Congo - kab_092012_11.1m | ecosystem: Environmental > Aquatic > Freshwater > Lake | place: Democratic Republic of the Congo... | reverse complement strand
GTACGGAAACGAACGATGGACAAGGCGCCAACCATACCTAGGGACAAGATGACATTGGCAGATACGGCCATGATGACCATCGTCGTGACGAGTGCGGAAATTGGAAGCGTCATCGAAAAAGATTTATTGTATACGGTGGTTTGATAGCTTTTCTTGTATACAAACAAAACCCACAGGCTGATTAAGAGTGTGATGAGTAGATTCAGTACGATGTCGGTAACGCTTAAGTCGAGTGATTCGAGTTCACTTAAAATATCGGTAATGGATAAGATCATGATGTTTTCCTCACTTATGGTTAGATTTCGATGGACGTGAAGCCCATGTAATATTTGGAGTAACTTATTAGTTGATAATTTCGATGCATAACGACTTTTTTGATGAAATCCGGTAAATACTCCGTGTATTTGATTTCGAGAATCAAATGCTTTGGTTCCAAAATCTTGCGTTCCAACCCGCCAGGGCGGTCGTAGGAGGATGCGGTGATGTTGGTATCAAAGGTGATGCGCGTATCTCCCGCGGGATAAATATAGGCTTCGCGGTCATAGTTGATCCACATCGATGGCTTCAAATGGTCAAGTTTGATTTTCACAATCATTTCTTCAATCAGAGGTTCGTCAATGTACTTATAAAGTGTTTTATCGTCTTGGTTTCGCAGCGCCTCATCCAGCCCGTCAATCATCCAAAGGGATTGTTTCCCGGTCAAGTTTCCTACTTTCGTCTTCTTTTCCAAACGGACGCGTTGGTTTTCGTATTGGCGCAAACGGAACTTTGTATGATACTCAATGCCATCCGCTTTTTCACAGACATGTGAAAAGTACATGTCGTCGAAATAAAGACTCTTGATGTGGTAAGTATGCGTTGTTGGATTGGCAAAAGGATCCAATTGCATCATCATCGAAAGTTCGGTCTTCAGTTTTTGATACTCATCCATCGTAATCAGATATTTGAGTTCGGTTCGTTTCAAATCCATGGTCATTCCCCAAAAGAAAAATGCTGATTTTTTCAGCATTTATTATAACATAAAATTTGTGATAATTAGATGATTTCTTAAAAAAGGTTTGTGGCTTGGTAGACGCGAACATAATCGATCGTCATGGTCTCTTCTTCGAAGCCCTCATATGGGGTTCCTCCCCATCCGCCGATGGCGATGTTGAGAATCAAATAAAACGGCTTGTCGAAGGGCCATTCTTCCGATGTTGGACAACTCGCATAAACGTTTGGATCATAGGTGAAATAGACATGATCGTCGACCATGAACTTGATTTTGTCGGGTAGCCATTCAATGGCATAGACATGATACATTTCCGCTACGCTTTGAATCGTTGTGACATAGGTCTTTTGCGTACCGATTTTGAAATAGTATTTCTCCGTGTGAATCGAGAAATGGATGCGATTCATGTCCGTACCAACATGCTCCATGATGTCGATTTCACCACTGTTTGGCCAACTTCCGTAGACACTGCTTTGAGGCATCATCCAAATCGCCGGCCAAGTTCCGCTTCCTTGAGGAAGAATCGCTTTGACCTCGATTTTTCCATATTGGAAACTGCGAACACTGTTCATTCTCGCAGAAGTATATTCCGAACTGCCCATGGCTTCTTTTCGCGCAGAAATCACCAAGTTGTAATTGATGATGGAAGCATTGGCGCCGTCGGTATAGTACTGAAGTTCGTCATTGCCCCAACCGCCATCTCCGACCTGATATTTCCATTTGAGAATTGATGGCGTTCCACTTTCCTTGTCAAATTCGTCATAGAAAACCAATTGGTAATCTAGAGTTTCCTCATCATAGTCGTGATAACTCGCCTTACATAACGAACTCGTTGTCGTTGTGGTCGTTTCGGTGGTGGTTGTCGTAACGGAAGTGGTAGTCGCTGACGTTGTCAAAGAAGTCGTGCTTGCCTGGTCGCAGGCAAGCACGAGAATCGATGATAGTAGTAAAGTACTGAAAATCAAGAGTTTTTTCATGGTTTATTCTCCGGTGATTCCGGTTTTTTCGATGCCTTCCACGAACGACTTTTGACCGATGAAATACAAGATTAAGAGCGGAATAACGGAAATAACTGTCGCCGCCATCTTGTACGATTCGACGAGTTGAACGGCGTCTCCTTCTTGTCTGGCATCGCTCACGCGAGTGCCGAACAAGGAATCGAACTTACCAAGTTGGTTTGTGAACAAATCAATGCCGTCGCCAACGAAGAACTCTGTCATATAACTTTCGTTCCAGTTCCATACGAACGAGAACAAGAAGACAACGATGATGGTCGAAAGCGACAATTTGATGGTAATGTGCCAGAACAACTGAACCGGGTTCGCACCATCGATTTTCCCGGCTTCATACAAGTCGTTGGGAATCATTTTGAAGAAGTTGATGAAGATGAGAATCAAGATGGCGGAATTGACGCCTTGTCCAAAGGCAGCCATGATGATTTGAGACGTGTAGGTGTTGAGTCCTTTTCCTGCGCCAATCCAGCCGACGCTCGTGTAGAACGACGAGAACATGTTATATTGCGTGATAAGCAAAATCGGAATTGGAACGATGAAGGACAACAATAACAAGGTATACAAGAATTTCTTCCCCCGGAATTCATAGCGCGCAAAGGCAAAGCCGGTGAGCGCCGAAATCACGGTCTGCAACACAGCCAACAAAGTCGAGTATTTGATCGAGTTTAGCAAAGATACATTGCCATTGAGCACTGTCCAAGCGACCTTATAGTTGACAAATGAGAAATTCTTTGGAATCCAGATGACTTCTGGATTCACCAAATCCGAAGACGACATGAACGAAATCGATAGCATCTTCATCATTGGGTAGATAAATACATATGCAATCGTAATCAAGAAGACATACACCACGATTTGCGAGATGATATGATTCAATCTTGATTTGTGAGTGCGGTAATACTCTTTGGCTTTCGCCTCTTTGGCAGAAAAAGAATTTTTCATCTTCAAGAGGTTTTCACGAATCGGTGTCATGCTTCTCTCACCGCCCTCCTCTGCGCTTCTCGCTTACGAGCAACGCTTTCAAGCGATTGACGCTGGATGGAAGACAATTTCACGTGTTTGACCTTATCGCCTCTGCCAAGAAGTAAGAATGCGATTCCAACGAGCAAGAAAACGGCGATTGTATAAATCAGGGCAAACGTAGACGCAAGCCCGATTCCGGCAGCGGTGTCATAAATCGACCCCTTAATTAAATTGTAAATCGGGTTGAGTGCGTAAGTTCCAAGTTGTACGATGGTAAAGACGGCAGTGATGAATGCGGTTGGTCTGACAATCGGAACTTTGATTTTCCATAAAATCTGCCAGGAAGATGCACCATCGATTTTTGCGGCCTCGTAGAGGTTGACATTGATTTTTTGTAATGCGTTGATGAATAGAATAATCGGAATTCCGGTAAACCAGAGAACCATCGTGAAGTTTGCGAAAAGCCCGGATAGAGCCTCCGCGAAACGAGGAGAATAACTGACAATCATTTTAAAGATGATGTTGTCAATATAATCGAATAGACTGCCAGCACCATTGTAACGCAATATTCCAGTGACCGGACCACTCATGATAATAACCGGGAAGAAATACATCAGTCTGAACGCGGTTTGTCCCTTTACTCCGGTATTTAGTAACAAGGCCAAAATGAATGCGACAATGATAATCGTCGGAACATATGTGATTTCCATCACGAGGAAATCGAGTAGTTGCGGGAAGAAATACAAGTTTCGGAACGCCGTACCAAAGTTACCGGCGTGCTCGTTTAAATTATAAACATAGACAAGGACGTTGGCTTCCGACGTAATTTTGTATGCCGAGTTGATGATGGTTTGGAAGAACGGGTAGATGACGAATCCAAGGAACCCAATCAGCCAAGGCAAAATGAATAGATAGGCAATTTTGCTTTGATTTTCAATGCCTTTTCTATCGGTTAATTGACGAATGACTTTGGTTTGTGCCATCTTACTCACCTCCCAATACGACATACGACATCGCAGGAATCACTGTGGAATCCACCGTTTTATCGACATCCGTGTAATTGATGAGGATTTCCACACCATTGGAGTATGAATTTCGAATGACGCCGAGTTCAACGACTTCACGGTTTTCCCATTGGGCATTGATGACGTTGGATAATGCCCCGTTGACTCGTTCGTAAACCGATTGAATCAAATCCTTGTAAAGGCCGTATTCTGTCGTGTAGTATTCTGCGGAGTTGGTATCGGCGAGGACAAAGGACGGTTGATACGTGAGAACAAAGGACGGATAGACGTTATAGTCAATCATACGCAAGACATCACTGTCGGTGTAGAATGAGAAGTTCGAGTAAATTGCATAGAGTTCCATCGTGTTTTGCAACAAGAGTTGTAGGAACGGAACTGTGTCGGTCTCAATCAGGTATTGCGTGGAATACATGTTGATTTGGAGATAGCGGTCCGTATACGGGAACAAATACAAATTCGGTTTTGTCAAGTTGACGACGAAATCGTCATCGAGTCGGTTGAATGCATCCTGATAGAGCGCGATTGCGTCACTACGATACGTGACATCACCGGTATAATCGGTAATCAGCTTCGTGGTGATTCCATCCACCGTGATGCTTCTGGCACCCATGTCGAGGAAGGTTTCTGATTGCTTGTTCAACCATTGAACACTCGCAACCGGCCTTGCATAATAGAACACGCTGACCGGATCTTCGTATGTCAGAATACGGGTGTACCATCCTGCGGGATGTTTCGCAGCGACACGATAGAGGTTGATTTGTTGATCATTGATATTGTAATAATCTTGATAGAGTGAAATATCGATGCCTAAATCAAGATATTTCGCGATTAAGTCCTCGTAATTTCGCTTCGTGCCAATAGCGGAAGTAAATTCCGCTTTTGACGGATTTCCGAGGGTGACACCATCCTTCTGCCATCCTATCAAACCGCTAGAGATGTTGGAAATTCCCATTGAGAGAATGTCTCCCAAGATATAGTCGACTTGGTCGGATGTCGTCGAGACTTGTGTGACGTACCCAACGATGGAACTTTCAGAATCGGCCATTAAGAAATCAAGACGAATACCGATGTCTTCCAACGCGGATGTCATTTCATTCAGCATGCCATGTTCGAGGAGATAATCCTTGTATTTGAGAGCCATTCCGACATAATTCGCCGGATAATCGGAAGTTTCCTTGCTTCCGGAGAGGAAATCGTAGTGCATTTCAATATCAAATACGTTGAGCGTATCGGAAATTGAGGACACCGGATTATCTCCATCTAAGGTATAAAGTTTATCAAAAAGGAAGTTGTAATTGAATTTGGCGTGTGTGTAATTGTAGTGGTAAATGTTTTCTTCCGGTGTCGAAATGATGTACATGTAGGGATCGCCAGATGTTGCATATGCGACATAAGCAGCTTGATCATTTCCATGTGCCATGCCATATACCGGAATGGATGCCGTCTTGAATGGAACATAAGTTCCCGCCCAAGAACGATAGGATTGAATCGATTGCGATGGGTCGCTTCCATAGACGTAAGCATTGTATTTCGACAAACTCACGGAGTTGTCCAAGAAGCGGATTAAAGCTCCAGACCCGTCAGGAACAAAGGAATATCCATCGACCATGTCTCGTTGTACTTCAGTGTAGTCGTAGTCGCCTAATACGGTGTCCACTTTTGGCGTCGTGTAGAACACCGCGTCAATACCGCCGACGGCTCCTAGGAATGTAGCCAAACCAATCGAAGACAAATAAGGAAGTGCTGTTCCAGAAAGATCTTCGTTGCGTAAATTCAAAACGAATCCGTCTTCAGAAAGCGTCATGTCCACGATGATATTGAGATCGAGATCTTTGTCAACACCCAAGTTTTGCGCATAAACGGTGAATCGATAGGTATTCTCATCCCCGTTGAGCATTTGCAAGGTCGAGGTGACTTTGTATAAAGTTGATTTCAAGTAAGAACTGTAAACCGTGTTGTTCTGATACACGCTGTCGGACGCTCCTTTTGAGAAATACTCGAAATAAAGGAGCGAGTTCGCCATCAGCGGTCCGCTGGTCGTGCCGGTAATGGTATCGACAGGAACTGCACATCCGGATTCGAATTCTTCATACGTGATTTGATCGTTGTTGTACTGACGCTTCAAATCTTTACACAGGGAACTTTGTTCGGCTTTTGTATAAGTCGGATCAATATCGAGTCCGGTTTTCCATGTATAACCGTTGCGCTTGTCATGAATAACCAAGACATCGCGGTCTTCTTGCCAGTAAAAGATGAAGTTGTCGTTTTCCGTCAGTTTTGCATATCCTGCGACATCATAGTTGGCTGCGGGAATGTCGGAAATCGTATCTGGGTTTTCCTGAGTGTCGCGACCGGTAGAGACATAACTAGCGTCAATGAATAACGGCGTGATGGTAAGCATCATCACGACCACCAAGAGGATTTTCTTAATTGATAACATTTCGAATCGCCTCCTTGATGAATTCTTCCAAAAATTGGAAGACTTGCTTAATCGTCATTTGAATGAAACTGAGTACGAGCAATATGACAATCACAAACAAGATTGTAAGCAAAATCGATTTAATGGTTTGCCCGACCGTGTAGTTTTGAATTTCGGAAATCGAAATGAAAATCAACGCGGCGGTATAAAACAGACCCACGTAAAAGATGGTGTTGAGCAAGAACACTTCGTTGTTGGTGGAAACGTAAGAAATGAGTGTCGAAGCGATACAGGCAATGATGAAAGGATACATCGAATAGGCGAATCCTAAGAAGATTTCACCCATCGTTCCTTCTCCGTCCTGAATCGACGTGACTAAATACGAACAGATGATAAAAAGACCAATCAAAACCACAAAGCCCAAAATAATCGAGTTGAGGTCCAAGTCCTTGATGGCGGTGTATTGGAAGATAAATCCTTTGCCTGCCACAAAGAGCAAATACGAGAAAAAGGTCAGAATCAAGATTAAAACGCCACCAAGATAAGATCCTTTTCGGTGTCGCCTCAAATAATAGAAGCTGTCACCCGGTTTCTTGGCTACTTGTGACATGTACATCACATCATTGATGAGTTTGATATTGGAAATCTTCTTGCCAAACGATTGAACCGGAGCCAACACATGGTATTTCCTGTTCACCAGTTTGAGCGCAATGGCGACGACCCCAAAGATGGCGAGAAGTTCGATAATCGTAATTAAATTGTTTTGAAGCCAAATGTTACGAATTTCCCAGAATGCTTCGGAATACAGGTCACGATTTCCGGCAATCTTGAAGTGTTCTGCAGCAAGCGAATACTCTTCAATTTGCAAGTAGTTCTTCGCAATACCATTGTGGGCTAAAATCGAGAGTTGGTTCAGTCTCAATACTTCTTGCCACAAACGAATGGCTTCTTCGTAATTCGTGTTGTTGTAGTTGATGATGGCGGAATAAATGGTATTTGCGTAATCCGTGGGCATGAATGATTGCAAGTAGTTGTTTCCGGAATCAACCGTCCATATTTGACCGTTATCGTCAACCGCAATCGCGGATAAAGTCTTAAAGAATCCCGCGACAGAGACATCGTTGATGGTTCCAAACGTATAGATGAACTCGCCATCATTGGTATAAACGTCGATGAATCCACCTTGGTCGGAAGTATAAATAATACCTTGCTTGTCAACGAAAATGTCGGAAAGTTTTGAAGAGGAAACAAACATGTCCGCAATCATGTTGGTGCCTTGCGTATTATGTTTTTTAATGTTTTCAACGGCTTGACCGGAAGAGGATGAATACACAATACCGGTACTGTCGATGTAGACGCTCGTGAACACAGGCGGTGTGAAATTGATGCCGAGGTTTTCGAGTTGCGCATCGGTATAAACGAGCTGTTGGAGTTTTTCAAACCAAGTTAGATGCACTTGATTCGAAGCGAAGAATCCTTGGAATTCTCCGGTATTGGACAATTGAATGATACCGTCGGAAGTTCCCTTCGAGACGATATACATGATTCCGGCTTTGTCGACAGCGACACGTTCCGGTTGAAAATCAAGTGATTCGTACATGACCGAAGTCGGCTTTCCGAATTGCTCAAGAAGATTTCCAGCAGAGTCAAAATGGAACACATATCCTGCCGTCGGATCGGCCACATAAATGTCACCGATGCTGACATAAACGGAATCTTCCATACAGACATAGATTCCGGTAGGACCTAGCATTTGCGGGTCGGTGATTTCCAAAGTGATTGCGCCGCTGACGGGATCATAAACAATCACTCTGGCATTCCCCATGTCGGCGATGACAAGGTGGTTGTTTTGATCGATCGCAATGTCAGAAGGTTTGTCCAAAGCGAGGTCTGTAATGGTTTGTCCTGGCAAATAGGCGTCTTGCGTCCGAACATAATGTTTGTTGTCATCAAGAGCATATGTATACGTTGTTGAGGAACTGGCATAAACGCCTACTGGGAGAAAACTGAAGAAGGTTATGATGGCGATTAACGCCACCAACAAAGGTTTGATTATTCTTTTCATGTTTCCTCCTTTCTACTTGATTCCCGAATGCGACATCGTATCCATAACATTACCTTGCATGATGATGAAAATGAGCAAATTCGGGAGGAACATCACAAGACCGGCTGCAGCGGAAATACCGACGCCGGCGGGTCCGGATGTGGATGAAGTGAGTGTCGTCATATAAAACGCAAATGTCTTTTTGGTTTCGTCAATGACATAAATATTGGATGATTCGGTGGAGTTCCAAATCATTTGGAAGGACAAAATCGCAACGGTCGCAAGCGCCGGCTTCACCAGCGGTCCGACAATTTTGGTGATGATGTGCCAGTCATTGGCGCCGTCGATTTTGGCGGCTTCAATGAGTTCATCCGGCACTTGGTCAATAAACTGTTTGACCAGGAACAATCCGACAGGCATTGCCAAATACGGAATGATGTGGGCAAAAAACGTATTGGTCAGACCCAAGGACGAGACGACGAGATAACGAGGAATCGCTACTGCCGTCGCAACGAACATGAGTGCGGTCTGATTGATTTTGAAGAGCGTGTTTTTCGCTTTGAACCTCTTTTTCGAAAGCGCATATCCAGTCGCCAGCGTGATAATCAAGGTAAGTCCAATGGTTGTGACGGTGATGATGATGGAGTTGAACAAATACCTTGTCATCGGAACACCTGTTCCGGAAGCGGTACGGAAGAGTCTTGCGAAGTTTTCGAGTGTCGGATTCGTAACGAAGAATCGCGGCGGGAAGAGGAACAATTCCGAGAGCGGTTTGAATGCTTGAAGCACAACGTATAATACTGGCAGTAGCATGAACAAACCAATCGGTACGAGAATCAAATAAAACTTGAGTTGTGAACGGTGGAATCGTTTGGGATTAATCTGAGTGCCTAAGAAACTAGCCATTTCGCTTCACCTAATCCCTTTCCCCGAAGAGGGCGTATGCCACTCTTGAGAAGAACAAGATAATCAAGAGAAGGATCACGGACAAGGCCGCGGCATATCCCATTTCATATCGGATGAATCCGTAGTCGTCGATGTGGTTGACAATGAGTTGACCGGCATATTGCGGGGTCGGGTTGGAACCTGACAACGCGACACCGATACCTCCGGCGTTAAACGCGCCGACAATTGCCATCACGGCACCGAACAACATCTGCGGTTTCATGGATGGAATCGTAATATAGAAGATTTCTTGGAGACGGTTTTTGATGCCGTCGATGTAGGCGGCTTCATAGGTCTCTTTGTTAACATTGAGGATACCTGCGAGCATCGACAAGAAGCCGATACCCATGGATGACCATAAGGTGACAAAGATCATGATGTTCATCAAATAGTCTCCGGATTGGAGAAAATCGAGTGGTGTCGAGATGAGCCCCCAGTTGAGAAAGAGGGAGTTGATGTAACCAGATTTATCTCCGGAGAACAATGTTCTGAAGATAACGCTGACGAAAACTCCTCCAAGCATGGAAGGTGTATAAAGTGCCAATGCAAGGAACTTTCTTGGCGTAGCTTGAATTTGCGAAAGCATCCATGCCATGATGAAGGAAAGCAAATATCCGCCAGGTCCGGTGATGATGGCATATTTGAGTGTATTGGGCAAGACATAACGCAAAAAGACTTCGTCTTGTGTAATAATCATGATGTAGTTGTATAACCCATACAAGTCAGCGAGTCTTGGCGTTTCGATGACATTGAAATACGTAAACGAAAGCAACATCGCAACGATGACAGGAATAACGATAAAAAGCGAAAAGAGAATGACATACGGCGCCAGTAACAAGGTTGTGGACACTTTGTCGGATTCGAGACGACGGATATGTTCCATGACCTTTTGTTTGGTTTCCGGATGAAGCAATTTCATTTTCTTGAGTCCTTCAAAGGCCATTATGCACCGCCTCCTTCCTGATGGAGCGCAATCTGGTCTTTCACCCACTGAGCATCTCGAATCGTGTATGGTACGAGAATATTACCCTCGGAATCGATATAACCAAACTCAACCATTTTCTTGTAAATTTCACGGTTGATGGTTAAGACTTGATTGTCGATGGCAACGCGGATGGAAACACCATCAAAAGTGACCTTATTCCAAATGTCGGAAAGTCCTCTTTCAAGCATGTATTGTCCAGGAGTTCTGGGAACGTCTACGAGCCATTTGACTTGCTCGAGAATGACGGATTTATCGCTGGCGTCAATCGGCGAGTTGCCAACAGCGTCGATGTTACCCGAAAGCCAAACGTATTCGGGACCATAAGTCGATTGGAGCGCGAATGCAAATTCGGTTTGTGTTTGTGTGGACATCCACCATTTCAGGAACGTCCATGAATCTTGAAGCTTCTGCTGATCCTCGTTTTTGAACATGATGGCGGAAGTTCCGTTGGCGATATACCAACGTTGAACATCGCCGTTTTCATCTTCAACTCCAGGATAAAGGGCAAGCGCCCATTGTCCAGTCAGTTCAGG
>Ga0172375_10012001_pt1 | contig 10920 bp, 12 predicted proteins | sample LakKiv1m_FD_114537 | JGI IMG/M metagenome (GOLD analysis project Ga0172375, IMG submission 114537) | Freshwater microbial communities from Kabuno Bay, South-Kivu, Congo - kab_092012_11.1m | ecosystem: Environmental > Aquatic > Freshwater > Lake | place: Democratic Republic of the Congo... | reverse complement strand
CCCGACAACCGGTCCTGTTGGTCAAAGATACCTGCGGCTGTTGGGCCTTACGATGCAGAATGCCACAAACAGCAAATCCATTGTCATTGACCGCATGGTTGTAACTTGGAATACAGGGGCAAGGTTGCGCGAGATTGTGCTTTTCGGTTCAAGCGTCTGGACCGGAAACCAACGTTCTCCGGCTAATTGCAATATCAATAATTTCACCTTGGATACCGTTCCTACGATATACGGCAACAACTATCTGCGTTTTGGCAGCGATATACGTAGCGCCAATATCAGCATACAGTTTGTGATGACGGACGGCTCCAGTAAGACTGTTGCGGTTTATCCGGCCTCCAATAATTATAATTTTACGGTTAACTCTACCGGTAAGACTGCGGGTTCGGATATCTACAGGACGGTTTCTGCGGATTACAACGCCCTCACCGGAAAGATTATAATCTATAATGAGATTAATACGCAGGTTGCGCCTTAAGGAAAGGGGGTTTACCCTCATCGAGCTTATAATGACTATGGTGGTGGTGGGCATCATAGCAGTGCCGATATCGTTATTGATAAGCCGGCATGTAGAGAGCGTCTTTGAATCGCAGGATTATACTATTGCGCGTAATCTGGCGCGTTTGGAGATGGAAAAGGTAAATAACACCGCATATGATAACATATCCTCAGTCAATTTTTCTAATTACGAGGGTTACGGCTATGATTTGATGCGTTCGATGAGTTTTACGCAGGGCAGCGCCGCCTCGGCAGAGAGCCTGAAAAAAATAACCGTTTCTGTAAACAGGACAGGAAGCGCTCAAGTTCTGGTAACTGTAGCGACATATATCGCAAAAAATATCTCTTATGGTCTCTAAGAAAAATGGGTTTACCCCGCTCTTCGTAAATCTTTGCCATAAACGGCGAAGGGCGGGGTTTACTTTAATTGAATTAATAATGGTTATTCTTATTGTCGCTATACTTTCGGTTTCCGGCGCCTTTCTTATGGTATACCTTGTGCAAAATTCCGTATTCATCCCAAATAAATTGAATACCGATATGCTTGCCGCGCAGGCGTTGGATATTATGGTTGAGGGAGACTCCGTCGCCAAGGGCATACGTTTTAGTAAATCTATCATCAGTATCAGCGGTAATCAGGTGGTTTTTAACAATCAGGACGGTCAGGCAATAACCCTGCGGTTGGACAGTGTTGCCAATAAACTTTACCGCTCGGTTAACGGCGGCGCTGAAGCGCTTATCCCCTATTATGCGGGGACGGGGGTAAATATCACCGGCCAGAGCGGGAAATTATTTACCTATCATGGTGCTAATGAAAGTGAAACTTCCCTGCCTGCCGATGTCAGGCGGATAAGGATAGATTTGGCGGCGATGACCGGCAGCGGCTCATTTGACGATTGGCAGGGTAGGACCACCGCGGCAACTTCGGTTGCCGTGCATAAATTCCAATAAGCGCATATGGGCAGAAAATATAACAGATTAATCTGCGTCGGCTTCGGCGGCAGTTCTGTAAAAATCGCTTACCTGACATATCAAGGCGCGAAAATCAGGGTTTTGAATTACGATTCGCTGGTAATCCCTAATGGCGCTGATGAGCGTTCGGCGACGGTTGAGTTTATAAAAAAATTCCTGCAAAAAAACTCCCTGCCGGCAAGAGACGCTTTTCTTAGCGTTTGGGACGCGGAAAAGCTCTTTATAAAATATCTGGTTTTGGCTGTGCTGCCGGATAAAGAGCTGCTGGAAGCGGTAAAATGGCAGCTCAAGCCCGAGCTTGGGTTTAACACGGAGATAGCGGAGTTTGACTGGCAGGTAGTTAAGGAATATACCGATGGGGAGGGGGCAAAGAAAGAAGCTTCCATCTGTATCGCCGCGGAAAAAGGTTTTATTGATAAATGCCTTGTCATCGCAGGGGAATGCGGGCTGCGAGTGGCAAAAATATCAACCGCCGCCTTTGACTACGAATTTATCCTGCAATCTATTCCCGGCGGACCAGCCATAAGCGCTGTTTTGGATTTTTGCTCAGATCATTGCCGCCTTTCAATTTATCAGGGAAATAAATTAACCTTTGCCAGGAACCTGCTGGTTTCTTTTGAAGAGCTGCCCCGTTTGCTGACCGGTGCCCTGGTTTCGGAAAAAGGCAGGATTGAACTTTCGCTGGAACAGGCGCGGGGGTTGATCGGCCGTTTCGGTATCCCGCTGAATGAGGCGGAGGTTTTAGAGGGGAATATCAAGGGGATCCATATCATCTCGATGATGCGGCCGTATCTGGAGGGGCTGGCAACGGAGATAAAGCGCTCCTTTGATTATTTTTCTTCCAATTTCCAAGAGGGGGCTGCGGAGGTTTTATATATCTGCGGTGAGGGGGCGGGCCTTAAGAACCTGGATATTTATTTAAATAAGTATCTAAGCATTAAAGTGGCGCCGCTATCTCTTTCCGGGTGCGTTGAAGCATCTGCCATAAAACAAAATTTAGGCGATAACCCCAACGAGGCTGCCGACCTGATTGCCGCGGCCATGGCCAAAGGAGAAGGCATTAATCTGCTGCCGCATGAGATTAAGGTCAAAAAAAAGGAATTTTATCAAAAGACATTTTTACGGATTATCACTATAACCGCAGCGGCGGTATTTTTATTTTTCTTTTTTGTCTTTAAGGCCGAGATTGCCGACTATCGCAAGAGGCTCAAGAACGCGGATGCCTACTTGCAGACGATTAAAGAGGCGAAGGTATTAAAACGCAGGATTGAATTAAAGGAGGAATTGGCCCACAAAGTAAAGCTTAATAAGGTTCCGGTAGGCGGCCTTTTGGCTGTAATCAGCCAAATTACGCCGGCCAATATCGTGCTGACGGACTTTGATCTGGAGCAGGATAACCATCTTTTGGTTTTAAAAGGAGAGGTAGCGGCAATCAGCACTACTGCGGAGGCAGAGTTGACGGAGTTTATAAAGGCATTGGAATTATCCTCATTCTTCAAAGAGGCGACGCTAATCTCCTCGGAAAATATAAGCGGCACGCAAGTATTTGAAATAGACTGCGAACTGAATAATTAATCTCTATGGCTACTGGCAAGTTGACACCGGCACAGAAAAAAATAGCGCTCAGCGCACTGGTTATGTTTTTGCTATTTTTTTGCGTCTGGCTTTTTTTATACCTGCCCAGCAGGAATATGCTGCGTTCGCTAAAGGCCCGGCTGGATGCCGCGCAAGACGAGATCGCGCGGATACAGGAGTTGTTGGGCAGGGGCGTTACTGTTGAACAGGGGTTGAGCGCGTTAAAGGCGCGCCATCAGGCGCTGGCTGCGCAATTTCCCGCCGCAGAAGAGGAGGCGATAAAGGTTTTTTCCGATACGGCAAAGAGATTAAATATAGAGGTATATTCTATCAAGGCCGAACCGCCGCGTCTCTTCCTCATCGGCAAAGAAAAAATCAGCATTGAAGGAAAAGATTGTTATCATACGCCGGTCTCGCTGCAGATGCGCTGCAGTTATGAACAGTTTCTGGAATACACCGCGGATATAAAAGAATCGCTGCCGGCGCTATTGACCATAGAGAAATTAAAGATTACCAGAAGCGCTCCGGGTGCAAAGGAATTAAACATTGAGCTGGTTTTTAACCTATATCTGCTGCCGTAAAAAATGGAAAAAAAGAAGTTAATCCAGATCGGCATCACCGCTATCCTGATGGGAATTTTGTTGTTTGCAGTAAGCAACTGCGCGCGTAAGTTAAAGGCTCCTAAATCCGGCGTAAAACATCCGGCGGCTATGCCGGCGCAAAATATCCCCCCGCCAGATACTGCCAAGGCAGACGCCGCAGGCGCAAAGCCGTTGTATCAGATTCAGGAAGAAGAAAGCCGGAACCTGCAGTTCAAGAGAAACCCCTTTGAGGCGCCGGTTGCGCAGTCGCCAAAGCCGCTTTCGCCTGCCGCCAGCATTAGTTTGACCGGGATAGTCTGGGATAAGGACAGGCCGATGGCAATCATCAACGGTAAAATCGTCAAGGCCGGAGACAGGGTGGCAGGATGTAATGTAGTCGAAATAAAAGAGACCAGCGTCCTTTTGACCGACGGCCTAAAGGACATTGAAGTTAAGTTAAGCCGCTAAATTTCCTATCCTTTTTTCTAAAATAATCTTGATATCAAGGCTAAATTTGCGTATAATACCTTAATTATGGCCTTTTTTAAGCAGGCAAAAGAAAGTCTGTTTGCCAAGTTGCTCGATGATGCCAATGTAATCGTCATTTATCTGGATATTCAGGGAAATATCTCCATCTGTAACAAGAAGATAGAGCATATCACCGGCAAGGCCAGGGAGGAGATTATCGGCAGGCAGTGGCTTAGCGTTTTATATCATAATGATAATGCCATAAAGGGGCAGATGTTCAGGGCGGTGATGGATGATTCGTTGACTTACAGAAGGCCGAATAATTTTGAAGGGGTAGTCATCGACAGCCATAACCTCGAGCGTTATATATGCTGGAGTATTAGCCCCATTTTATCGGATTCCGGGAAACTGCAAGGAACGCTCCTGGTCGGCAATGACCTGACCGAACAAAGAGAAAGAAAGGCCTCTTATGAGAAGATAGACGAGACCTTAAGGAATATTTTTTCCGGCATCAAGGAGTACGCGCTCTATGTGGTCAACCTTAACGGAAATATCACTTATTACGGCGTGGGTTCCGAGATTATGTTCGGATGGAGAAAAGATGAAATTATCTTTAAGCCCGTCGCTATGCTGCATACCCCCGCGGATGCGCAAAGTAAACTTCCGGAGATTTTCCGGAAGCTAAAAGCAGCGGGTGAGTTTGAAGAGGAATTGGAGTTGGTAAAAAAAGACAAAGAGACCTTTCCGGTGATATTGACCGCCAGTCCATTTTTGGATAACGAATCCAAATTAATCGGTTATATCTTTATCGCCAAGGATATTACCGAGAGACGTAAGCTGGAATACCAGATTTTTCAGGCGGAAAAATTGGCCGCTATCGGCCAACTGACCGCCGGCATGGCCCATGAAATAAATAACCCTTTATTTGTTATCTCCGGGAGGCTGGAGATGCTCTTGGAGCAGAAAGAATTAACGCACGAGCTAAGGGAGGAATTGGATATCATCAACGGGCAGGCCGACAGGATCAGGAAACTGGTGGAGCGGATGCTTAAGTTTGCCCGTAAGGCGCCCAAGAGGATGGAGCGCTTTAACATTAACGAGGCAATTGAAAATGTGCTGCCTTTTATTTCTTACCATAAACAACCCGGGGCCTATATTGAAATAGAAAAGGTTTTTTCTGCGCAGCCGCTTTTCGTCAAAGGAGACCTTAATCAGCTGCAGGAGGTTTTTGTCAATTTGATGCTTAACGCCTGTCAGGCAATGCCCAAAGGGGGAAAGCTGACGATAGAGACACAGGGCTCAGAAGATAATTTCGCGCTTGCTAAAATCATCGATACCGGCAGCGGCATCCGCGCGGAGAATATGAAAAATATCTTTATGCCGTTTTTTTCCACCAAGAAATCAGGCACCGGACTTGGGCTGCCTATTTGTTATAATATAATCAAGAACCATAACGGGACCATAGACGTAGAGAGCCGCACGGGGGTGAACAGCGGTTCGGTATTTACCATAAAGCTGCCTCTGGTTACGGAATAAGAATAGTTTTAATATGTGCAATAACCAAATCCCAAGATACAATAACCAAACAATGACCAATAACCAAAATTCAATAACCAAACACTTTACTAGTTTGATTATTGGTTATTGAGATTTGGATATTGTTTGGAATTTAGAGCTTGGTTATTGGTAATTACGTTATTGCGAATTAATATGGGAGGTGGGAGAGATGTCCTATAAGGTATTGGTAGTTGATGACGAAGCGCCGGTCAGAGATTTATTTGACAATCTGCTTAAAAAAGAGGGTTGTCAGGTCCGCTGCGTAGCCGGCGGCGAAGAGGCGCTGGAAGTGATTAGTAAGGAGGATTTCGACGTAGTGCTCCTGGACATAAAACTTGAGGGAATGAACGGCCTGGATGTATTGAAGAAGATAAAAGAACTAAAGCCCAAATTAATCGTGATTATGCTTACCGGCTTCGGTTATGTCGAGGAGCTTATCGATTTGGCAATAGAATATGGCTGCGCCGGATACATCGGCAAGAACCTGCCGGTACCAGAGATTATCAAAAATTTCAAGCTTTTTGCCCAGACTGCAAGGGAGAAAAATGAACAACGTTAGCGCCAATCCGCGGGAGTATTTGGCGCCGGTTTTTATAGACGCCTTTGATTTGGATGATGCCTGGTTTCAATGCCTCTCTGCCATCCTCGATAACGGCCATGTCTATACCATTACCCGCGGCAGTTACGAGGGGCAGAAGCGGCTGGAGTTTGATTTTGTCACGGTGAGGGTGAAAAAACCTTCGCACCAGATCATCCCGATTATCCCCGAAGGGATGAGCATACCGGCGCCGACGGATATGGATTATATCCAGGGGTACTTAAGTTACCTGTTGACCGGCGCAAAGACCGGCACCGAGGATTATACTTACGGGGAGAGGCTGGTCGAGCCGAAGGTAAGGCTTAAAGAAAATATAGGCGGCAAAGAAATGCTGCGCGAGATGCCGCTTGAGGTAAACCAGGTGGAGGAGGTGATAAAAATTTATAAGACGCAGGGGGTTGGCACCAATCAGGCGATTATGGAGATCGGAATGCCTTCGGATATAAAACTGGCGGATCCGCCCTGCCTGCGGCTGATAGACACCAGGGTGCGCTACGGAAAACTGCATTTTATTTTGTATTTTCGTTCCTGGGACCTCTGGGGAGGTTTTCCCTCCAACTTGGGCGGGTTGCAGCTGGTAAAGCAGTATATGGCCCAGGAGATCGGCGTTGGAGACGGAGAGATTGTCGCGGTAAGCAAGGGTCTGCATCTTTATGATTACTCCTGGGACCTTGCTAAAATACGCACCAATAAATCCCGCCCTTTGGCCTTGGAGCAAGAGGGTAAAAATGAAAAAGAGCGGGGTAAGCCAAATTTGGAGATAGAATAATGGATATCCCTTATGACGGAATAGAACGCAGGGAATTTGTCAGGCTGGATTATTGCGCTCCCCTTACCGTGAAAATATGCAAGCCGGAAACGCTTACGAAGTTGCTTTCCGGCTATACCTCGGATATAAGCCAGGCCGGGTTATTATGCAGCATAAAGGAGAGGGTTAGCCGGGATGATATCCTGTGGATGTGTTTTGACCGTTCCACTCTGGAATTCTGCCATGAATTGGAGAAGAATCTCCTGATTTACCAGAACGGTATCATCGGCAAAGTGGTAAGGGTGGAGTCGAAGGGGGATGCATATGATATTGGCGTCAAATTCATTACCAGAGAGGAAAAAAATTCCACCTATATATATCCGAAAATTTATTTTCTTTTTAAAAATGAATAAAATATTTTTACACGGATAGACACTAATTACACACGGATTAACACGGATTATTTATCCGTGTCCATTCGTGTGTAATCCGTGAATATTCGTGTTAAAACTATGAATGAATAAAATAAAAATAGCTATTTTAGGCGACGGAGGGTGGGGTACGACGTTGGCGATTCTGCTCTTTAAAAAGGGCTTTGGCCTGACGCTCTGGGGGGCCTTTGCCGGTTATGCGCGGCTTATGGATAGAGAAAGAACCAATAAAAAGTTTTTGCCTGGCGTAAAAATCCCCAAGGGGATAATGATTACCCATGATTTGGAAGATGCCCTTAAGGACAAGGAGTTGATAATTTTAGCCGTCCCCTCGGAGTATCTGCGCGGAGTTTTGCAGAAAATAAAGTCATATACTTATCGCAGGGAAACGGTATTTGTCAGCGCAACTAAGGGTATAGAGGTTGGTTCTTTAAAGAGGATGTCTCAAGTATTGCACGAGGAGCTTGGTAATTCAGTGAAGGCGGCTGTATTGTCAGGTCCGACCATCGCCCACGAGGTGGCGCGGGGCGTCCCGACGGTGGCGGTAATAGCCTCCCAAGATAAAATAACAAGAAAACGCCTGCAGGATGTATTTATCACCGGGCGATTCAGGGTTTATACCAGCGATGATGTCATCGGCGTGGAATTAGGGGGCAGCCTGAAGAACATTATCGCCATTGCCTGTGGTATCTCCGACGGACTTGGATTTGGCACCAATACCAAGGCGGCCATTCTTTCCCGGGGGTTAAGCGAGCTTTCCAGGTTGGGCGCGGCTATGGGCGCTAAGACGCGCACCTTTAGCGGTATAAGCGGGCTCGGCGATTTGGTAACTACCTGTTTTAGCCCATATAGCCGCAATAGGTTTGTCGGCGAGCAGATTGCCAAAGGAAAAACATTGAAGCAGGTTCAGGCTCATATGCAGATGGTCGCCGAAGGGGTGCCTACGGCAAAATCGGCTTACGCGTTAGGGCTGAAATATAAGGTAGAATTGCCTATTACGCGCGAAGTTTACAACGTTCTTTATAAAAACAAATCTCCGCTTCGGGCATTCAAAGATTTGATGAAGAGGGAAAGGAAAGAGGAATAAAATCAGGAGAATCGGGACAGGGGGGTCGTTTATAGATTTCGGGGAGTAGCGCAGTTTGGCTAGCGCGTTTGAATGGGGTTCAAAAGGTCGTGGGTTCAAGTCCCACCTCCCCGATAAATTTCAAGGAGGGCCTTATGGGGTATACAGGGACGGAAAGACGCAGGCACTCGCGGGCAAGCGGGCGTTTCATAGTTTCTTACCGCATACTTGAGGAACAGGACAATACGGATATCAGCCAGACCAAAAACATAAGTTTGGGGGGGATGCTGCTTACGACCAACAGGCACTTTGAGCGCGGGACAAACCTGATTTTGGATATCAGGCTTCCCTTTGACCCCAACCCGATTATGTTAGTCGGTAAGGTGATTGAGTCAAAAGAGATTACAAAAAACCTGATCTATGATACCCGCCTTGAATTTCTGGCGGTGGATGACAGGCATAAAAAAATAATCGGCGAGACCGTGGATTATTATCTAAAAAAATGAAATAAGAAAAAGGGTAAAAAAATGAGGACGATAAATTTAGGGCTGATCGGATTCGGTAATGTGGGCTCCGGCGTGGTCAAGATTCTGCGTGAAAAGAAATCATACCTTTCGTGCAATCTTGGGCTGCAGATGGAGGTTAAAAGGATTTGCGACAAGGATATTTCTTCCAGAAGAAGGGTTTCCGTAGAAAAAAGCATCCTTACCCGCGATGCCGCCGAGGTCATCGCCGACCCGCAGGTAGATATTGTAATTGAATTAATGGGCGGGATACATCCGGCAAAAGAGCATATCATGGCGGCGTTAAAAAAAGGCAAAGACATCGTTACCGCCAATAAGGCGCTCTTGGCGCAGGAGGGACAGGAGTTATTCGCCCTTGCCGCCGACCGCAGGAAAAATATTTATTTTGAGGCTGCGGTCGGGGCGGGCATCCCGATTATCAAGGCTTTGCGCGAGGGGTTAGTCGCCAACAGGTTTGACAGCATTTACGGCATCTTAAACGGGACCTCTAATTTTATCTTATCCAAGATGTCCGCCGATAATTGCGGTTTCCCGGAGGCATTGAAAGAGGCAAAAATAAATGGTTTTGCCGAGCGCGACCCTTCCTTGGATATTGACGGAATTGATTCGGCGCACAAATTGATATTGCTTACTTATTTATGTTTCGGGAGGTTTGTGGCGTTGAAAGATGTTTTTATCGAGGGGATATCGCAGATATCCTTGGCCGATATAAATTATGCCAAGGAACTGGGCTTTGAAATTAAGCTTTTGGCTATTGCCAAGAAAGAAGGCGACGGCCTTGAGGTCAGGGTTCACCCTACCCTCATACCGGAAAAACACCTGCTTTCTTCCGTATCGGGAGTTTTTAACGCGATTTATGTTTCCAGCGATTTGGCAGGCGAACTTTTGTTTTACGGCCCCGGCGCAGGCCAATTGTCTGCCGCATCCGCTGTTGTCGCCGACGTGGTTGACCTTACTCAGGATATCAGTGCCGGCCTATTCAGGCCGAGTATGAATTTAGTAGCGGATAGAGATATCAAGAGGCTGTGTAATATGGATGAATATAAAAGCCGTTACTACATCCACTTTGCCGCCCTTGATAAACCCGGAGTATTGGCGAAGATTTCCGGGATTTTAGCCCGCTTCGGCATCAGCATCGCCTCAGTGACCCAGAAACAAAGGCGTATAGCTATGGTAGTGCCGATAGTGATGGTGATACATGAGGCAGGAGAGAGGGGCTTGCGCGATGCCCTTTCGGAGATTGATAGGTTAAATGTCATAAAGGGAAAATCAGTGGCCATAAGGATAGAGGATGTTTGAGTGCTGTTTAATGTTGATTGTTTAATGTTAGGGAGGCAGAGGAAATAAGATGGCCTACAAGGGGATAATAGAACAATATAAAGAGTATCTGCCGGTGACGGGGAAAACCCCGATTATAAGTTTGCAAGAAGGTAATACTCCGTTGATACGCGCGCAGTACTTGAGTAAATTAACCGGTAGCGAAGTTTATCTGAAGTATGAGGGGTTAAATCCCACCGGTTCATTCAAGGACCGCGGATTGACTTTGGCCATTTCCAAGGCCGTTGAAGAGGGGGCTAAGGCGGTAATTTGTGCTTCTACCGGTAATACCTCCGCGTCGGCAGCGGCATATGCGGCCAAGGCAGGGATTAAATGCATTGTTTTAATCCCTAACGGAGCTATTGCCTTGGGAAAATTAAGCCAGGCGCTAATCCATGGCGCACAGGTTTTGGCGGTAGACGGTAATTTTGACGACGCCTTGGAGTTGGTAAAAGAGATTGCAAAAAAATATCCTGTGACTCTGGTGAATTCACTTAATCCTTTCCGCATTGATGGGCAGAAGACTGCCAGTTTTGAGATCTGCGATTGTCTGGGCGAGGCCCCTGATTTTCAGGTAATGCCTGT
>Ga0172375_10012000_pt1 | contig 10921 bp, 9 predicted proteins | sample LakKiv1m_FD_114537 | JGI IMG/M metagenome (GOLD analysis project Ga0172375, IMG submission 114537) | Freshwater microbial communities from Kabuno Bay, South-Kivu, Congo - kab_092012_11.1m | ecosystem: Environmental > Aquatic > Freshwater > Lake | place: Democratic Republic of the Congo... | reverse complement strand
GGCATTTCTGACCTGCGCGATGAATCTGACCGCGACGGCATGCGTATTTATATTGAGATTAAAAGAGACTCCAACGCGGAAATTATTTTAAACCAATTGTATAAGCGGACCGAGCTGCAGACCACTTTTGGCATTAACATGGTGGCTCTTGTCGACGGGACTCCGCTGCTGCTCAACCTAAAACAGATCCTGGAAGAATATGTAAAACACCGCGAGAATGTGGTGACGAGAAGGGCAAAATTTGAACTAAGAAAAGCAGAAGAACAAGCCCATCTTTTAGAAGGCTTATTAATCGCGCTGCAGGATATTGACGGCGTGGTTAAATTAATTAAAAAATCAAAATCAGTTGATGAGGCCAGGGCTGGCTTGATGAAAAAATATAAGTTAAGCCAAGTCCAGGCCCAAGCCATCCTGGACATGAAACTGCAAAAACTGACCCAGCTGGAAACGCAAAAAATCGAAGAAGAGCATAAGGCTTTAAAAAAGAGGATCGCGGAACTAAAAGACCTGCTGTCCAGCAAAAAGAAAATTTTAGGCGCGATTAAGTCCGAGCTGGGAGAAATGGCCAAAAAATTCAGCGGCGGCAGAAAGACCAATATGGCAGGGGAAGCAGAAGAAATAGACGAAGAAGAGCTGATCGAAGATTCAGAAGTGTCAGTTCTTATTACCCGCGACGGCTATGTAAAGCGTATGCCGATTAATGCTTTTCGCGCGCAGAAAAGGGGCGGCAAGGGTGTGGCAGGCATGGCTACCAGGGAAGAAGACGAGATCGAGAAAATCTTTACCTGCTCCACGCTGGCCAACCTGCTTTTCTTTACCAACAAAGGCAAGGTTTATAAAGTAAAAACCTATGAACTGCCGGAAACATCCAGGGCAGGCAAAGGCCAGTCGCTGGCCAACTTCCTGGAGCTGTCCATGGGCGAAGTGGTAACCGAAGCCGTGGCAGTAAAAGAGTTTACCAAAGACTGCTTCCTGGCCATGGCCACGAAAAACGGCATGATTAAAAAAGTTACCCTGGAAGATTTTGGCAATATTCGCAGGACTGGAATTATTGCTATTAAACTAAAAGACAAAGACGAGCTGCGCTGGGTCAGAAAAACCAACGGCAAGCAGGAAATTATCATGTGCACGAAAAAAGGCTTGTTAATCAGGTTTGCGGAAAAATTGGTGCGGCCAATGGGCCGGGCAGCCTCCGGCGTTAGAGGTATCAGGCTGGCCAAGGATGACAATGTTGTTTGCATGGATATCGTAGAGCCAACCCAGGACCTGCTGGCTGTTTCTTCCGATGGATATGGCAAGCGTATGCCCATCAAAGACTTTGGCGCGCAGAGCCGGGGCGGCAAAGGTCATATCGCCATGAAACTGCGGCAGGGCGACGAGGTAGCCAAAATGATGTTCATCCGCAAAGACGATGAGCTGCTCTTTGTAACCGGCAAAGGCACCATGATGCGGCAGGAGGCCAAGGGCATCTCAACCCAGGGCCGCTATGCCAAAGGCGTCAGGCTGGTTAAGCTGGAGCAGGGCGACTATATTGTTGACCTGGCCAGCGTGGTGAAGGAAGAAGAGCAGGTTTAAATCCTTGTTAGTTCGGTAACGCAGAGCAATCGGGAGCCTTTTAGTTCTGGATAAAATTTGCCTAAATCCAGGCCGATCTTTTTGCCTGTTTTTGCCACAAACTCTTTAAACTATAAAAAACTGTACAAAATCCCAACGCCGATCTGCGGGCTGGTGAAATTTCCTATATACGGGTAATTGGAGAAGGCCTGACTTGTGTATTCGACTAATAACTGCCATTTTTTGGACCAAGCAAGAGCAGCGCCGATTGTTAGCTCGGTTGACGGAGCCTTGCCACCGGCTCCCACCATGTCCAACATGTTATAACTTAGCCCCAAGTAAGGGGTAAGCATGCGTATTTTTTTGCTGACAAGGAGAGAGATTTTTGTATTGTTCCAGTCGAAATTTGCTTCAATTGTGCCGACTTTTATTTTGACTGGAATCGATTTATAGCCGGCAGCAACCGTAACCGTAGCAGGGGAATCATTAGCTTCAGCTAGCAAGTTGTACCTTAATGTTGCGGCCACGGAGGTTCTGCTCACCTCCCAATTAGGAATCCCAGCCCAGTTCCCAATACCATAAGCAACATTCAATTCCAGCTGGTCTGTTAATCCGTAGGCAGCCTTGACCTCGTAGTTGGTTAAAGAACTAGTCGAAGAATTATAAACATTAGAATCTTTTAGATAAACAGCCTCGAAGCCCCATTTGTCCTGCGGCAAGGTATTGGCAGGAAGCAAGATCTCGGCCGAAGCCAAGGAAGAAATTCCAACGATCAAAAGAAGCAACAAAAAATACTTTTTCATTTTCTTCTCCTCCTCCTATAATATACTAAACAAAAGAGGCAAAAGCAAGGATTTGGCAGCCTGTTTGCTAAAATTAGCCAATAAGCTATAATATGGCTATGTTATGTAATGAATAAGAGCAAATTTGTATTTTTTATCTTAATGGCTATTACTTCTTTGCAATTTGGTTGCGGAACCGTTGTAAAAGACGCCCTCACTACAACTACTACTGCTTCCTCAACATCATCAACAACCACGTCAACCACCAGCAGCACAACCACAACACAAGGAGAACCGTTGGCTGCCCAAGACATTGCAGCCTTGGGTAGCCTAACTCATTCAATGGAAATAATATTTGCAGATTACGGTGGCGGCACCCCATATCATGCTCCGAGTTTTGCAAAAGCAGAACTTGATTACGATAACGCTTGGGATATATTTGTCCCTCTATCAGAAGAAAATAAGCTGGGAGCTGCAGTTGATTATTTGCTGGATTTTGCTCTGTCCGACCCTTCCCAGGGAATTACACCCAAAGATTTGGGACGTTTTAATTACACAAAGAGTGGCATGATTAATGTAATCCTCCAAAAACTTTATGAGGATTATGGTTTTAGCTTGTCTGACAGTCAGGTAAGAGACATGGCAATATTATTTTTTAACACCTCCTATTTGCCTCAAAATCAGGATGAACCCAGCATAAATGACATTGCAGAGAACCACCAACTTTTTATGACTATCGTAAATCGGCATCTTAATCAATATAAGCAAGTACAAAGCACTATAGCAAAAAGCGTTTTTCCAGAAGAAGGTAGCCAAAGAAATATTTTAGCTGAATTTGGGGTTGCTGTACGGCCTAATGGTGTTATGGACAGCAACGGAAAGACGCTCGAAGAATCTTTTGGCAGCCAGACAGATACAATTTTTCAGGAATATACAGAGAAAGTTTATGATTATCTTAGTGTCTTAAAGCCAAACGAATTTACCTTTGCTCTATCCGAGATTTTCCTGCGTGGAGGATTTGGCGGGTCTTCTTTATCAGGAAGCTTCCAGGTAGGTTTGGATTATAGTGAATTCATTGAATATTTCAATAATTTTTATTTAGACCCAAGATTAACTGTTGAATGTGAGGAAGAATGTTTTGCTTCGATCTTTTTTCACGAATATACACACGCGGCAGCCCAAAATGTTGATATTGCCGGCATTTTAACCAAAACCTTACATATTGACACATGGGTTGATCCTCTTAATGCAATATATTTCATGTCTGACTATACTCCAGAGGGCACTATCTGGGGAAATCCCTCTTATGGAGGACATAAAGAAACAGGAGCAATGTATAGCCAAGTGGTGCAAGAGAATACCCTTGTTGCATTAGAAATTGCCCTGCAAAGAGCTCAAGCAGGTAATCGGGTGCCGCTTGCCATGGTATTACTGCAACTAGGCGTTTTAAGTAGAAGCCAGGACGAGGTTAATCTTTATACTTTAAGAACCGTGTTTCAAGGCGACGAAGAAAATGTTGATCTTCACGTGATAAGCGAAAGCAAGGCAGCCTTTATCGCACATCGGATCCCGGCTGAAATACAAGCCGCCCTTTATATTGAATTTGGCTATACTGTTGAAGAATTGCTAGACAGCGGCTTGTTTCAATTTAATATATATGAAACTACTTTGGAAGAATTGACAGACGGTAATTATAATTAGCGAGCTTGCTACAGATTTGTCAACTCTGTCACGCAAACCAGGCGATGGTTTTTAAGCCAAAAGGCGCTCCCAAATGGGGATCAAATTGATTGTTTGACCGTTTTTTGTGCTCTCTTTTTTTTCATCCCAAGTAATAACCGTAAGCTTGCCGGCCTTTAACTCTTGGCTCGCCTCTATCAGCGCGATTATTTCCTGTTGTTTTGTGTCGGAGCTGTCCAGATCATATGCCACTTGAATTAATTCAACAATTTCCGTTCCTTTTTTTAATACAAAATCCACTTCACGGGCGTTTCTAGTCTGATAATAAAACAGTTCCCGGTTAGGCGCATAGCCTCTTTTCACCAGCTCGACAAACATCAGGTTCTCCAATAGTTTGCCGGTATCCGGCGAATGTTGGACCGCCTTAGCGCTTATAAAACCATTGTCAACCGCATAAGTTTTTTTTGGGGACCGCAAGCGTTCCCCTGCTTTATAAGAATAGCGATGCAAAAGAAACATTATATAGGCTTCGATAAGATATTTTGCATATTTTTCTAAAGTAACGCCGCTCTTAAATCCCAATACGCGGGTTAATTTTCTAAGGCTATATTGGTTGGAAACATTGCTAATTAAATACGAGCCCAAATCATCTATCTGTTCGGAAAACCTTATTTTATGCCTTTTAATTACATCTTTGAAAAGCAAGGAATCAAAAAGGATCGCCAGATATTCCTTTGGCTCAAGATCTTTAACCGCAATTTCAGGATACCCACCGCTTAAAAGATATTGATCTAATAAATTCAATAGCCGGCCTTTTTTCTCGGGGAGATGGAGTTGATCCGACGAAAACTCAAATTGCTTGGCCCGCAAATATTCTTTAAAGTCAAAAGGCAATATCTCTATTGGTATATGCCGGCCGGTAAGGGCGGTAGACAATTCCCTGCTTAAAAGATTGGCATTGGATCCGGTTAAAACCAGATTGTATCCTTCCCGATGCAAGCGGCTGACAAATAATTCCCAATTAGCCAGGTTTTGAATTTCATCAAATAGGATATATTTTGTTTTGCCATAAGCAGCGTTTAATTCCTGCAAGAGCTCGTCACAGTTGAAATTATCTTGTGAAACAACTTCATCGTCAAAATTAAAATAGGCAAAGGGCCGATCTTTTAAAAGCATTAAAGAAAACACCGATTTCCCGGCGCGGCGAGGCCCCAAAACAACCTTGATCAGGTCAGAATCCAGCCATTTTATGGCGTCTTTCATTTTTGTCCTTTCAATATATGAAAGCGACAAAAGCCTTTGTTTTTCTTCTTTTTGTTTTAATACGGCATTTTTAAGCATAATTTATACTATAGTGTGCAAAAACAACCGTTTCTGCACATCATATATATTATACTGTGCAAAATAGGGGAAGTCAAGAAATTTTCGACAGCTCGGTCACGCAAACCAGGCGATGACCGTTAAGTTCTGGATACAAAGGACCTAAATCCAAACCAATCTTTTTGTCAGTTTTTATTACAAACTCTTTAAATGTCGGCGCGGAAAAAGTTTGGTTGCCTAATTTCTTTTTTAAATAATTGGCTTTTTGCCAGCAGAGCTCTGCAACTTTTTTCATTCCTTGCTTTCCCATGACCGCTAAATACACACAAGCCGCTAAAGCGCAAAGAGCTTCATTGCTGCAAATATTGGACGTGGCTTTTTCACGCCTAATATGTTGTTCGCGGGTTGACAGGGTTAAAACAAAAGCCCGCTTGCCGTCAAGGTCAACTGTTTGGCCCACCACGCGTCCGGGTATCTGGCGCACCAGTTCTTTTTTTACGGCGAAAATCCCTAAGCCCGGCCCGCCAAAATTTCTAGGATTGCCCAGGCTTTGTCCTTCGCCAACAATAATATCTGCCGCCGGAGGCTTAAGCAGCCCCAGCGAAATAGGGTCAACGCTTACTATTAGCAAGCTTTTGTTCTTCTTGATCTTATCTATGTCCTCGATACAGCCGAAAAAGTTTGGTTGCTGCATAATTATACAAGCAGTGAAATCGGTAATCGGTAAATTGTAATCAGTCAGGCCTGACTTTTTGTCATAAGGCAGTTCTTTAACAGTTAAATCTGCTCCATTAGCATAAGTTTGCAAGACTTTTCGATATTCCGGGTGGACTGTTTGGGAAACCAGGATTTCTTTTCTGTTGGTAACGCGGCAGGCAAGCAGGGCAGCCTCGGCCATGGCTGTGGCGCCGTCATACATTGAGGCGTTGGCCGCGTCCATGCCGGTTAAATTGCAGATCATGGTCTGGTACTCGTAAATTACCTGCAAAATACCCTGGCTCATTTCCGGCTGGTAAGGAGTATAAGCAGTATAAAATTCAGAGCGGCTGATTATATGTTTGACGACGCTAGGTATGAAATGGTTGTAACTGCCGGCGCCTAAAAAATTATCATTTACTTTGTTTTTTTTGCTGTAAGTTTTTAATTCTTCCAGTAATTCTGGTTCAGATAGTGGGTTTGGCAGGTTAAGGCTGTCTTTTAACTTAACTTTATCCGGAATATCCTTGAACAACTCGTCAATGGACTGCTTGCCAATGGATTTTAATAAATCTTTTTGGTCTTGGCCAGTATTTGGAACATAGCGCATGGTCAGCCAAGCTCTTTTTGATAATCAGCAGCTGAAAGCAGGCTGTTTGCCTCGCCTGGGTTACTCATCTCAACCTTGATCATCCACGCCTTGCCATAAGGGTCTTGATTAACCAATTGGGGCGCGCTGTTTAAGTCTAGATTGGCTTCCAATACCTTGCCTGACACCGGGGCATAAAGGCTGGAAACAGACTTGACTGACTCAACCACGCCAAATTCATCGCCAGCTTTTATTTCTTTGCCAGCCGCAGGCAGCTCAACATAGACCACATCGCCCAATTGGTCCTGGGCATGAAAACTAATGCCAATAGTGGCAGTTTTACCGTCGATTTTTGCCCATTCATGGTCTTTGGTATACTTCAAATTTTCAGGATAATTGCTCATGCCGCGGCCTCCAATTTATTAATCTGTTTGCGGCAATATAGAAAGATTGCCCCGGAAATAACAAAGCGCACCAGGCTGTCCCAAAACCTGTCGGCCAGCATTTTCTTTTGGTAGTAAACATCAAAAAACTGGTCTGATTTGCCGTCGGGGATAATATCAACGTTCTCTGTCTGGCTGGAAATATTAGCGGCAGACATATTAACATTGACCAATCCAATGGATGAGCTGACCAAATCAATCGACCCCCACATCAAAACAAAAAAAGCCATGACACAGATAACATAGTAATACACTTTCTTGTGATCCAAGTTTGTTAATGGCATGTTTTTCTCCTTCAAAGATAATTCTATCGCTTGTAAAAGGTTTTCGCAACTACTTGAGCCGGCGCTTTTTTATTGCGGATGATAATTTCAGCTTGAGGCTGGTTAAAATCAAGCGCAACAAAACCCAGAGCGATCGGCTTTTGCAGGGTAGGCGAGAATGTCCCGCTGGTAACTTTCCCCTGGCCCACAATCTCATCCCCGGCCCTGGCAATATTCCGGCCTTCCGGCAAAAGGCCGATTAATTTCTTTTTTGCCCCCTTTTGCAGCGCGGCTTTACCAATAAAATCGCCTTTATCAATCTTCACTGCCCAGCCATAGCCAACATCAAGCGGCGAAGTTTCCTCGTCGTATTCATGGCCATAAAGAGGGAAGCCAGCCTCAAGCCGCAAAGTGTCCCTGGCGCCCAAGCCGCAGGGCTGAACGCCGGCGGCAATAAACATGTCCCAGATTTTGGCAATTTCTTTTTTAGCTACGATTAATTCAAACCCGTCTTCGCCTGTGTATCCGGTTCGCGCAATAATAATATCCCGCCACCACAGCGCGCGGTTGCGTTTTAATTTTGATAAATCAACATCCAGGACCTGGCCAACAATCTTTTCCGCCTTTGGGCCTTGAATTGCCAGCGAACAATAGTTTTCATAAACTTCAACCTTGGCTTGGCCAAAACTTTGCGCTTGTTTTTGAAGCCAGGATAAAACCTTATCAAAATTACAGGCATTGCAGACAATTAAATAATTCATGGGCAGGCGGTAAACAAAAATATCGTCTATTGTGCCGCCGCTCTCGTTGCATAAAACAGAGTATTGAGCCTGGTTCACTTCAAGCTTTGAAGCGTCATTCGTGCCAACTTTTTGGATTAAAGCAAGCGCCTGATCCCCGGCAATATTAATTATGCCCATGTGGCCAATATCAAACATGCCGACATCGCTTCTAACCGCGTTATGCTCGTCAATAATCCCTTTGTAAGACACCGGCATTTCCCAGCCGGCAAAGGGCACTATTTTCGCCTTAAGAGCGAGATGTTTTTCAAAGAGGGGAGTGTGTTTGAGCATGAAATTATTATACTATAAGGTGAAATTTATTGCCATTTTTGTCGAAATATATATAGATGACCATAACAAGTGCGATATTAAAATATCCTTTTGCCACGGCCAGGTCGGCGGCTTATCGCCGGTGGCAGCTGCCGCTTTATCTGCAAAATTCAAAACCATATACTTTTGAATACAAAGGCAGGTCTTTTCAAGGGCGCATCTTTACGCCGGACAAACATCTTTATCGGTTGATGGGCATCCCGCTGCGTTTTTTCGACGGAAGATTATCGATAGTTGTTCTCTTAAAACAGGACTATGCCAGTTATGACGAATTATGCTACAAGGCTTCGGGCGGGCGTTATCTGCCCCCGGTAACTTTAACCGGAATGGACATTAAAAAAGATACTCTTGCTCAGTTCGAATATTCAGAAAAAGCAATTCTTCCTGAAGGGGCGGGGCTTGACGTTTTATTTCATGAAACCATGCATGATGTATACCACAGGCTCTTATCCGGCGAAGAGATAGACGACTTTATTTGTGTGGCTGTACGCTGTTTTCAGGCGGCTTACGGCTTGGAAGGAATCAGAAAAATATTTAAGCCTTCTGAAAGGGTTTTTTTTGCGGGTGTTATGGAGCACGCGGAAATAAGCAGGGAAAAAGTTTTAACTCCGGACGGCCTACAGAAACTAAAAGAACAAAGGCAAGAACACGGGGAAAGGCTGGCAAAGACCGGCAGAGCCAGCAACAGGAAAACTTTGCGGGACAGGCTGGACGAAAGAAACAGGAAGTTTTTTTCAGAGCTTTTTTCAATGGCTGCGGAAGAATATTTTGGCTACGCGCCGCCTTTATGGTCCGGCTCTTTGCCCCTCGACCTCCAGGACTTTTTCTTTAGGCTGGGGCTTGGGCCGTGCAAATTATAAACAGTTGATAAACCGCCTGTTTTGTTCTTTAGTGCCAATTGAAACACGGATTGCCTGCGGCAGGCCAAAAGAAGTTAACGGCCTGATAATAACCTTCTTTTTAAAGCAAGCCATAAAACACTGGTCTGCGGATTTTTTTAATTTAATAAAAACAAAATTAGCCTCGCTCTTTTTATATTCTAAGCCCAATTTGTCCAGCTGCGCATAAAAATATTGTTTGACCTCAAGATTATTTTTATAGGTTTTTTCTTCAAACTTTTTATCTAAAAGCGCGGTTGCTGCGCCTGCCTGGGCCAAGCGGCTGACATTAAAAGGCAGTTTGGCGCGGAACATGTATTTTATTAGTTCCGGCTGGCCAATGCCATAGCCAATGCGCAAGCCTGCCAGTCCATAGAACTTGGAAAAGGTGCGCAGAATAAGCACATTCTTGTTTTGGTTAACCAGGTTGACTGAACCGGGAAAATCATGCGCTTCTGCAAATTCTGCGTAAGCCTCATCCACCACAATTAAAATGTTTTTTGGCGCTTTTTTTATAAAAGCATTGAGTTTTTCCGCAGGCAAATAAGTGCCGGTGGGGTTGTGGGGGTTGCACAGAAAAATTATTTTGGTTTTAGGGCCAATCGCCTTAGCCATGGCGTCCAAATCCTGCTCAAAATTTTTCAAAGCCACAAAAACAGGCTGGCCGCCCAGCAAGCGCGTGACAAATTCATACACGCTAAAAGTATTTTGCGGGATTACAGCTTCTTCACCGCATTTTAAATAAGTGGCTGCGGCAATCTGCATAATATCATCAGACCCGTTGCCCACGATAAAACAATCTTCTTTTAAGCCAAATTTTTTGGCCAAAGCCTCGCGCAGTAAAATTGACTTTTGGTCAGGGTAAATATGCAGGGAAGCCAAGGATTTTTTAATTGCTTCCAGGGCTTTTGGGGAAGGGCCGAACGGGTTTTCATTGGAGGCCAGCTTGGTTAATCCAGGCACTGTTTTGCCTGGAATATAATCCTTAATCTCTTTGATCTCCGGCCGGATAAGCTCTTCCATGGTCAGAATGGGTTGGCCCAGCTAACGCCGATTAAAGCTGATTTTGAATCTTTGGCATTGGCATTTTCCAGCACGTTTAAACCATATGCATTAATTGAAAAAATAGGCGTTAGATAAACTTTGACTCCGGCATTAAGCTGGGAAACCGATTCGCCAACCAAGCCGTCGGCATTTAAAAACAAAGTGCTGGCCAGCGGATATTCTATGCCTGCCATGCCCATGGGCCTAAACCTGTTTTGCGGGAAATCAGCCATAAACCCAAAAGTTAATTTTGGGCCTTGCGGCATATATTTGGTAGCAACCATATATACATCTGTTTGCGTGTGGGAAAACAAATTTTCCGTGCCAATGGCCAGCAGCAAAGGGTCTGGCCCGTCGCCGGTTGACAAAGAAAGTTTCATATTAACAAAAACGCCTTCACGCAGGGTCTGGGTGTTTTGGTCTGTTCCGCCTACCACGCCCAATTCTACCCCATGGAAGGTGCCCAGATTCATGATGTAGTTAACCGTATTATCTGTTTGTACTCCGCCGGGGAGGAAAAACACGCCATAATCAACCCCCATATTAAAATTTTTATAAGG
>Ga0172375_10011999_pt1 | contig 10921 bp, 3 predicted proteins | sample LakKiv1m_FD_114537 | JGI IMG/M metagenome (GOLD analysis project Ga0172375, IMG submission 114537) | Freshwater microbial communities from Kabuno Bay, South-Kivu, Congo - kab_092012_11.1m | ecosystem: Environmental > Aquatic > Freshwater > Lake | place: Democratic Republic of the Congo... | reverse complement strand
TGCGGCCGAGCGTGGCCCGAGCGGCCCGGCCCGAAGGGCCAGGAGCGGGAGTTATGAGCTTCGCGCCCGGATCGCTCGTGAGCGCCCGGGGCCGAGAGTGGGTAGTTCTACCCGAGTCGGCAGACGACCTGGTCATCGTCCGCCCCTTGGGTGGCACCGACGACGAGATCACCGGCATCCTTCCCGAGCTCGAGCCGATAGCACCGGCGACGTTTGCCCTTCCCGACCCGGCTGACCTCGGCGACTATCGCTCGGCGCGCATGCTTCGCGACGCACTCCGGCTCGGCTTCCGCTCGAGCGCAGGACCGTTCCGCTCGGTCGCGAAGATCGCGGTCGAGCCCCGCGCATACCAGCTCGTCCCGCTGCTGATGGCGCTCAAGTTGAACCCGGTGCGACTGCTGATAGCCGACGATGTCGGAATCGGCAAGACCGTAGAGGCCGCGCTCGTCGCGAAGGAGCTGCTCGAGCAGGGCGACGCCCGCAAGCTCGCAGTGCTCTGCCCTCCGCACCTCGCGGAGCAGTGGCAAGCAGAGCTCGCCTCTAAGTTCCATCTCGACGCCGAGCTAGTCCTCTCCTCCACGGCAGGGCGGCTGGAGCGTGGCCTCGCGGTGGGCCAGTCGATCTTCGATGTGAACGACCACGTAATCGTCTCGGTCGACTTCATCAAGTCGGATCGCCGTCGCGACGATTTCATCCGGGCCTGCCCCGACCTGGTGATCGTCGACGAGGCCCACACCTGCGCAGATGCGGGCGAAGGCTCGCGCTCTCGGCACCAACGCCACGCGCTGGTGCAGGCGCTCTCCGCGAAGGCCGACCGCCACCTGATCCTCGTCACTGCCACACCCCACTCGGGCAACGACGGCTCGTTCCGCTCGCTGCTCGGCCTGCTCGACCCCGAGCTGGAGAACCTCCCCGACAACCTCGCCGGCGACGCGAACCGCGGACAGCGCGAACGCCTAGCTCAGCAGCTCGTGCAGCGGCGCCGCGGCGACATCCGCCACTACCTCGAGCAGGACACCGCCTTCCCCGAGCGCAAGGACTCCGAGGTCACCTACAGCCTGACCTCCGCGTACCAGGAGCTCTTCGACCGGGTGCTCGACTACGCGCGCGAAACGGTGCGCGACCCGACCACCGAGACCCGCCGGCAGCGTGTGCGCTGGTGGTCGGCATTGGGGCTGCTGCGCGCGCTGGCTTCGAGCCCGGCCGCTGCGGCGGCCACGATGCGCACGAGGGCGACGACCGCCGACGCCGAGACCGAAGCCGACGTGGACGAGATCGGCCGACAGACCGTGCTCGACCTCGACGAGACCGAGGACGCCGCAGATGTCGTGCCGGGCAGCCAGACCGACGGCGCCGACACCGCACTCGGCCGCCGCTTGAGAGCTCTAGCCGCGCAGGCCGACTCCGTCGCGGGTGACGCCGACGCGAAGCTGCTTCGCCTCGTAGACCTTGTCGCCGGAATCGTTCGGGACGGCTACCACCCGATCGTGTTCTGCCGCTTCATCGACACGGCCGAGTACGTGGCCGCTGAGCTCCGCGCCCGGCTACCGAAGAAGCTCGGAGCCGAGGTCGACGCCGTCACCGGCCGTCTCGCCGCGAGTGACAGGGAGACGCGCATAGCAGCGCTCGCCGAGCATGAGCGCCGCGTGCTGGTGGCGACCGACTGCCTCAGCGAGGGCATCAACCTCCAAGACAGCTTCGCCGCGGTCATTCATTACGACCTGCCGTGGAACCCGACCCGCCTGGAGCAGCGCGAGGGTCGCGTCGATCGATTCGGTCAACCGTCGCCTGAGGTGCGCGTCGTCACCTACTACGGCGCCGACAACCAGATCGACGAGACCGTCCTGGACGTCCTGCTCCGCAAGCACCGCGCCATCCGCGGCGCCCTGGGTATCTCCATCCCCGTCCCCGGTACTACGAACAACGTCATAGAGGCACTAGCCGAGAACGTGCTGCTCCGCTCCGACGGTCCCATCGAGGAGAGGCTCCCCGGCTTCGGCGACTTCATGCGCCCCGCGACCGAGCGCCTGCACGTCGACTGGGACGCGGCCAAAGAGCGTGAGCAGCGCAGCCGGTCGCTCTTCGCGCAGAACACCATCGACCCGGCCGAGGTCTCCGCCGAGCTCGAGGCGATGCGCGCAGCGGTCGGCTCCGGTGCCGACGCTTCGGGCTTCTTCGCCACCGCCCTCAAGGCCTACGACGCAATCGTGCGGAGCGGCGCCGCCGACATGGCCGTAGACCTATCCGAGACGCCGATCAGCGTGCGCGACGCGCTGGCCCTGCCGGGCGACCCCGCGAAGTTCACCGCGCGCTTCGAGCTGCCCGTGCCCGAAGGCATGGTCGCCCTGTCGCGCACGCATCCCGCGGTAGCGGGGCTCGCCGGCCACGTGCTCGACACCGCCCTCGACGCGAAGCTCACCGGCCCGGCCACCCGCTGCGGGGTCACGCGCACCGCAGCAGTGGAGCGGCGCACGACGCTCCTGCTTCTCCGTTTCAGGGTGAACCTCGTCGCGGCATCCAGGAACGGCGAGCACCAGATGCTCGCCGAGGAGTCCGCGCTCCTCGCATTCTCGGGCGCACCCCAGAGTCCGACGTGGCTGGATCCCCGCGAGGCAGAGGCGCTGCTCGCGGCGGTTCCGTCCGGCAACGTCGCCCCCGACGCGGCACGGGAGCTCGTGGCCGAGGTTCTTGCCGCCGAGAGCGGATGGAGACCCCGCCTCGACGCCGAGGCCGTGGCCCGGGCGGCCGCAGTCGCCGAATCTCACGCCAGGGTCCGCGAAGCCGACCGACGACGCGGCACCGCCGGCGCGGCGCGCCTGAGCGTCTCTCCGCAGCTTCCGGTAGACGTCGTCGGTGTCTACCTCTTCCTCCCCGGGGCAGCGCTGTGACGACGGCAGGCACCAGCGTCACCGCTGTCGGCGGTCTCCTGCCCCGCGATCTTCTCGACCGGGTCACGGCTCGCGACCCCGGCCTGCCGGGCATGGAAGCGACCGACTTCGGCCTCGCGCCGGGAGAGCGGCTCAACGACGCGATCGCGCGCTCGTGGAACCGTCTCCGCGGCTTGTGGGAGTCGTTCCGCCGGGCCGAGGCGCAGCTTCCGGACTCTGACCAGACCGCGACCGCCCTCACCCGCGACCGCTGGCTCCGCCCATTGCTGGAGGAGCTCGGCTTCGCCGGGTTGCCCGCGGCCGCCAAGGCTCTGGAGGTGGACGGCAAGGACTACCCGATCAGCCACCAGTGGGGAGCGACGGTCCCGGTGCACCTTCCGGGTGCCCGGGTGCCGATAGACCGCACCTCGCGCGGCGTGCCCGGCGCAGCGCGGACCTCCCCCCACGGACTCGTTCAGGAGTTCCTCAATCGTTCCGACACGCACCTGTGGGGCGTCATCTCCAATGGGCTGGTTCTGCGGATCCTGCGCGACAACGCCTCCATGACCCGCCAGGCCTATCTGGAGTTCGACCTCGAAGCGATGTTCGATGGCGAGGCGTTCGCCGAGTTCGCGGTGCTCTGGCTCTGCTGCCATCGCACCCGCTTCGAAGGCGACCCGGCGGAGAAGTGCTTGCTGGAGCAGTGGTCCGCCGAGGCCGCCTCGGCGGGCACACGCGCGCTCGACAGGCTCCGATCGGGCGTCGAAGACGCCATAGTGTCGCTCGGCGAGGGGTTCATCGCCCACCCAGGCAACGGCGAGCTCCGCGAGGCTTTGCGCTCCCGAGAGCTTTCTAGCGAAGAGCTGCAGAGGCAGATCCTGCGCGTCGTGTACAGGCTTCTCTTCCTGCTCGTCTCCGAGAGCCGCGACCTCCTCCTCGCTCCCGACGCGACCGACCAGGCCAAGAGCCGCTACCGCCGCTACTACTCCGTCGAGCGCGTCCGCACCCTCGCGGCGCGCCGCCGCGGCACATCTCACGACGACCTCTGGGCATCGCTGGCGGTCACGATGCACGCGCTCGGGTCTGCCGGTGCACCCGCCATCGGTCTCGCCCCCCTCGGCAGTCTCCTCTTCTCGCCGGATGCGATCTCCGGGCTCGTCGGTGCGTCACTCGACAACCGCCACCTCCTCGAAGCGATCCGCAACCTCTGCTTCGTGCGCGACGCCGACGCCAAGGTGCACCGACCTGTCGACTACCGCAACCTCGGCTCCGAGGAGCTAGGCTCGATCTACGAGGCGCTCCTCGAGCTCCATGCCCGCATCGACGTCGACGCGCGCACCTTCGCGCTTGACACCGCTGCCGGCAACGAGCGCAAGACCACTGGCAGCTACTACACGCCGACGCCGCTCATCCGAGTCCTTCTCGACTCCGCCCTCGATCCGGTCCTCGACGAGGCCGAGCGCGCAACCGATCCTGAGGCGGCGCTTCTCGCTCTGAAGGTCATGGACCCGGCGTGTGGCTCCGGGCACTTCCTTATCGCAGCAGCGCACCGCATTGCCGGCCGGCTTGCATCGCTGCGTTCAGGCGGCGCAGAGCCTGCGCCCGAAGATCTCCGCCACGCTTTGCGCGAGGTCATCAACCACTGTCTCTACGCCATCGACGTCAATCCGATGGCCGTCGAGCTCTGCAAGGTCAGCCTCTGGATGGAGGCCACCGAACCGGGCCGCCCCCTCGGCTTCCTCGACCACCGCATCGTGTGCGGCAACAGCCTCCTCGGCGCGACCCCGGCGCTAATCGAGGCAGGCGTGCCCGACGAAGCTTTCAAGCCGTTGGAAGGCGACGACAAGGCGTGCGCCACAGCGTTCAAGAAGCACAACAAGGAAGACCGCAAGCACCGAGCGCAAGGTGTTCTCGCCCTGGACTTCGGCGTCGCCGCCGACGCAGCGACGCTCGCCGCAGGGCTCGCCGCCATCGAGGAGCTCGGCGACGCCACTACCGCGGCGATCGCGGAGAAGGAGGCGCGCTTCCGGGCCCTGCAGTCCTCCGATGCTGCGTTGCGCGCCAAGCTGGCAGCCGACGCCTGGTGTGCCGCGTTCGTCGCGCCGAAGGTCAAGGGCGCTCCGCTGATCACCGACGCGACGGTGCGCCTCTGCCTCCGCTCGCCCGAGAATGTGCCCGAGGACGCGCGGCGAGTCATCGACGAGTTGGCTGTCCGCTACCGGTTCCTGCACCTGCATGTTGCGTTCCCCGACGTCTGCCGCGTGCCGGATAGCCCGGTCGGCGCCGAGAACGCGCTCTGCGGCTGGAATGGCGGCTTCGACGTGGTTCTCGGCAACCCACCGTGGGAGAGGGTGAAGCTCCAGGAGAAGGAGTGGTTCGCGGTCCGCGACCCCGAGATTGCTACAGCCCCCAACGCCGCGGCGCGCAAGCGCCTCATCGCCAAACTCATGGACGAGCAACCCGAGCTGCACGCCGAGTTCCTCGCCGACAGCCGCCGAGCGGAAGGGGAGAGCGCGCTGCTGCGCAATAGTGGCCGCTATCCGCTCGGCGGTCGGGGTGACGTGAACACCTACGCCGTCTTCGCCGAGCTCATGCGCAACGCCATATCCACTACCGGCCGGGTAGGTGTCATCGTCCCCACCGGCATCGCCACCGACGACACCACCAAGTTCTTCTTCGCCGACCTCGTTGATCGTGCGTCGTTGGTGTCGCTCTATGACTTCGAGAACCGGTACAAGATCTTCCCCGGCATCGACAGTCGCATCAAGTTCTCGTTGCTGACCCTGAGCGGCGACGCTCGCCCGATCGAGGCAGCCGAGTTTGTGTTCTTCGCCATGGAGGTCGCCGATCTCGAGAACCCCGAGAAGCGCTTCACCCTCTCACCCGATGACTTCGTGCTGCTGAACCCCAACACTCGGACCTGCCCGGTATTCCGCACCCGCCGCGACGCCGAGATCACCAAGGCCATCTATCGGCGCGTCCCAGTGCTCGTTCGCGAGGGCGACCCTGACGGCAATCCCTGGGGTGTCAAGTTCTCGACCATGTTCCACATGTCGAACGACTCGCACCTCTTCCGAACCCGCGAGCAACTCGAAGTCGACGGCTGGGCCCTCCAAGGCAACCACTTCGTCCGCGGCGAAGATCGATACCTTCCGATATACGAGGGCAAGATGACGAACTTCTTCGATCATCGAGACGCAGACATAGTCATCAACCCAGCGAACGCTGTGCGCCCTCAACAGTCACTGCCGATTGCCGACCAGCATCTCTCCCCGGTGCGCACAGCGATGCCGTATCTGTGGGTCGATGTGAAGGAAGTTAACCGGCGCAGGTTGTGGCCGCATCGCTGGTCGGTGGGGTCGAAGCGCGTCACAGCCTCGACGAACTGGCGCACCATGATCGGCGCGGTTGTTCCTGCGGCAGGCTGCAGCTACACGCTCTACCTACAAGACTGTCTCAGCGCCGGGGAGATCCACGCATCCGTAGCTCTCGTCTGCGTCACAAACAGTCATGCCTTCGACTTCCTGGTGAGACAGAAGACCTCACAACCTTCGTTGCCAATCGGGTGTATTCGCGAGAGTGCTGTGCCAAGGCCGGAGTTCGTGATCAGGAGGTTCGTGCCTTTTCTAGGCCACGCTCTTGAGCTGAGTTACACCGCATGGGATCTTGAGGAGTTCGCGGCGGACCTCGGCTATCACGGGCCGCCGTTTCGGTGGGACGAGGAGCGGCGGGCGCTGCTGAGAGCGGAGCTCGATGCGTTGATGTTCCGCCTCTACGGCATCGAGCGCGACGACGTCGACTACATCCTCGACACGTTCCCGATCGTGAAGCGCCGAGACGAGGCGAAGTTCGGCGAGTACCGAACGAAGCGGCTGATCTTGGAGCGCTTCGACGCGATGGCCGAAGCCGAGGCCGCCGGTCGCCCCTACGAGACCGTTCTCGACCCGCCCCCCGCCGACCCCTCCCTAGCCCACCCCGAGTCCACCCGCCCCACCTGGGCGGTGCGCCCGCCAATGAGAAGTGATGCGACGGGATGGACTCGTCGCGACCGACGGAGAGACCTAGCTACCGACTGAGGTAGATCCGAGGAGCAGAGACGTGCAACCAATCCACGAGCCGGTCCTTATCGACGAGTTGGGCAGGTCTCCGTGCGAGTTGATCGGCTTCAGCATCGAGGGACCGGCCCCGCTGGGTGCGGTCCACATCCCCGCTCGCCGCGGCCTCAATGTGCTGTACGGGCTCAACGGTGCGGGCAAGACGACTGTTCTCGAGGCCATCGGAGCGGCATTGACCGGCATCAGCCCTGGCGAGCGCAGCATCGACATGATCCACCTGCGGATCACCGATCCACTCGCCCGGGCCGACGAAGGCCTCTCCGGTCGGCTGTTCGAGGTTCTCGCCGAATCATTCCGGGGCTGGTGGAGCCAGAAGTCAATGAAGCGGTTCTTCGAAAGCCGGTTCGACGGAAGCGGAGAGCGGGAAGAGAATCGGCCGCCGCCCACAAGGCACGTGCTGGAGCGCTCACCGCAGCGCCTGATTGCTGCCCATCTCGAACTGTTCCATGGGTGCTCCGACCCGAAGTGGGCGGAAGTGATCGAGGCTGTGGCACGGCAGGCCGTATTCAGTCTGCAGCCCTGTGGCGAGAGGTCTTCTGCGGGCTCGCGCGGAGTGCGTTCTTCCCCGCGGCCCGGACCGCGATGGCAGGTGTTCCTGTCGTTCATGCTGGGGCCGGAGACGCGGCTCATAGAGAGCCTGGTTGAAGAAGCGGTTCGCCTCTTTGTCGAAGAGGCCGCGGGCGTTTCGGGAGACGCGGACGGGAACGGGGCGACTCGCGAGACCGAGTCTGCCTTGGAGACCGAACTCGGCGGGTCGGACGTTCCGCCGATCGGCGTGAGCTTCGATCACTTCGGGCCTCTCGAGGAGGAGTACGTCGGGTCGCTCCCGGCGTGCTTCCGCTCCGCCGATCTCTTCGGCGAGCTGGCGCGCGGAGCGGGCCGTCGCCCGGCGCAGTTCCCGTACTGCGCGTTCTACCTGGGTGAGCTCGGGGTCGCGGAGGGTGAATGCCTCGACGGCGCGTCAGTCCTCCTTGAAGAGCCCGCCGACGGCAGCGATGTGAACGACGCGACGCTCACCCAGCTGATCGAGCCGTCTTCGATCGAAAGGCACTTCTTCGTGGACCGTTACTCGGTCCTATTGGCGAGTGAGCAAGACGAGTTCGTGATCGCCCCGACGTATCTAGACGAGATGCGACGCCTCTCCGAGAGAGCGAGCTCGATCGTGGCCGGCCTGTTGGACGATGCCCCTGCGTTGCGGTGCGAGTTCAGGCCGCCGAACGACTGGCTCTACTCCAAGCCACTCCGGTGGTTGGCGGCCGACTGGCCGTCACTTCAGGAGGTTCCACTCGAGGACCTCAGTGAAGCCCAGCGGCGCTGGGCAGGGTACGCGGTGTCCGCTGCGCTCGCTGAGGATGCCGCTGATGCCGAGGACACCAATAGTTCCGACGAAGAACCCTGCGCGGACTCACCGACGATCGACTTCGCGATCTTCGATGAACCTGAGAGGAATCTCCATCGACGGGCCGAGGAGACAGTTGCCCGAGGACTCGAAGAGCTAGCCGGGAGCGGAAGGCGCTGCATCTACGTTGCCTCGCACTCGCCGGCGTTCCTGCGCGCAGGGCCGAACCGGCACCTCTTCCACGTGTACCGCGCTGCAGGCGGCAGGACGGCAATCGCGGAGGTGGACGACATCCTCGCTCTTGCGGCGGAGGATCAGCTCGGGCTCTGCACAGAAGATGTACTGAGCCTCATTCGGGTCTTCCTGATCGTTGAGGGTGACCACGACGTCGCCGTGCTGGATGCCGTGATCGGCGACAGTCTGCGTGAGGCCAGGACCCGGATGATCCCGCTCGGTGGGACGCACAATGCCATGTCGATCATCGACAGCAGGTTCCTGCTCGAGATGACCGACGCGACCGTGGTCGTTGCGTTCGACGCGATCCGCCGGAATCTTGCCAAGCTGTGGGAGCGCGCTCGCGCTGCCTCCGGGGACGAGGCCGACGCTGCGGATACCCGCCAGGCACAGTCCGAGATGCAGCGCATTGCCCAGGGTGACCGGAATCGGAAGGGTCCCGCGCTCGCAGAGAAACGGATGCTCGCGAGCCTCCTCCTCGAGGCTCTGAAGAGCGGCCAGGCGGATCGCATCGCGGTCGCGACCCTGCGCAGGCCGGACATCATCGAGTACCTCCCAGCCGAGGCGTTCGTGCCGGGCTCAACATGGCCGGTGCTCACGTCGGAATGGAAGAAGGCGCGTTCTGACAACCGTGGCCTCGACTTCAAGACATTCCTGCGAATAGAGAAGGGTGGAAAGATAAGCACGAAGCGGCTCGGAGAGGTGGCCGACTCGCTCGACGAGATCCCGGCCGACTTCATCGGTCTGCTGGAAACGTGCCGCAGAGCGGGTGTTCACACCCGTTGACGATGAGCGAGTTGGAGATGCTTGCCGAGGCGTTTGACTTGTCACTACGTGCCCGCAGCGTTCCAGCGATACTCGTGACGGCGCGAGTCGAGCGCACCTCCGAGAAGACCTTCGAACCGCCGGTAGTGCAACCCGAGCCCATACGCACCACGTGGGCACGCAGCCTGTCACCGCGGAGATACCTGTCGTGATCATCCATCCGAAAGAGCTCGAGTTCCGTCGCCGCTGGTATCTCGCGCATGTCGAGCGGTTCGAGGCGGATGCGGTCGAGGTGGCTAAGGCCGCAGCTGCACAGGGCAACTTCGCAGCGAGCGCCGAGGAGGCGCTCGTACTGCGCGACGCCCTGGCGCGTTCAGGTGACGTCGAGGCATTTCGGGCCGGCCTTCAGGAGTGGGCCGTGAAGCCGGGCACGCTCGCGTTCAATGGCATGAGTGGCCAGATGTTCGTCAACCAGCTCGCGAAGCGCAGCGAGGATCCGGCGCTGCTTGCTCGTATCCTCACCGACTCGCTCTCCGTTCCGCGAGACGACGCCGACGCCGCCACCAAGATCCAGGCGTTCATCGACTACGTAGAGACGATCAGGGTCGGCGCGCATCCCGCTCCTAGCCGCGCCACCTTTCTCCTGTCGTACTTCTGGGCCCTGCAGGATCGCCCGCGCTGGCCGGTGGCTTGGTCGAGTGCAGTTGCCTACCTCGAATACTCGACGGGTCATCCACTCCCCGCGCGACCCGTGGAGCGGTTCCTGAGCTGCCTCGATCTGGTGAGAGAGCTCGATGACGATGTTGGGCGCTTCGAGCAGGTGGCAATGTGGTGGCAAACGACCACGCCAGTCTTCCTCGATCCTGTCTTAGTCGAGCGGTGCGCATTCGGCCTCGACCCGGAGATCGCGCACAGCGAAGCCGGCACGACCAATGCAGCAGTGCTGGTCAGCATTGCTCAGCACATCGGCACCGCCATGGCGGACGAGCTGTCCGCGGCGGTGGGTCGGACCCTGAGCGCCCGGAAGCCGCCCAAGCTCTGGATGGCCGATTACCCACGGTCAGACCTCTGGGTCGATTGGTCGCTCGGGCCCGACTCGCCCGGGCTGAGGCTTTGGATCAACCACGACGGTGCAGCGTTCGGCGTGAAACCGGGCTTCCCGCGGCGGGGTTGGTACGAGGAGATCGTCCCGTTCTTCGAGAGGGCGGGCGTCGAAGGTCTTGAGCTCCTGGGTGGGCCGGGGCGTGATCGCGGACGCGACGTCGGATTCCAGTGGGGAAGGTACGGCGAGTTCGTCTACGGAAGCTGGCATGCACCCGAGACGTTCGGCGAACTCGACCTGCGCGCCTCTCTGGTCGCGACGGGTGTCGCCACCCAACCGCTGCTCGACGAGCTCATCCGCCGGGCAGGTGGTGAGCCACCCATTGGACCCGAAGACGCCTTGCTGAAGTTCGTCGCTGAGTTCAGGGACAGGGGCTATCCGAGCCCGGCAGACGAGGAGCACAAGGCCGACCGCGAGCAGTTTGCGGACTTGCTCGCCGAGGACAGCATCGCTCTCGACGACCCCGCAGACCTGCGCCGCATCTGGAACACGAATCGCT
>Ga0172375_10011998_pt1 | contig 10923 bp, 9 predicted proteins | sample LakKiv1m_FD_114537 | JGI IMG/M metagenome (GOLD analysis project Ga0172375, IMG submission 114537) | Freshwater microbial communities from Kabuno Bay, South-Kivu, Congo - kab_092012_11.1m | ecosystem: Environmental > Aquatic > Freshwater > Lake | place: Democratic Republic of the Congo... | reverse complement strand
GAGCGTGCTGTCGACCGACCCCGACGAGCGCGACATGGGCGCTCCCTGGGCCAAGCAGTCGCGGCCGCGCCGCAAACCAGCCGAGGACGGCGGCGGCAGCCTCCCCGAGGTGCCCGTGGCGGCCCTGCGCACCGCGCTCGGCATCGCCTCCGAGGCCGCCGGCATGCCCGGCGCCCTGGTGCGCACCCTGTCCAAGGGCGTGCGCAACCAGACCTCCGCGGTGTCCTTCCACACCCCGCGCACGATCTTCAACCAGTCCATCACCGGCGCCCGACGCTTCGCCGCCGACGACTGGCCGATCGAGCGGCTCAAGGCGATCGCCAAGGCCTCGGGCACCACGCTCAACGACGTCGTGCTCGCGATGTGCGCCGGCGCGATGCGCACCTACCTCCTCGAGCTCGACGCGCTCCCCGAGGACCCGATGGTCGCGATGGTGCCGGTAGGCCTCAACGCCAAGCAGTCGCAGGTGGCCTCCGGCGACGGCGGCAACGCGGTCGGCTCGATCATGGTCCAGCTCGCGACCCACCTGGCCGACCCGGCACAGCGCCTGGACCGGATCCACCTGTCGATGCGCGACGGCAAGGAAGCGCTGTCGTCGATGACCCAGACGCAGATCCTCGCGATGAGCGCGCTCGGCCAGGCGCCGATGATCCTCGCGCCGCTGCTGCGGATGGAGGGCATCGTGCGACCGCCGTACAACCTGATCATCAGCAACGTGCCCGGCCCCCGCACGACCCACTACTGGAACGGCGCCCGGCTCACCGGCACCTACCCGCTGTCGATCCCGATCAACGGCATGGCGCTCAACATCACCTGCACCTCCTACGACGGCCAGCTGGGCTTCGGGCTCACCGGCTGCCGGCGCACGGTCCCCCACCTGCAGCGCCTCCTCGGCTTCCTCGACGACGAGGTGGCCAACCTCGAGGAGGCGGTCGGGGTCGCCTGACCCGGCGAGCGGGGCTCAGCCGACCCGCTCCTCCAGCCCACAGCCGTACGCCGCCGCGACGGCCCGGAGCCGGGCGCGGGTGACGTCGGCGACCGTGGCGAGGCCCGCTGCCGCGGCGGGCGAGCCGGGAGGGACCGGCTCGGCCAGGTTGATCGACGTGCACGTGCGGCGGCCGCCGTCCTCGCTGTTGAGCAGGGCCACGGCGTGCCCGGTGGTGCCGCTGCCGGCGTACGGGTCGAGCACGCGCGCGTCGTCGGGGAAGGTGCCCAGCACCCGGCGCAGCAGACCCGTGGGCTTGGGCGAGGCGAAGACCGGGCCGACGAGTGCCTTGAGCTCGGCGACGGCGGTGTCGGTGGAGCCGACCTCCTCGGCCAGCCACACGGTGCGCAGCTTCTTGCGCCGACCCTCGTGCAGCCAGTCGCGCTGGTAGATGTCGACCCGCTCGCCGCGGCGGCCCTGGACGACGCGGCAGACCAGGTCGTCGGGGCGCTCCTCGACCCGCGGGGGGCTCCATCGCCACACGGCGGGCGAGCCGTCGCCGAAGACCGGCAGGACCTCGAGCGCCGGCCCCTGCTCCCCCTCGAAGGAAGTGGCGCGCACGCGACCGCTCGCGGGGTCGCCCCAGAGCGGGTAGTGCAGGGTCCGCGCGGTGGTGGGGTTGAACTTCTTGTTGGTGTTGCGCAGCGGCAGCAGCCGGTAGCGCCGGCCGCTCGCCTCGTCGCGGTGCGGGAAGTCCGCGGGGTCGACGGTCTCGCTGGTGGAGGCGTCCAGCACGCACGAGGCGCGCGCGACGGCGTACACCAGGAGGTACTCGTGGCTGGTCGCGAACCCCGGCCCCAGCTGGCGGCCCTTGGGGTTGAGGTTGACCACCACCTGCGCGAGGAACTGCTCCTCCCCCATCACCTCGTCGAGCAGCAGCCGGGTCCGCGTCACCTCGTGGTCGTCGATGCTCACGAAGACCGCGCCGGTCGGCTCGAGCACGGCCCGCACGGCCTCGAGCCGCGGGCGCAGGTGCTCGACCCACGCCTCGTGGGCGAGCGTGCGGTCGGCGTAGGTCAGCGCACTGCCGGTGTTGTACGGCGGGTCGAGGTAGGCCAGGTCGAAGCGAGCACCCTCCGCGGCCAGCCGTCCGAGCACCGCGAGGTTGTCCCCCTTGAGGAGGGTGTTCCACGCGCGCACCCCACGACCGTACGCCGATGTGAGCCCGGCCACGCGCGGGGCTCGTGACCTGTGACGGGCGTCTCTCGTTGTGCAGGTCAACCACGTCGCCTCCGACGTCCCCCTCCCTAGGAGCACCACCGTGCGACGCAGCACCCGAGCCGTCCTGGCCGCAGGCCTGGGCACCGTCCTGGCCGCCACCTCCCTCGGACTCGTGCCCGCTGCGCCTGCAGCGCCCGCAGCGCAGGCCTCGGAGACCGCACGCACCAGCAAGCCGGCCGACGTGGTCACCGACGGGTGCCTCGAGAGCGTCCCCGAGCCGGGCAGCACCGAGCCGGTGCAGATCTGCTACACCCTCTTCCAGCCCGGCATCGCCACCGGTCGCACGAAGGTGCCGCTGGTCTTCCAGTCCCACGGGTGGGGCGGATCCCGCTGGACCACCCGCGAGCAGGCGGCTCGCTTCCTGAGGGCCGGCTACGGCGTGCTCTCCTTCGACCAGCGCGGCTTCGGGGAGTCCGGCGGCAAGGCGCACGTGGAGAACCCCGACTTCGAGGGCAAGGACGTCCGCGCCCTCGTCGAGCTGGTCAGCGAGCTCTCGTGGGTGCTCCAGGACGGTCCCGGCGATCCCCGCATCGGCGCGATCGGGGGTTCGTACGGCGGCGGCTACCAGTTCCTCATGGCCTTCGAGGAGATCCGGACGACCGGGCGCCAGGTCGTCGACGCACTGGTCCCCGAGATCACCTGGCACGACCTCAACGAGAGCCTCGCTCCCAGCGACACCGTCCGCACCGAGTGGGCGCTGCTGCTCTCGGCCGCTTCGCTGCCCAGCCAGGCGCTGCCGGAGAACGTCTACAAGGCGCTCCTCGAGGGTGCGGCCCTCGGCACCTGGCCCGACGGCTCCGTTCCCGGCACCGAGGACATGCGGACCTTCATGGAGAAGAACGGGCCGAGGTGGCAGGTCGCGCAGGGCGCGAGGATCGACGTGCCGGTGCTCTTCGGGCAGGGCACCACCGACACCCTCTTCCCGCTCGAGCAGGCGATCCGCAACTGGGACGTCGCGCTGACGAAGCGGGCGCGCAAGCGCAGCATCTTCAGTGCCTACAACGGTGGCCACGTGCTGCCGGCAGTCCTGCCCTCGGGCGTCGCCGTCGACTCCGACCCGTGCGCACGGGAGCTCGCCGGCGGCGACTTCACCGACCTGACCCTGCGCTTCCTCGACCGGGCGCTGCGCGGCGGCGCGAGGACGTTGGAGGGCTACGGCCGCTTCCACCTCGCCACCCCCGGCGACACCTGCGTGACGACCCGCTCCGTGCGCCCGCGCACCGAGGTCCCGATCGGCACGGTCGCCACCACCGCGACCGCCGGCGCCCCGACCGCCACCGAGATCGCGGCAGGTCCCCTCACCGTCGCCGGCAACAGCCACCTCACCGCCCTGGCCACCACGCTGGGCGTCGACAGCCGGGCCTTCTACGGCCTCGCGGTCGGCACCTCGCCCGCCGACGCGACCCTGGTGCAGAACAACGTGCTGCCCTTCCGCGCCGAGGAGCCGCTCGTCGGCGAGGAGGTCCGCATCGACCTGCCCGCCGTGGGCGTCGAGGTTCCCGAGGGGCAGTCGCTCTTCCTGCTGGCCAGCCCGCTGAGCGACACCTTCGTCGGCATGGGCAGCCGGACGTCGACGGCGGTCCTGCTCGAGGACGTGGTCGTGCACCTGCCGGCGCGCTGAGCCCGGTCCACCCCCGGCGACCCCGCACGGGAGCGCGACACGCGACTCCCCGCGTCACACCCGTCACTCACGTAACATGCCCGGGGTGTCCTCGGTGTCCCTGCGCGCTGCCGTCGCCGCCCTCGCGGTGAGCGGCCTGGTGGCGACCGGCCTGCCGGCCGCCACGAGCGCGGGCTCCCCGGGCGAGGACGGCTCCCGGGCGCGATCGGCGTCGGGGGCGCAGTGGCAGACGCGGGTCGCCGCCTTCGGCGACAGCGGGCACACCCGGCACAGCTCGGACCGCCGGCGCGGCCCGATCGCGCCGTACGTCTCCCCGCGGGACCAGACCCCGCTGCTGCGCACCACACCGGTGCAGCAGCCGATGGGTCCGGGCGTCACCTACACGCGGTGGGGGCAGAGCGACGCCCGTGGGCCGATCCAGGCGCACCTGCTCGCCGTCGACCTCGACACCCCGGGCATCCGGCTGGACGTGGTCAACCCCGGTCGGGTGGCGGCGGTCGAGGACGTCCTGACCATGGCGCGGACCCACGGGGCGCTGGCGGCCGTCAACGGCGACTTCTACGACATCGGCCGCACCGGGGCGCCGCTCGGCGTGAGCGCCTCCCCGCGCAGCGGCCTGATGAACGCCCGCGAGACCGGGTGGAACCAGGGCTTCTACCTGACTCGGAAGGGGCGCCCGCAGTTCGGAGAGGTCACCCTCACCGGGCGGATCCGTGAGCGTCCGGGTGCGCGGGTCACCAACGTCAACAGCCACTTCGTGCTCCCCGGCGGCATCGGCGTCTACACGCCGCGGTGGGGCCGCTCCCCCGGTTACGCCGTCACCCAGGGCCAGGAGCGCGACATCCGGATGGTCGAGATCCGCGACGGCCGGGTCGTGGCCAACCGCGCCCAGCTCCGTCCCGGCCGCGAGATCCGCGGGATCGTCCTCGTCGGCCGTGGACCGGGTGCGGTGGAGCTGCGCAAGCTCAAGCGCGGGCCGGCGCACGTCTCGTGGTGGCTGCGCGGCCGTCCGCAGCTGGTGATCACCGGCTCCAAGCTGCTCATCGACGACGGCCAGGTGATGGTCGTCGACGACGCCGAGATGCACCCCCGCACCGCCGTCGGCATCGACCGCGACACCAACGAGGTGCTGCTGCTCGCCGTCGACGGCCGCTCCGAGGACAGCCGCGGCTACACGATGGTCGAGCTCGCCCGGATGATGCAGGACCTCGGCGCCGACGAGGCGCTCAACCTCGATGGCGGCGGCTCCACGACCATGGTCGGTCGTCGCTCCGGCACGCTGCGGGTGCTGAACGACCCCTCGGACTCCGTCCTGCGCAACGTCGCCAACGCCCTCGTCGTCCGCCGCGACTGAGCCGCTGGGCCGCGCGGCTCGACCTGCCTCAGGACGGCGGCAGCAGCCCCGCCGCCCGCCCCACCTCGGCGTACGCCTCGGCCAACGTCGCGACGGTCTCGTGGGCGTTGAGCCCGCTGGGGTTCGGTACCACCCACAGCTCGGCGGGCCCGATCGGCTCCGGCTGCCTCCCGGGCACGGCCTGGGGCAACGCGAAGGCCTGGCGGTACGCCGTGATGCCGGCGACCGCGACGACGCGAGGTCGCACGCGCTCGACCAGCCGGACCAGCTCGGCTCCTCCCTCGCGCAGCTCTGCCGTGGTCAGCTCCGAGGCCTTGACCGTGGCCCGGCGCACGAGGTTGGTGATGCCGATGCCGCGGGCCCGGAACCTCTCGCGATCCTGCTCGCTCATGCCGGTAGCCGCGTCGACCGGCTCCTCGATGACCCCGGCGCGCAGCAGCGCGGGGTAGAAGCGGTTGCCGGGGTGGGCGAAGTGCGTCTGCGTAGCGGCGGTCCACAGCCCGGGGTTGATGCCGACGAAGAGCAGCCGGGTCGGCGGGTCGCTCGGCCCGGCGAGCAGGTCGGGGACCTCGGCATCGCGGAAGGACTCCAGCTCGACGCGCGAGAAGCGGGGCCTCGTCACGCCGGGAACGGCTGGTCCTTGCCTAGGACGGTGAGGCCCTCGGTGACCAGGAACCCGCGCTCACGGTCGGCCTCGGGGTCGAGGCCGATGCTCGCACCCGGGGGCACGACGACGTTCTTGTCGAGGATGGTGTTGCGCACGACCGCGCCCTCGCCGACCACGACACCGTGCAGCAGCACCGACCCGGTGACCTCGGCGCCGTCCTCGACCCGGACGTCGGGCGAGAGCACCGAGCGGCTGACCTTCCCGCCGCTGACCACCACGCCCGGGGAGAGCACGGCCTCGTCGGTGGTGGCCGGGGAGCCGCCGGCACCCTGGACCAGCTTCACCGGGGGCTGTGGGCCGTAGGAGGTGTAGACGGGCCACTCGGTGTTGTAGAGGTTGAAGACCGGCATCGGGGAGACGACGTCCATGTGCGCCTCGTAGTAGGAGCGCAACGTCCCGACGTCGCGCCAGTAGCCCTGGTCGCGGGCCGTCGCGCCGGGCACCACGTTGTCCTTGTAGTCGTAGACGCCCGCCTGCGCGCGGCGTACGAAGGCCGGGACGATGTCGCCGCCCATGTCGTGCTTGGAGCCGGTCGTGCTGGAGTCGCGGGTGACGGCCTCGACCAGGGCGTCGGCGTCGAAGACGTAGTTGCCCATCGAGGCCAGCACCTCGCCGGGACTGTCGGGGAGACCGACGGGGTCGGTGGGCTTCTCGAGGAACTCGCGGATGCGCGAGGGCTCCTCGGCGTGCACGTCGATGACGCCGAACTGGTCGGCGAGCGCGATCGGCTGGCGGATCGCCGCCACCGTGCAGGCCGCGCCGGACTCCACGTGCTGGGCGACCATCTGGGAGAAGTCCATCCGGTAGACGTGGTCGGCACCGACCACGACCACGATGTCGGGCTGCTCGTCGCGGATGAGGTTGAGCGACTGGTAGATCGCGTCGCCGGAGCCGAGGTACCAGTGCTTGCCGACGCGCTGCTGGGCCGGCACCGGGGCGACGTAGTTGCCGAGCATCGTCGACATCCGCCAGGTCTGGGTGACGTGGCGGTCCAGGCTGTGCGACTTGTACTGGGTGAGCACGACGACCTTGAGGTAGCCCGAGTTCACGACGTTGGACAGCGCGAAGTCGATCAGGCGGTAGATGCCCGCGAAGGGCACCGCCGGCTTGGCGCGGTCGGCGGTCAGCGGCATCAACCGCTTGCCCTCACCTCCTGCCAGGACGATGGCAAGGACCTTCTTGCGGCCTGCGCTGGCGCTCATGGCGCCACGTTATCCGCGGCCGCTCCACGGGAGTAGGTTCGGGGCCGTGCGAGTCGACGTGCTGACCAAGGAGTACCCCCCGGAGATCTACGGCGGTGCAGGGGTGCACGTGGCCGAGCTGGTCCGCGCGCTCCGCGAGCGCGACGACGTCGAGGCGCGCGTGCACGCGTTCGGCGCGCAGCGCTCGGAGGAGCTGACGTCGTCGTACGCCGAGCCGGAGTCGCTCGCCGGGGCCAACGCGGCCCTGCGGACCATGGGTGTCGACCTGGCGATGGCCGACGCGTGCGCCGGGACCGACCTGGTGCACAGCCACACCTGGTACGCCAACCACGCCGGCCACCTCGCCGCGCTGCTGCACGACGTCCCGCACGTGGTGACCGCGCACTCGCTGGAGCCGTTGCGGCCGTGGAAGGCCGAGCAGCTCGGCGGGGGCTACCGGCTCTCCTCGTGGGTCGAGCGGACGGCGTACGAGTCCGCGGCCGCGGTCGTGGCGGTGTCGGCGGCGATGCGCGAGGACGTGCTGCGCTCCTACCCCGCGATCGACCCGGCCCGCGTCCACACCGTGCACAACGGCATCGACACCTTGCTGTGGTCGCCGCGGCCCGACCCCGACGCGTGCCGCCGGCTCGGGGTCGACCCGGACCGGCCGTCGGTGGTCTTCGTCGGTCGGATCACCCGTCAGAAGGGGTTGCCGCTCTTCCTGCGCGCCTGCGCCGAGCTGCCGCCGGAGGTGCAGGTCGTGCTGTGCGCCGGGGCCCCGGACACCCCCGAGATCATGGCCGAGGTCGAGGCGCTGGTCGCCTCGCTGCGGGCCGGCAGAGGGTCGGGCTCCGGCTCCGACGGGGGGGTCGTCTGGATCCCCGAGATGCTGCCGCGCGCTGACGTGGTCGCGCTGCTCTCCGGCGCCACGGCCTTTGCCTGCCCCTCGATCTACGAGCCGCTCGGCATCGTCAACCTCGAGGCGATGGCCTGCGAGACCGCGGTCGTGGCGACGGCGACCGGCGGCATCCCCGAGGTCGTCGTCGACGGCACCACCGGCGTGCTCGTGCCGATCGAGCAGGCCACGGACGGCACCGGCACGCCGCTGGACCCCGAGCGGTACGTCGCCGACTTCGCCGCCTCCCTCCTCGAGGTCGTCTCCGACCCGGACCGGGCGGCGGCCATGGGGCGCGCCGGTCGCGCCCGGGCGGTCGAGTCCTTCGGGTGGCCGGCGATCGCCGAGCGGACGGTCGAGGTGTACCGCTCGGTGCTGTGAGCGGCTCGCGGGCCCGGGCTGCGAGAGATTTGTCGGGTAACCGACGGACCCGGGAGCTCCACGACGAAGGTTCCGACCACCATGGCCGGGTTTGTCGGGTAGCCGACAAATCCGGCCGGGTCCGGAGCTCCAGCCCTGTGGATGACGCCCGACGCCGTCCGCCGGATCCGTGCACGCTGCGGGGCATGGACTTCTCGGACCTCCTCGACCCCGACCCGCTCGACCCCTCGGACCTGGTGGTCGACGACCAGGTGCGGCTGCTGCGCACGTGGCGGCACCTGCTCGAGCGCGAGCGGCTGGACCGGCACAGCCTGTGGCTGCTGCTCATCGACGAGCACGACCACCCGCTGCCCGGGCTGGTCGAGCTCGAGGGGTGCCCGGAGGAGCCGGAGCCAGGCGAGCTGGACTCCCTGGTCCAGATGCTGCGCCACCTGCTGGACGACCTGGCCCCCGACGGCCGGGTCGCGGTGGCCCGGTCGCGTCCCGGGTCACACCCGGTCGACGCGACCGACCGCCGGTGGGCGGCCGAGATCCACGCGGCGTGCCGCCGCGGAGGCATCCACAGCGACCTGGTGCACCTCGCTCTGCCGGAGCGGATCGTCCCGCTCCCCCTCGACGACCTGCCCGCCACCGGCTGAGCACCGGTGGCCCGCCGGCAGCAAGCCACCCGGCCCGGGCGCCCGGCCAGGCACTCCCGGGCCGGGTCACCTCCCGACGGGCGGCAAACAAGAACGCGTTCTACTACGCTGGCGCCGTGACGACCTGGCTGCCCGCGGGCACCCCGAAGGCGATGTTCCTGGTGTGGGGCGAGGACCTCGCCGCCACGCTCACCGACGCCGCGCTCCGCGAGGAGCTGCGCTCAGCGGGCGCGCTGCGGCTGCAGGTCAACCTCGACGACGAGCACGTCGCGCCGGCGCTGCGGTTCGGCACCGGCGACCCGATCGGGGCGGTGGTGAGCGTGTGGGGTCCGGATCCCGAGGCGGCCGCCCGGGTGCTGGCCGCGCGCGCCACGACCGCCGGCTGGCTGGTCGAGGAGCGCCGGCGGGTCGACCCCGCCGAGACCTACGACGGGTCACGGGCCGACGCGCTGGCCAACACCGCGGTGCTGCGCCGACCGGCCGAGCTCGACGAGGAGACCTGGCTGCACCGGTGGCTGGTCGAGCACACACCGATCGCGATCCGGACGCAGGCGACCACGGCGTACCTCCAGCACCGCTGCCTGGCCCCGCTGCCGGGCTCCCATCCCGACCCGCCGCACGTCGACGCCCTGGTCGAGGAGCTCTTCCCGACTGCGGGGATGCACGACGTGCACGCGTTCTACGGCAGCGGCGGCGACGACGCGGAGCTGTCGCGGCGGATGACCGAGCTCATGGCCAGCGTCAGCCGGATCGGCGCCGACCGCGACCTGGACCTGGTGCCGGGCAGCCGGCACCTGTGGGACCTGTGAGTCGACCGACGGTGGGCAGCACAGCGGCCCGCCACCTCCGCGAGGTGACGGGCCGCAGCGACGGGCCTGCTCAGCCCTGGGCGCCGAGCGACTTCCAGTAGTCGTTGAGCGCACCGTTGGTCTTGACGAACCAGATGATCGGGCCGACCAGGATGAAGATGCCGGGGAAGTACCACAGGCCGGTCACGCCGCTGACCGGCTCCTTCTGACCGCGGCGCTTGTAGAGCCCGCCGACCTCGGCCGAGGTGAGGTACGGCATGACGATGCCGATGAAGAGCGCCAGGACCAGCGCGACGACGCCGCCGATGCCCTGGCCCGAGTGGCGCTTCATCTCCTCGTGCACCTTGTACCAGTAGTAGATGCCGTAGATGCCGAAGGTGACGATGTAGAGCAGGATCGCGACGCCGGTGCTGCGCACCTCACCGATCGGACCGGCGCCCATCTGGCCGGGCATCACCGGCGGCGCAGCGGCGTAGGCCGGGGCAGGCGGCTGCGCGGCGGTCTCGCCGTACCCGGGGGCCGGCGGGGGCGGCGGTGTCGAGCCGGTGGGCTCCGAGGGCGGCGGGGGTGGCGGGTACTGGTCGGACACGGGTCCTCCGGGTGGTCGTGCGTGGACTGGTCGGGGGGGCGACCCCGACCGACGCGTCCCTCGCGGGACCCGCACGGGTGAGGCGCACCGCGACGCTAGTGGTGCGGACGCAGCAGACACCAGGCACCACGCGGGCCAGGGAGCGAGCAGTCCAGGTAGTCCATTCGGGTCAATCTCGCTGACCCAAGGGGCAGGAGCGGCCCGATTGCGCGACACCACGGTCCCCAGCAGCGACAGTGGAGGCGCTCGCTCCCGGCGTCCCCCTCGCCGGGTCGCTCTCGGACCCCCGCCGTGAGGAACATCCCCCGTGCCTGCCCCCCGCATGAAGTACCGCCCTGCCCGGTACGTCGCCACGCCCGTGCTCAACGCCGCCGACCGCCACGTGGTCAGCCGCTTCAGCTACGGCACGACCCCTGAGCTGGTGGCGGAGGTGCGCGCCGCTGGCGGGGGTCTCGCCTGGTTCGACCGGCAGCTGGCGACGGCGTACGACGACCCGGCGGCCGACGCCGCCCTGGGCGACTGGTGGCCCGACCTGCACCTGGACGCCGCGACCGTGTGGAAGCGTCAGGTGGAGGACGTGCG
>Ga0172375_10011995_pt1 | contig 10925 bp, 10 predicted proteins | sample LakKiv1m_FD_114537 | JGI IMG/M metagenome (GOLD analysis project Ga0172375, IMG submission 114537) | Freshwater microbial communities from Kabuno Bay, South-Kivu, Congo - kab_092012_11.1m | ecosystem: Environmental > Aquatic > Freshwater > Lake | place: Democratic Republic of the Congo... | reverse complement strand
CTCCCTGCTTCATATCCAGCATGGTAGAGCAGGCTCTCCCCCCGCCTTCCAAGCACTGTCACCAGTTCTTTATGTATCATCCCGAAAGTTTTCTTGCTCATGAGAATAACAGGGACGTCTGAAACTCTCACATCTGCGGTCATATCATCAAATGTTATCCTGAAAGCCTCTTCCAGCAACTTCATCTTTGATTCCTCCCTGAAACCGATACCTCATTATTTCGGTGTATTTTTGAGTTATGCATCTTGCTCATATGGTCAAATACTGAACTTAAATATACAAATTCACCACCGCAGATAGGGCAGCCAAACGTCCAAGGATAGTAGTTTCTCTCACTTTTTCCATCTTCATCCATTTTAATTTACCTTCAATTTTTAGTAGCAATGCCATCAATAAATAAGCAAGTGAGCATTGAATGGCATCCAAAAAATCAAATCTTTAGATGATTAAGGCTGTATTATTTATCCTCTATCTAAATAAACGATTATTGTTACTTTAAATTAAAAAATAAATTTATTTAATTTTTATTTGTTTTAAATAAAATTTAATAGTCTTTAGAATAAAATAGGAAACTATTTAATTGATGCCACTCTATGTTATAATTAAATATGGTTGTCAGAAAACATATTTCTATCGAGAAAAAATATGTGGAAAAAGTGCGACCATTTCTGGCGAAGCATGACGGAAATTTCAGCGCAGCAATGCGTGAGATAATCGACCTTGCAGTGAATCCGAGGATTGTAATGACGCATTCAGACGGCGTTATGCTCTTTGATCCACCGACAGCGGACTGGCTCCTGAGAAAGACAAACTGCATAATCCCTGAAAAAGAAATCCTGTATGATATAGCAGATCCGCTATTGTTTAATTCGGTATCCTGAACACTGGAATATTTCATTATTAAATTCAGGGAACTGGGGTGGGGAATAGAATTCAGCTTGAACGATGATAGTGACACCATTCCGACCATGGCAACGCTAACGGTAAAAGGTGAAAATTATCCCCTGATAGACCTTTCGGCAAAGCTGTTCTCTCTGTACCTTGCATCTCATAAATGCCTTGGAATAGAAGCGGCTTCCAGGCGTTCGAAGTCCATCAAGCTGACATATAAACTGAGAGATAGCGCGGAAGATGCTGTCAGTGATATTTATAAACATATAGGCGTCATGCAGGAGCTTTTTTGCGAAATCGAGAAACGGCAGGATTTCTGGCGTGCTCTTGTGAAAAAGTATAAGGATAGCAATTACAGGACGGTTGCGATACATTTAAACCACTTCGAAGAACTTCTGGCAAAGAAGACACCGATAGGGGAGATTGGAATCGAATTGATAGCCAGACGCCCTGTTAAAGATATTCCCCTCGACGAATTCCTGCATCTTATTAAGGAAGTGTATGAAACCGCACGCGTTGTCGATGGCATCGATATTGAAGGGGACACGGTTAAAATACTGCACAGCTACAGGAATCCCAGGGCTGTGGATACTTTGAAGAAAATATTCCTTCATTTGCTTGAAGCGAACGGTCATACATACAATGCCAGATCCACAAGAAACCTGATAATAATGAGGCACATCCCGGAAATAGGGATCAAAATATCTGAACTTATCGCGAACCTGAAGAAATCAGGCAGGGATTTCGACAAGGAATTGATTGCGTTCCTGACATTTGTAAGCGGTCTTAAGGATGCCCCTGATATCAGCGAATCGATACGTGCGCTGGGTTACAGGATGAGCAAACAAATACTCGGGGAGTACGAGAAAGAGCATAAGATACGCGTTTGGGACATGAAGACGTTCCAGGAAGCATTCTCTGCCTTCGATTCAAAGATAGGGAGGATGTCTGAGTGGAAATCTCTGGATGGCTCGTTCTGCTATGCTGTCAAGAAATGCAATCTTGTTCAGATAGGGGGGTCATTTAACATCGACATATGTCAGTTTTCACGCGGGTTTTTCAAAGGAGCCATAGAGCACGCTTTTAAGAACGATGCTGAGGTGAAAGTGATCAAGCTCCTGACCCACGGCGATGACAGGTGCGAGGTGTGCATACGGGTGCATACTTCGCTGCCATGAACTGGCATAACCGTTCAAAATAACCAGATTTATATATTAAGAATATAAAAACGGGGCAACGGTAGTGGATGCTGGAGTGAACGTCGATGGTGGTTATGATGCTGGCATGTACCTGTCAAGGATATGCCTTGCAGACCTGGCTGATATCACGATAAATGAGCTAAACAGTGCCTTTTTTTCCATTATCGCTGTCGTTTGATAAAAGGAAACTTTAATAGGATAAAGCGGCAAGAAGGAATAGATCAGGTCTGATAACCCATGAATGATGAGGAAACTGATACTTTACGATTGCTTATGTGGATTGAAAAACTTGAACAAAAGATTAGCAAGCTGGAGCGCGAGGTTATTGATATTAAAAGTTCGTCTACGAAACCCATATGGGATGATATGAGCGAAGAGATCAAAAATATGAACCTCCGCCTGGCAGCCCTGGAGACCGCAACACGGCAGTTGTCGGAGAGAAGCGGGAAACCAGTCAAATAAGCCCACATTACTCTTCACGGGATAACGTGGATGCGAACCTCACAATATTCATCGTTATGGCTGAGAAGTTTGATTATCTCCAGTTCTGCTCTCCCCTCAAAAGTATAAGCTAAAGCGCCGCGAAACACGTTCCTGTGAATGTGGCAGAGCTCTGCGTTGCCGGATATAGGGCATTTGCGGACTGTGTATTGGATTGTATTGTTAAAAAGCTCCCACTCAGACTGGCGCCCAAGTTTCGCATCATTTTCGGAAAATACCTGCTTGAAGGAGGATAGCGTCCAATTTATTATCCCAAAGGCTTTTTCATGGTCGCGTATGATCTGCTTGCCTATCCTTCTTCCGAGTACCCGAATGTGTTCGTGGATGTCAAGATGTCCTTCTTTCAAGAACGCTATGTATTCAAGCAGCCCTTGGGGGAAGATGTGCTCGCCGCTTTTCAGCTTTTCCAGTAAGTCGAGGATTCTTTTTTCTACCTCAGGCTGATGGTGCAGGATTATCATGTTGCTTGTCAGCTCGGATGAATAGATATATCCACTCGCCTCCATTATGCCAAGAAATATTTCCTTCACCCTGTCAGCAGCTCTCATGTTTCTGTAACCGTGATGGATTTTTATTATCTCATCCTCAAAATCAATTCTATTGATTATGCGTGAGATTTCGGAGACCTGTTTCAAATTACGCAGAAGTTCTTGAAGCGGCATTTCTTCAACGGGTCTTCTGCTGACCGCTTCGATTGTCATTATTGCCTTGGGAATCCTGCCAACTAAAAGGTCCTCATAGAAGTTGCGATGAAGAGTAACGAGGTTGTAGTTTGTGGCACTGTGTTCTTTTATGAGATTTCTCCAGAATTCCTGCTTTGCATTCAATTCATTACGGATGTCCTGTAAATCGCCAAACTGAACCAGCAGGTCGGCATATGCTTCTTCCGGGTTCTTCTTCCTCTGGAGATGCATCTTTATACATCCCATGCGCCTGCGAATCGAGACTATGCCCAGGTCCTTGTAGTTGGCTAAATACAATCCAATAATCCCGGCTACGAACTCCAGCCTGTTTCGGTAGTTTCCTTTTATCAGGACACTGGCTTTGTCAGGATATGGCGAGTTGTCGTGTTCTATCTGTACCTCGGTCTGCCAGCTGAATCCACTGAGCTTATCATTCAGAGAATCCTGGAGCTGCGGCAGCGACGTGATTTTGAACGGGTCTATAATATCGATTAAGGTATCCTGATCTATTAAAAGCCCCCTGGACTGCTCCAGTAACCAGTGAAATGTCTGGCTGGGTACAACAATGCACTGACCGAGAGTGAGGCATTGATCCCTTGTCCCGCCGCCATTCCCTTTAATTAGTGCTGAGGCTGCTTTATCTTTACTGCCATAGGTCTTTAGCGCTATATCTGCGAGTTCAATAGCGTCGCGCATGGCGGCGCTGAGGTTTCCTTCGTTCTTTACAATTAGTGGTTCCAACTTTTTCAGAAACTCATCTTCCATGGCGATGTGCTTTCTAGTTAGCATGCTTTTTCATAAACTACAGACTCCGTTAAATACTTTCTCTATAACATATATAACATGCTTAAAATGTAAGTACATTTCTTTTTAAGTATCACTTCAGTCTCAAGCAAATATATACTGGTGGTACTATAAAATAAAGCATGTAAGTACATACATTTTTATGTACATGCATTAACCCGTCTAAAAAACACGGGGAACACGGCAACTGAATGGAGGAATATAATATGAGAGAAAAGGATACCCGTTATGTAAGAACATATTCAGAGGATTATGACCGTTTCGAACAGGTCAAGGTTGAGCTTCGTGAGCGTTTTAAGATCTGGTGCTCTGCCAGTGATATCAGATACAACAAATATGGAAGAACGGCAAATGCCCCATCCCTGGAAGATGCGATCCGCGCATTTGCTAAACAGAATCTGGATATAGACCGGGCAGTCAGAGAATATATCGCCCAGTTTAAAGAAACTTCAAAGAACGACAATGATGCCATGGAGGCTGCGCTCCGGGAAGCTACACACGAGCCCACAGGCTTTGACAGACTTAAAGACGCAGTAATATCTCAGGGCATCTGCAATGGGTGCGGAAGCTGCGCTGCGGTATGTACCGCAAACTGCATAGGGATGTCAGGAGGGGAGCCGATGCAAATTGAAAGGGATGTGACCGAACAGGAGCTTGGTAAACTCTGTCTTGACTGCGGAGTATGCATGATGGCGTGCCCCAAGACCAACCTGCTTTTGCCAGAGGTGGAGAAGAAATGGGGCGTTTCAAATAATGTCTGGGCGCGCATAGCAAAAAGTTCAGATCAGGGAATATTGAACGTGTGCCAGGACGGAGGTATTGTCACCAGTTTACTCTGGTATGCCATGGATCGCGGCATAATAAACAGCACCATAGTGATAGGCATGGAAGACTGGAAACCAGCTCCCAGGATTGTAACCTCATACCAGGATCTACTGATTACAGCGGGATCAAAATATAGCCCTTCTGCCTCATTCAGCGTCCTTTCACCCCACGATGCTATCATAAAGGCTGTACAGCATATACCAAAGGACTGGATTAAACTCGGGTTTGTGGGTACGCCGTGTCAGATCCTTGCAGCCCGGAAAATGCAGGTGCCCGGGAGCGAGGGGGTCGTCCTGTCGCCATCAGACAAGATCAAACTGACGATAGGGCTTTTTTGCATGGAACAGTTCAACCCCGAGCTGATTGACCATCTCGGAGTGGATAAGAGAGAAATCAAGAAACTCAACATCAAAAAAGAAGGACTGATAGTAACACTCAGGGATGGGCGGCAGATGATTGTACCGCATAAGGAATTAAAGAAATTCGTCAGGGGAAGCTGTGGCGCATGTACAGACTTCACCTCAAAATATGCTGACATATCGGTTGGAAGTGTGGGCTCACCTGAGGGCTGGTCTACGGTGATCGTGCGCACAGAACTGGGACGAGAAGTTTACATGCGTGCACTCAGCGATGGATACATTATCGAACCGAAACTAGAGTCACCTGTGTATGATGTGATTGATGCCATGGCAGCGAAAAAAGCGGCGAGGGCGACCAACACAATTAAACCAAAAAATTAGGATTGTGAAAGAGTAGGCTGGCGGATGAGATAAAATTTGTTGGTGAGAATCTAACCACCCGCCTGCCGCCTATACAAACATGCCAGATTCTTTGTCAGTCTTCTTCCAGGATAATTTATCCAGTGCCTTCTGGAAGTCTGATCTGGTAACCTTTTCGCCTCTTCTGCGAATGGCGAACATCCCTGCTTCGGTTGCAATAGCACTGATATCCGCACCCGAGGCGTTTTCAGTGAGCGCGGCGAGTTCATCGAGATCAACATCCTGAGCAAGTGGCATGTTACGCGTATGTATGGCGAAGATTGACCTTCTGCCCTCTTTTTCAGGCTGGGGAATCTCAATTTTCTTATCAAATCTGCCCGGGCGGAGAAGAGCCGGGTCAAGCAGGTCTATCCTGTTGGTAGCAGCAATTATCTTCACATCACCTCTATCTTCAAAGCCATCCATCTCTGCAAGGAGTTGCATCATTGTGCGGTTAACTTCTTCAGTTCCATCTGTGCTGCCTGTGCGCATACCACCCACTGCATCGATTTCGTCAATGAAGAGGATGCTGGGCGCTTTGTCCCGCGCCATCTGGAATATTTCCCTGACGAGTCGCGCTCCCTCACCAAGATATTTATGGACCAATTCAGGTCCAGAGAGTTTAATGAACGTCGCTTTGGTACTGTGTGCTACTGCTCTGGCAAGCATGGTTTTTCCGGTTCCAGGGGGACCATATAACAGTACTCCTCCCGGAGGTTTAATCCCTATACGTCTAAATAATTCAGGTTCAGCAAGTGGCAGCTCTATTGCCTCCCTTACTTCCTGCATCTGGGAATCCAAACCACCTATGTTATTGTAATTTGTTTCTGGCGTTTCTATTAACTCCATTGCCACTGCCCGAATATCGATGGGTTTTGATAAGACCTTCACCACGTTGAGCGCGTTATTCACTGCAACCCTGCTGTTGAGTTCCAGTGCTGCATATACATTATCTCCGACACGGGTCAGGATTTCCTTTTCACTTCCATGCTGTCTCAACAATACTGTGTTCTCATCCAGCTTCTCGACCACACTGGCAATGGACAACGGCATACTTTTTAACTGGGTATTTTCGATTTGGAGATTCTGTAACTCCTGGGAATAAAACTTTTTTGCCACCAGCGCCTCAAGCAGCCTCTTTTTAAGCTCCTTTTCTTCAGTATTTCCCTTGAGGGATTCAAACTCTTCCTCAAAAGCAATAGAGGTCTTTACATCTCTTCGTACAAGTAATTCCTGCATGATTCTCACCAATTTAATATCTGTGCTACTGGTATAAATATTTAGCCCACTACTGGCCAATATCATTTCCTGAGTTAGACACTATTTGAACAAACTGATAAAAACGCATGATACAGGCAATATTTCTAAAGGACAATATAAAATAGATTACAATATTAAATGAGAATACGTCTGCAATCTGCGATTCCTGTTAAATTTTGTAAGAATCTTGGAGACATTTATCTACTTGCAAATCCCTGTTATACAATGTCTAAGTCCGGGTATATAAATAAATATTAGTTCGAATTTATAAGCTAATTAAGGTTCACAAATTGGACCTTCAAGGTCTTCTTTTATGCCGATTATCTTCCGGGATTTCAAGAGAGATTTATCAAATTCTTCTGCATCAATTTTAGCCTTCCAGATATTGTTTATCTTCTTTGCCTTATCAGGATCAACGAATATCATCTTCATCTTTAGCACCTTCTTCACCTCCTAAATAACTTTATTGTTTTACATACCTCCGGTGAATATCATAATACAGTGCCATGAATTTATATTTATTTGAGAAAAGTTTGGCATTTAAAGAGAATAGTACGTACATTTGTTGAACTTGATGCAGGATTAAGTTGCATTATTAATAATGATACTCTGCTACGATAAAATCGAAATGTTTAAAGCCAAGTATTCCTGTTTGAAACAAAAATGATATGTCATTATTATCCATTTTGTTCGTCTGAATACGAACCGAAATGTTTAATATCCCGAATAACATGAATATAAATAAGGAGAATTGAATGGCAGCGAGCAATGTACAATCCTGTTACCAGTGCGGAAAATGCACGTCTATATGTCCGATGCGCCGGGTTTCAAAAACATCCCCGCGCAACTCTATTTATAATTCCAATGTCTACGGGCTCGATACTAAAGATATCTGGACATGCCTGACATGCGGATTATGCCCCCAGGAATGTCCCCAGCAGGTAGACTTCCTATCTTTTGTGAAGGAGGAGAGGGAGGGGAAAAAATATGAGGATATAGCGCACAAGGGCGTGTTCTCCGAGACGGCTGCCCTGATGTCCAAACTGAATGGCAGCAGCGTTGTGACCCAGGAGCAGAAGAGCGAGAATTCTAATTATGCATATTTCCCGGGCTGTGTGGATTTCTTAGATCTATTCCTCCACGATGTAGGGGTCAATTTTGGAGAGATTGCCACTTCATCCATGAAGTTATTAAACCACGCAGGAATAAAACCAAAAATACTTCCCCTGAAATGCTGCGGTCATGATGTTCTCTGGCAGGGAAAAAAGGATGTCTTCGATAGGCTTGTCAAATATAATACTAAAGTCATTAACGATAGCGGAATTGAAACTTTAATACTGAGCTGCGCCGAATGCTACCGCACCTTTGCAAAGGACTATAACCTGAAGCCAAAAGTAATCCACATAAGCGAGTTCCTGAAAGGTACAGGAGAAAACCACAAATCAACCGTCACATTTCATGATCCCTGCAGGCTGGGAAGGCATATGGGTCAGTATGATGCGCCCCGCGAGGCTCTCAAATCGAACGGCGTGGAACTCATAGAAATGGCTCATAATAAAGGAAATGCCATGTGCTGCGGGGTGAGTTCTTTTATGAACTGCAACGAACAGACCAAAGCAATGCGAGTTTTGCGTCTGGATGAAGCCCAGTCAACAGGAGCCAAAACGATGATTACAACATGCACCAAGTGTCTTGCCCATCTCAATTGCCTGAAAAATGAGAAAGAGGCAGCCAAAAAATACGATATTGATATAGTAGACCTCACGGTTTATTTAGCACGCCAGTTGGAGGCAAAATGATTAAAGCAAAAAATCTGGACCCGAATTTCAAATATCAGCTCTCAAAGGAACTGGGCGGTGAAAATCTGGAGTACTGTTTCAACTGCACGGGATGCGCCTGCGGCTGTCCTGTAGCTGAAGTCGACCCCACATTTAACCCGCGAAAGATCATAAGGATGGGAATCCTGGGAATGACAAAAGAACTTATCGAGAGTGAGAGTTTCTGGAAATGTGTTTCCTGCTATACCTGCTTTGCACGCTGCCCGCAGGATGTCAGGATTACTGAAGTACTGTATGCTCTCAAAAATATGGCTGTCCGCGAAGCCCTGAAGGGAAATATTAAGATAGAAACCACGAAGCCGATTTTTGATAAGATGTTCATTGATTCGATAAAGGATAATGGAAGGGTTTCTGAAGCCAAGGTTTTTGCCATGTATAAATTAAAGACGAAAGGTGTCGAGGGATTGATGGGACAGTTCGATATGGGGATTGATATGTTCAAGAAGGGCAAGATACCTATCCTTCCTGAGAAGATAAAAGGGAAAAAACAGGTAAAACGCATTTTTGAGAAGGCGGGGGTAAAATGAAATATTCATATTATCCCGGATGCACCCTTCACGCCTCGACCAAAGAATACGATATGTCCACAAGAGCAGTGTGCGAGAAACTCGGCATGGAACTTGTTGAACTGGAAGACTGGAACTGCTGCGGAGCGCTGGGAGCTTTCTCATACAATTATTTCCTTTCTGTAGCATTACCTGCCAGAAATCTGGCGCTCGCTGAAAGAAAAAACTTGAAGCTTGTCGCTCCATGCAATGCATGTTTCCATAATCTTGCCAAGGCAAACAAGATGCTCAAAGACAACGATGACCTCAAGAAAAGAGTTAATGATGTGATGGACATTCCTTATAGCGGTAGTGCAGAGGTAAGGCATCTTCTCGATATAATCGTGAATGAAGTAGGTCTGGAAACTGTTGCAAAGAATGTTACAAGACCTCTAAAAGGATTGAAGGTTGTACCTTACTATGGCTGCCTGATAGTCAGGCCCACTGAGGTCGCTAAATTCGATGACCAGGAGGATCCACAATCCCTGGATAATCTTTTAAAAGCGCTGGGAGCAGAAGTGCTGCCCTTTTCAATGAAGGTAAAATGCTGCGGCGCCTCACTGGTAGTAAGCGATGAAGAGCTGGCGTTTCAGCTTACGAAAAAGATACTGGAAACTGCCAGAGATGTTGGAGCCAACTGCGTCGCCGTGACATGTCCGCTCTGCTCAACAAATCTGGATGCCTATCAGGGTAAAATAGAATCACGGTACAATGTCACTATTGGATTGCCGGTGCTTTATTTCACCCAGATAATGGGGCTTGCTCTGGGAATTGCTCCCAAGAAACTGGGTCTGGATAAAAACATGGTACCCACTGATAAAATCGTTGAATTAGTAACAGGCGTCAAAGCCAGGACGCCACAGCTTGTAGAAGTAAAGGCGGGAGGTAAATAATGGGAAAAATAGGTGCAGTAGCGGTTATAGGTGCCGGTATTGCCGGGATACAATCAGCGCTGGATCTTGCTGATGGAGGTTTCAAGGTTTATCTCATCGATTCAAAGACAACCATTGGAGGAAGGATGGCGCAGCTGGACAAAACCTTCCCCACGCTTGACTGCGCCATGTGCATCGTATCCCCTAAGCTTGTGGAGGCGAGCAGGCACCCCAATATAGATCTCATACTCTACAGCGAAGTCACATCTGTAAGCGGCACAGAGGGTAATTTCAAGCTCAAGTTATTGAAAAAAGCCCGTTATGTAGAGGAGGACAAATGTACAGGCTGCGGGATGTGTGTAGAGAAATGTCCATCAAAGGTACCAGATGAGTATAATGCAGGATTATCGAAACGGAAGGCAATATACCTTGCTTTCCCCCAGGCAGTCCCCAGAGTAATGACCATAGATGCAGCACACTGCCTCTACCTGACGAAAGAGAAATGCGGGGTATGCAAGAAGGTCTGTGCGGCAGGGGCTGTAAATTACGAGCAGAAGGACAGGGAAATAGAGCTCGATGTGGGTTCAATAATACTTGCGACAGGGTTCAAGCCTTTTGATCCTCTACTCCTTAAACAATATAAACCCACTCATCCAGATGTTATAACTTCCATGCAGTTCGAGCGCATACTGAGCGCGAGCGGCCCAACCCAAGGACACGTCCTCAGACCTTCTGACGGGAAGGTGCCG
>Ga0172375_10011994_pt1 | contig 10926 bp, 9 predicted proteins | sample LakKiv1m_FD_114537 | JGI IMG/M metagenome (GOLD analysis project Ga0172375, IMG submission 114537) | Freshwater microbial communities from Kabuno Bay, South-Kivu, Congo - kab_092012_11.1m | ecosystem: Environmental > Aquatic > Freshwater > Lake | place: Democratic Republic of the Congo... | reverse complement strand
CCGATATCAGTAGTAACTATTCCATCAAATGAAAAAGTATAGTCTAACGAGCCATTTGCATTGTATCTTACAAGAGCAAAATCCAAATTTGGTCCTATATTTGACTGGCCGGCGACTATTATTTTCCCATCCTGCTGAATTGCTACTGAATAACCATAATCATCACTGCTCCCAAAATTATTACTATCAAAATTAGTAGTAACTATTCCATCAGATGAAAAAGTATAGTCTAACAAGCCATTAGCATTGTATCTTGCAAGAGCAAAATCAGAATTTGAGCCCATATTATATGACCGACCGGCAACTATTATTTTTCCATCCTGCTGGATTGTTACTGAAGAAGCTACATCATTACCGCTCCCAATAGCAGTAGTAACAATACCGTTGGTTCCGAAGGTGGAGTCAAGGTCGCCTGGCGATTGTGCTTTTGCACTAATTGCTGTAGCAATTAAAACCGATATAAACATAAAGTTTATAAAGTTAAAAGTAAAAAAATTCATATTACCGATATTATGGAATTATTACAAATATACAAAATATTTTAATTGGTTGTTGCAAAATTTATTATTGTACCAAATCGATTCTTTCAGTTCTTTATCAATTTGTAATAATATTTCGTGATGTGTTTTTTCCCAGTTGGCAAGCCTGCTAAATAGTATATTTTAGTTTTTATTTGTTGTAAATTTTGCTCACAATCGGAGGCTTGCGAGAGAGGGGGGGCAAAAATTATAACTAGAAGGAAATTGCAAAAGAATATCGGGATTACTATTAGTTGAATTACAAAAAAATAAAATTTGAACATTTAAATTTATAAGAGGAGGGGCATTTTTATAATAGTAATAATATTTATTATACCAATTTTTGATTATTATAAATATTAGCACCTTCCCCAGTCAATCCAGCAAACCTAATGTATTTAAGATATTTTAATGTATTCGATGATTTTAATAATTTTTCTGCTTTAGATAAATCTTTATAAGCTTCTTTTGCCGCATCACCAATTAATCCAAAAGTTACGGATGTCATTTTAATTTCGGCTTCTGGAAATTTGCTATGAGTACTTTTGTCACTTTCGTCTTCGCTATTCAAAATGCTGTTATAATTAATTTGTGAATCAATTATTTTATAGGCAATAACTTCAACTTCTAATTCGAAATTATCATTTTCATTTTTTGAATGTTTAAATATTACAGTTTGGCCCCAATGATAAAAATATTTACCCCTAAAATATTCATCTTCTTCACGATGTTTTATAAACCTTTGTTTTTCGGCTTCTTTTTCGGCATTCCATATATTAAGGTTAAATTCGTTGTAAACAGAGCCGTAGCCCAAGTTAAGCTTATTTGTTGTATTTGAGTAAAAAAATTTCATACAAGTAAAAATACAAAATATTTAACAAAGCACAAAATTTTTTTGAAATATGTTTTATATTATGTTTTTCTTGTTATTAACACTAAAGTCTTTGTTTAACAAGCATTTATTATAATCTGAAATATTCATGATATTTTTTTGAAATTATGCTTCATAAAATTAATTTTACCAAATTAAACTTAACAATTATTATTTATTGTTACAAAAAATATATTCATGAATCAAATTTTTGATGCTCAAAAAAATTACGAACAAACTAAGAAAGACTGCGGCTATAAAAAAATATCTGATGCTTCACAATCCGATTACGATAAGATTGGCTTTATGTCGGGGCTTGAGGTACATCAGCAATTAAAAACTAAAGAAAAACTTTTTTGCAATTGTCCTGCCGGTATTTACCAAAAGCCAAACGATTATAACGCCGAAGTAATTAGGCACATGAGGCCTACGTTAAGCGAATTAGGTGGTTACGATGGCACTGCACTTATGGAATATAAAACCCGTAAAGAAATTGTATATCGTTTAAAACACGAAACTGCCTGTACTTATGAAATTGACGATACTCCACCATTTAAAATCGATAGGGAGGCATTAGGTATTGCATTAGAAATTTCGTTATTGTGTAAATTAAATATAGTTGGTGAAGTTCATATTACCCGCAAACAATACCTCGATGGGAGCATTCCTACCGGCTTTCAGAGAACTGCTATTTTAGGTGTAGAAGGCGAAATTCAGTTAAAAAATAAAAAAGTACGACTCATTCAACTTAGCATCGAAGAGGATTCGTGCCGTGAAGTTTCAGATATAGGTCATCGCAGGGTTTATATGACCGACCGTTTGGGTATGCCATTAATCGAAACTGTTACCTACCCCGATATGGTTAATCCTAACGAAGTTAAAGAAGCTGCCAATTTTATTAGATTTTTGAACCGTAGTACAGGAAAGGTTAGAACCGGTATTGGTGCTGGCAGAGAAGATGTTAATGTTAGTTGTAAAGGTGGCTCAAGAGTCGAAATAAAGGGTGTTTCGCATAATAAATGGATACCTGAACTTACGCATAACGAGTGTTTCAGACAATGGTCGCTTTTAAAATTAAGAGAAAAACTATGTAACAAAATACAAAATACATCAGACTGGAAAATAAAATTTCGTGAATTAAACTATAAAGAGTTTGGGTTTATTTATAAACCTCTAAAAGAAGCATCGCTAAAAGGTTATAAAATATATGCTGTTGCATTACCCGGATTTAAAAGTGCATTGTCGCATTTCACTTTACCAGGGAAATGCTTTGCCGATGAAATAAGCGAAAGGTTAAAAGTTATAGCTTGTTTAGAGAACCCGAATATGACACATAGCGAGCAATTTATACCTGATATTAGCATTGATGATTTTAATTTGATTTCAAAAATGTTAGACAGTTCAGAAAACGATGCTGTAATTGTATTTTGGGCAAGCGAAGAAGATGTAAAAACAGCCCTTGAAACTATAGAAGAAAGGTGTAATATGGCTTTTTTAGGAGTTCCAAACGAAACCCGAAAAGCATTAAAGAATGGAATTACAATTTTCGAAAGAGTGCTACCAGGTGCCGACAGAATGTATCCCGATACCGATTCTGCACCAATTCCTTTAGAATCAGAGTTTATAGATACTTTGCAGAGTAAATTACCCGTCGATTTGATTAATCGCTATAAACAACTTGAAGCTTGGAATATTCCAGCCGATTGTTATCATTTTATTTTTAAAAATAACTTGTTGCCAATAATCGAAAAAATAATAATTGAGTTTAATGCAAAGCCAATTTTTGTTGCAACATTTTTTTCGCATTATTTAAAATATATACAGCGAAAATACAAGCCAGTCTCGGAATTTAGCTTCGAAATAATTTACGGAATCTTTAAGTTTCTATACAACAAAAAAATAAATTTCGAATTTGCTAAAATTATTTTACCAATTGTATATCAGCATCCAAAGATGGAATTTGAAAGTGTATTAACAACATTAAAATTTAAGAAACGAACTAAAGAAGACATATTTGCACCTGTAAAGTTTCTTCAGGAAAGGTTTATCGAAAAGAACTCAAAAACTCCTGTAAACGATAAAACAAACTGGGTAATGGGGCAGTTACGAAATCAGGCAATTGGTAACGTCGAATTCAATGAATTAGTTGACTACATTAAAAAAAATTAAAATGAACGAAGATTTTTTTCAGGGATATAAAGGGCAATCGCTCGAAATACTTAAAAAATATAATGTTAGAGTATGGGGTAGTGCCGAAATTGAAACAACAAGAGGTAAATTTAATGGAACAATTTTACCGCGTGCCGAAAACGATGACGATTTGCACATTGTTTTGAAAATTGTTACCGGCTACAACATTGGGCTCGATATTAGAACTATCACGCTAATGAAAGAAACCGGCTACAAAAAAGCCAATTATAAAATTCCCGAAAAAGAATTTCCATATACACCAAATTTGCCTAAGGTAAAACTCATTGGTACAGGCGGCACAATAGCATCGCGACTTGATTACAGGACAGGTGCTGTAATTCCTGCTTTTTCACCAGGTGAGCTTTACGGAGCAGTTCCCGAACTTGCCGATGTTTGCAATTTAACAACCGAAAAGCTTTTTGCGGTTTTTAGCGAAAATATGGGACCCGACCAATACAAAAAACTTGCTATTGCTATTGGAAAAGAAATTGAAAATGGAACAGAAGGAATAATTATTGCCCACGGAACCGACACTCTTAGCCATACTGCCGCTGCACTAACATTTATGGTTCAAAACTCACCGGTACCTATAGTTTTGGTCGGTTCGCAACGTTCGAGCGACCGTCCATCGTCTGATGCTGCTTTAAATCTTATTAATGCAGCTACTGCAGCCGGTCATGGCGATATTGCCGAAGTAATGGTTTGCATGTTTGGTCCAACATCAGACGAATATGGTTTTTTGCATCGTGGAACACGCGTCAGAAAAATGCACTCTTCGTACCGCTCAACATTTCGAACATTAAGCGACACACCAATAGCTACAGTATCGCGAAAAGACGGAGTGAATCCAATTAAGAAAGAATATAATCATCGCCGAAAAGATAAAAACGTAATAATTAAACCCTTTTTCGAAGAAAAAGTTACAATTGTTTATTATTATCCGAACATGCAACCCGATATTATCAATTCGCTTGTTGATAATGGATATAAAGGAATTATTATTGCCGGAACAGGGTTAGGGCATATTAACAAACCACTTTACCCTGCTATAGAAAGAGCACAAAAAAAAGGAGTTCATGTTTTTATGACAGTGCAGACTTTATACGGGTTTTGCCACATGTACGTTTACGACACCGGTCGCGATTTGATGGCTAAAGGAATTATTCCTGCCGAAAATTTATTGCCCGAAACGGCTTATATAAAGCTTGGTTGGGTATTAGGGCAAACAAACGACCCCGATGAAGTCAGAAAACTTATGCTTACTCCTGTTAACGATGAAATTACTAAGCGCGAACCATACAACGGTTATTTAGTTTACCAAGGTGGAGTGCCCGAAGTCGAGAATTTTTTACAAAAATTTCATAAATAATTGTGAATATTGTTACAAAACTCAAAAACGAAATTAGTAATGGTCTTCCTGGTTTCGATGTCCAAATTAAAATGGCTGCCGGTAACAGAGTATTTTACAAACTAATTAAAAACGCCAAAGAACCTAAAAAAGCTGCAATATTTATTTTACTATTTCTTGATTGTAACAAATTACAAACAATATTTATTAAACGAACTAAAGATAGCGGTCCACATAGCGAGCAAATAGCCTTCCCTGGAGGAATGTATGAATTAAAAGATGAAAATCTATTTACTACATCAATTAGAGAAGCTAGCGAAGAAATTGGAGTATCACCGTCACGTCTCGAATTTGTAGGCGAACTATCAAGTTTGCATATTCCGGTAAGTAATATTATTGTTTCACCTTTTGTTTTTTATTCCGATATAAAGCCAATATTAACAATTAACAAAGATGAGGTTCAAGAAGCAATTATTGCACCTGTTGATGAATTTTTGAATAACAAAATTTTAAGTTCTTTTAAAATAAAATTCAAAGGTAACGAGTACGATGCGCCATGCTTTAAATTTAACAATAACAATATTTGGGGAGCAACTGCAATGATTTGGAATGAATTCTTAACAATTTACAAAAGAATTTAAAGATGAAAAGAAAAGAAAAACTTATTTTAGAAAATCTCGAAATAACCGACATTGCTGCCGAAGGAAAAGCAATAGCAAGGTACAATAATAAAGTTGTATTTATACCATTTGCAGTTCCGGGTGATATTGTAAACGTTGTTGTAATAAAGAAAAATAAAAATTTTATTGAAGCAAAAGTAGTTGAATACGTAAAGCATTCTGATATAAAAATTGAGCCATTTTGTAAACATTTTGGAGTTTGTGGCGGATGTAAATGGCAAAATTTACCTTATTCGGAGCAGTTAAAATATAAACAAAATCAGGTTGTTTCTCAACTCGAACGAATAGGTAAAGTGACTGTTAATAATATTTTGCCAATTATAGGTTCGCAAAATCAAACATATTACAGAAACAAACTCGAGTTCACATTTACAAACAAAAGGTGGCTTTACAGCAACGAAGAAAATTTGCCTAACGAAACCGATTATTGGGCTTGCGGCTATCATATTCCAAACAGATACGATAAAGTATTTAATGTTGAAGAATGTTTTTTGCAATCCGAAATATCCGATAAAATAAGAAACGATATAACCGATTATTGTAAAAAAGAAAATATTCCTTTTTATGACCTTAAGGCACATGTGGGTTTTTTAAGAAATGTAATAATCAGAAAAAATCTAGCAGGAGAATATATGCTCATAGTTTCTTTTGCCGAAAACAAGTTTGATGTTATTAACAAAATACTGAATTATGTTTGTAACAAATATCAGAATATTGTGTCTTTGTATTACGCTATTAATAGTAAGCTAAACGATAGTTTAGATGGTATAGAGCCAATTTTGTTTGAAGGCGAAAAGGTATTAATTGAGAAAATAAATGAGCTTAAATTTTATATAAGCCCAAAATCTTTTTTCCAGACAAATACTATCCAAACACAAGTGCTATACAGTAAAATACTAGAGTTTTGTGAACTAACCGGCAATGAAGTTGTTTACGATTTGTATTCTGGAACAGGTACAATAGGTTTGTTTGTTTCGAAATATGCTAAAAAGGTTATAGGCATTGAGTATGTAAACGATGCAGTTAACGATGCAAACGAAAATTCAAAGCTTAATAATATTAATAATGCTTTTTTCTACTCAGGCGACATGAAAGACCTGTTAAACGAAGAATTTATTGAAAATAACAACATGCCTGATGTTATAATATTAGACCCTCCAAGAAATGGAATTCATAAAGATGTTATTGAAACAATACTGAAATTAAAAGTTAAATGTATTGTGTATGTAAGCTGTAATCCTGCTACGCAAGCACGCGATATTAATTTAATGAGTGAATTTTATTCTGTCGAAAAAATACAACCTGTTGATATGTTCCCACATACACATCATGTCGAAAATATTTGTTTGCTGAAATTAATCTGATTTTTTACCTGTTCATAATTATTTAGTGCTAATAATTAAGTGTTTACAATTTTATTAACAGAGTTATTAACAACTTATTAACATATTTGGCTCTTTGTCAATAACATACAATAAAAAGAAAAATAAATCTCATATCTTTTTAAAAATTAATATTATATAGTTAAAAAAATATATATATTTGCACCGTAAACTAAAATTTAATTAATATGAAAAAATTAGCTTTAACAGTATTAACAGCATTTGCAGTAATAGCTATTTCAAATGCACAAGAATTAAAATCTAAACAAGGTGTTCCAATAACCCCAGAAGCAGGCGATTATGCTATTGGAATTGATGCTACACCAATTTTTAATTTCTTTGGAAACTTTATTAAAATTAACAGCGGTGCAGCATTTGCTGACCCTGCCACATGGAGCTTTGTAGATGCAACAAATGCAATTTATGGTAAATATTTTACCGATGCAACTACTGCTTACAGAGTTACTTTAAGATTAGGAAACACATCTAATTCAAGTAAAAAATACGTTACTCAAGATGGTCAAGCAGATCCATTAGTAACAGTAGAAGACAAAATGAAAGTTAGCTCACGTAATGTTTATATTGGAGCTGGTCTCGAAAAACACCGTGGTAAAGGCAGAATGCATGGTATATATGGTGCCGAAGCTCAAATTATGATGCTTGGTGGAAAATCAAAATACACCTATGGCAATGCTTTTTCTTCAACAAATACAGGTCCTACATCTACCGATTTTGGCACAAACATCATTGGTGCTTCAAGAGTTACAGTTGATAAAACCGGAAGTACTTTAGGTTTTGGTGTTAGACCATTTGTTGGTGTTGAATTTTATATTCTTCCTAAAATATCTGTTGGTGGCGAATTTGGTTGGTCACTTGGATTTGCTTCAATAGGTGATGGTGAAGTTACTACAGAAACATGGGATGGTGCAAATAGCACAGTAAAAACTACCACAACAAAAACCGGTGGCGGTGGATATTTTGGTTTTGATAACGATAACTTTAATGGATGCATTAATATGACATTCCATTTTTAATTAATTTTAAAAATATTTTAAGCCGTTTCGGAAACGAAACGGCTTTTTTGTTTATAAAGAATTACTAATTTTGTTTATGATAACTTATTTTTTAATTGCAATAGTTGCATTAGTTACAATTACCGCTTTTAACAATCGCGAAATATATTATAAACTAATGTTTAACCCATATCAGGTAAAACATAGTAACCAGTACTACCGTTTTATTTCGCATGCTGCAATTCATGCAAACTGGGAGCATTTAATTTTTAATATGCTTACGTTGTTTTTCTTTGGTACTGTTGTCGAAAGTGCTTTTGCTTACTACTTTGGAAGCAAAGCGAATGTGCTATTTGTTACCGAATTTATTCTTGCTGCAATAATATCATCTATTCCTTCTTATTTAAAATATAAAGATAATTACTCATATAATGCTGTTGGTGCTTCCGGTGCGGTTTCTGCAATACTTTACTCATCAATTTTATTTCAACCTTTAAATAAAATTTATATATATTTTATTCCTATTGGGATACCGGCTTTTATTTTTGGTATTATTTATTTAGCATATTCGGCTTATATGTCAAAACGCAATACCGACAACATCGGGCACGATGCTCATTTTTGGGGAGCATTGTTCGGATTTCTTTTTCCAATATTTTTTGAACATAAACTTTTTATTAATTTTATTAACTCTATAACCGATTTATTTTAATTGAAAAAAGTAATATTTTTTGACAGAGATGGCGTTATTAATAACAATAGTAAATACTATGTTTATAACATTGCAGATGTAGTTTTTAATCCGAACCTATTTGAAGTATGTAATATTTTAAAAAGTAAGGGTTATGAGTTTATTATTATTTCCAATCAGAGTGGTGTTTCTAAGCATGTTTACAAAAAAACTGATGTAGAAAAAGTTCATGAATTTATGCGTTCAGAATTTAAGAAAAACGGAATCGATATTTTAGAATTTTATTATTGCACACATCATCCCGACGTTGAAAATTGCTTATGCCGTAAACCCCAAACATTGCTTGTTGAAAAAGCAGTTGCACGGTTTAATATTGACGTTACAAAATCGTATTTTGTTGGAGATAAAGAAACCGATGTACAAACTGCTATTAATTATAACATAAAACCAATATTAATCGAACCAAACTCCGATTTATTCTTTATATTGTCAAAAATAAAAAACCCTTAATTTGAAAAATTTTGTTTGTTATAACGGCGAAATTTTAAATTCAAACCAGAATGTGTTTTCCGGCTCAAATAGGGCTTTCCGTTATGGCGATGCTATATTCGAAACGATGAGAGCTGTTTCTACTACTGTTCCACTATTAAACGAACATTTATTAAGGATAAAACAAAGTGCAAATATTTTAAATTTTGAATTAACCGACTTAATTAATATTAATACTTTACAAAAGCTTATTTCAAGATTGCTAAATGCAAATAAACTGTTTACTGGTGCTAAAATAAGATTAACAATATATAGAAAAGACGGAGGCAATTATTTACCAATTAATAATAAAACAGATTTCTTAATAGAAGCATCGCAATTAGATTCTAACCAATTTAGCTTAAATACAAAAGGACTAAAAATTGATATTTTTACCGAATGGAAAAAACCTATTAATATTTTAAGCAATTTAAAGTCGGCAAATGCTTTGATATTTGTAAAATCGGCTTTATTTGCTTGTAATAATCAAATAGACGAAAGTATTATTTTAAACCAAAATAATTATATATCAGAAACTACTTCATCAAATATTTTTCTTTATTGTGATAACAAATTATACACGCCTTCTATTAAATCGGGTTGTATAAACGGAATAATGAGAAAAATAATAATTGAAATTGCTTTAAAAAATAACTTTCAAATAATCGAAAGCGATACAATTGCAGAGACCGATTTGCTAAATGCCGATGAAATATTTCTTACAAATGCTGTGACAGGAATTAGGTGGGTAGTGGCTTTTAAACAAAGAAGGTATTTTTGTAAAATAGCAAAATACTTTTCTGACGAACTTTTAAAACATATAAGTTCAATTTAAAATATTTGTTATAACAATAAAACTGTGTTGTTCGCCCTTATAATTATTGTAAATTAAGATGTTGTTAAAACCTGCTTTATTAATTGGTTTTTTAATAAAATTATTGGGTATGTTTTGTTTTTCAAGAAATTCGCTTGCCAGCCAAATCGAAATTGCCGATGCAGTTGGAAATTCGCCACAAAAATGTTTAAACCTTGCAATTGCTGTCTGTTTTTTTAAAATGTTTTCGCACTCTTCGTAATATTTATTCAGTCTTTTATCGCCATTTTCGCCCGACAAAAAAACATCTATATCATATTTTAAAATTAAGCTGTTTAAATTTTCTTTTATAATATTAATATCGTTTGTGTGTAATGTTATAATATCAGAAATTGATGCTAAAGAATGTTCAGATTTATTGCTTAATAAAAACATTGCAACGCCTTCGCCGGCAATAGTACCATCGGTATTTTGACTATACAAATTGGTGTTTACAATATTTTCGTTTTTATACCAACCACCAAGTTTCTCGATATTATAGTTATACGACGAAATTTCATCTAACCCGCCTACAAGCACAGTTGAATCGAGGTTGTTTGAAAGAAATATTTTAGCATCGATTAGTGCATTTTCGAAAGCCAATCCACGATTTACATGTGTAATGTTATAATTATTGTTCTTTGTTAGCAAGCATATTTGTGAAGCAATTGCACTAGGGGTTCCCTGAACAAAATTGGTAGGCGTTAGTGTCCCCTCATTGTACTCCTTTATTTGATTTAAAAACTTAATGCAATCTTCTAAACCTCCATTTGAAGTGCCAATAATAATGCCATCAATATTTACGTTATTAGCAATTGGTAATGCTGCTCCAATGCCCATTCTTACTGCCTT
>Ga0172375_10011992_pt1 | contig 10926 bp, 5 predicted proteins | sample LakKiv1m_FD_114537 | JGI IMG/M metagenome (GOLD analysis project Ga0172375, IMG submission 114537) | Freshwater microbial communities from Kabuno Bay, South-Kivu, Congo - kab_092012_11.1m | ecosystem: Environmental > Aquatic > Freshwater > Lake | place: Democratic Republic of the Congo... | reverse complement strand
ATGAAAATAAATACTCACATAACGGGGATCCTTTTTGCAGCAGTATCTTTTCTGGTCTCATGCGAAAGGGAACCCAGTCTCCCGCCTGAACCGGTGATCGATTATGTCACAATCGAACAGCTAAGAGCGATGTATGACAGCGGGATCGTTAAAATCGATACAAATATCTATATACAGGGTATAATCACACTGACTCCTGAACTGGGTAATGTGCCCGATTTTATTGCGTATATCCAGGACAGTACCGCAGGTATTTGCCTTGCGGTAACCGGTACAAACAGCTTTGCAATGAATTCAGAAGTAAAGATCCTGTGCAGAGGCGTTGAGTTCACTCTTTACAATGGTCTCCTTCAGTTCGGAGATATTAATATGGATCCAAAAGCAAAACAGGTTGAACTGGTAAATCTGACTGTCGATCCCCCGGAACCTGTAAGTGTTACTCTCGATGAACTGCTCGACGGGAAGCATCAGGCAGAATATGTTGCGGTTACAGGAGTCCAGTTTTTATCCACAGGCACTTTTTCCGGAACGAAAGTGCTCACAGATTGCGAATCTGAAGTAGATGTCTATACACGATCGGCAGCAACTTTCTCTGGAGAATCCTTACCGGCAGGGAATGGAACACTTAAAGGAATTGCGTCGACTTTTAACGGGATCCAGATTCTTCTCCGCGAGCCTTCAGAACTTGACATGACCGGTCAGGTTTGCGGGATACCATCGGTAACCTACCTGGAACAGAGCTTCACAGGAGTTACCAGTTCAATGCTGGTGAGTGTGCTTCCCGGATGGCTCACGTATGCTCAGGCAGGTACTGTACAATGGAAAGGATATGTGCTCAGCGGAAATAATTTTGCAAGGATCACAGCATACAGTTCAAACCAGGCATCAGTAATATCGTGGATGATCGCGCCCCAGATCGATCTTGCCACTGCATCAGAGCCTTACTTAAGCTTTGAAAGCTGCGATGGATACGATAACGGGGCTACACTTAAATTATATGTATCTACGGATTATACAGGATCCTCGACACCCTAGACCGCTACATGGACAGAGTTGGCATTTACAAGACCGCCTGCAGCCACTTCATATTACAGTCCGTTTGTTTCATCAGGAAAAGTTAACCTTTCAGCATATAATGGAAGCACCATCTATATCGCATGGGTATATTCAGGGAAAGATCTGACAGGAACAACCAATGACGATACAACTACCTGGGAGGTAGATAACGTGATTGTTGCCGAAGAATAGAGTATGCCATTCTGCAGAATGAAATATTACTTTCTCTATTCTCTTTTGCTGCTGCAGTTCACATCTATATCGGCACAGCCGCCGGCAGGTTACTATAACACAGCTTCAGGACTTACCGGTACCGCGCTTCAGCAGGCCTTACATGATATTATTGATAACCATACTGTTGTAACATATTCTGATCTCTGGACACATTTCCAGACCACAGATAAAAGATCTGATGGCAAAGTGTGGGACATGTATTCTGACATCGCATCAGGAACACCGGCTTACCTTTATACATTCGGAATAAATCAATGCGGAGAATACAATAGTGAAGGAGATTGTTACAACAGGGAACATTCATTCCCCAAAAGCTGGTTTGGAGGTGAGGTATCGCCAATGTATACGGATCTATTTCATCTTTATCCTACCGACGGATGGGTAAACAATAAAAGAGGAAATCTGCCTTTCGGAATTACTTCTGCCGCCACATGGACTTCAACCAATGGAAGCAGACTTGGAAATTGCTCATATTCGGGATATTCTGCAGAAATTTTTGAACCGGTTAATGCCTATAAAGGTGATTTTGCCCGTTCATACTTTTATATGGCCGTGCGGTATTATGGTGAAGATTCCGGATGGCCTGGCAGTGATATGGTTACCGGATCTCAACCCAAAGCATGGGCTCTTAAGATGCTTATGGAATGGGATGTTTCCGATCCGGTAAGCCTTAAGGAGACAAACCGGAATAATGCTGTTTATACAATCCAGGGTAACCGCAATCCTTTTATTGATAACACCTCGTATGCAAACCTAATCTGGGGTTCGACAATCGGTATCGAAGATAATAGTGCAGAAAAAGGATCTTTAAAAGTATGGCCAAATCCTGCAAATGATATTGTGTCAATCGAGGTACCTGACATTTATGGCAGCAATTATCGGCTGAGGATCATGGATATTTCAGGTAGAGTTTTACTGGATAATATGGTATCCGGTATTCAGGTAAATATTGAAGTCTCAGGCTATGATCCCGGATACTATATTCTCGTAATTACAGGTGGTAATGGTGTCCTGACGGCTCCGTTGATTATTTCACCGTGATATAAATTATTATATTTGCAACCCTGGAGAGATGGCAGAGTGGTCGAATGCGGCGGTCTCGAAAACCGTTATCCTGCATCCGCGGGATCGGGGGTTCGAATCCCCCTCTCTCCGCAAAGCCAAAGCAAATCACCCCGCCGGGACCGGCGGGGTGGTTTTGTTTTTAAGCAGAACCGAACAAAACTTGTTTTGTGAAGGATATGCTTAAAAACAAAACACCCGCGAAGCGGGATTTGCTTTGGCTTTGCAGGGCCTCCCTCGGGAGATCGCGAGCGAAGCGAGCAATCCCATTATAATCTCACGTACTCACCCCCTACCCCCCTCTCTGCTGAAGCAAAGAGGGGGGGCGTATATGATTGATATATATGTTATTACGTCCATATTGCTCACTTTTGAAAGAAGCCTTTAGGCAACCCAAATAAGACCCGAAGGGTTTGTTAAAGCTTTGCAGGTTCCCCCCCAGGGATCATGACCGAACGCAGTGAGGTCATAATCCTTCCATTAAGCGGGATTTGCTTTGGCTTTGCAGGAACCTCTCCCAGTCGGCGGATCATGAGCGAAGCGAATAATCCCTATTAAATTTCATTTAACTTTGGGTACAAAACAAGACTACAATGAAAATCATCGACATCACTCCTGAAACTGAAAACCAGTATTTCTGCTGCCTTGAAGAATGGTCAGACGATATGAAGGAAGCCGGAACCTGCAAGCAGAAATGGTACGCGTCGATGAAAGACAAAGGACTTAAAGTAAAATTTGTCCTTGATGAAAATGATGTTATCGGAGGAATGATACAGTATATTCCAATAGAGTATTCGATGTTTGAAGGCAAAGATCTGTATGTCGTTCTTTGCATCTGGGTACACGGGCATAAACAGGGACGCGGGGATTACAGAAAAAGGGGAATGGGCAAAGCTCTGCTGAAATCAGCCGAAGATGAAGCAAGAGAATCCGGTGCAAAGGGAATGGTTACCTGGGGACTTATTATTCCTGTTTTCATGAAGGCATCCTGGTTTAAAGAACATGGATACAGAGTGGCCGATAAAAGCGGAATAATGAGGGTACTATGGAAACCCTTCATTGAAGGTGCTGTCGCCCCGAAATTCAGAAAACCCATGAAGAAGCCTGAAAAAGGAAAAGGAATCGTTAACCTCACACTCTTCAGGAACGGATGGTGCCAGTCGATGAACATTACCTGTGAGAGAGCCAAAAAAGCAGCATTGGAATTCCCAGGAAAGGTTAATATTCAGGAATTTGACACTACAAACAGTGAAATACTTAAGGAATGGGGAATCTCTGATTCTGTCTTTCTTGATGGGAAAGAGGTTATGACCGGTCCTCCGATTAACTATTTTAAGATCCGAAAAAAGATCGAAAAAAGAGTAAAAAAGGTTTCCTGATTAAGATTTCTATTTGGTATCAATCATAATTGGTAACCCTTTTTCATTTGTCATCAGGATCACCTTCGCATTTGGCGACGTTGATATGGCTTTTATCATCTCATACTGAAGGAGCTTTTCGGTGAGTGTTGATGTAAGTATTCTCTGGTAATCGGCAATACCCTGTGCCTCTACCCTCTTCCTTTCGGCTTCCTGCCTCTCCCTCTGAAGTATGAATGTCATTTTCTGTGCCTCCTGCTCGGCATTTATCTTTGATTCAATAGCCTCCTTTACCGATTGTGGCAATGTAAGGTTCCTGACAAGAAGTTGCTCAAGCATAAGACCTCTGTCTTTGAAGTTGGATTCAATTGCCTTAAAAATGCGGTCCTGAAATTCTTCCCTTTTTGATGAGAAGAGGGAAACTGCATCATAATAAACAGCATTATCCCTGATACCGGTCCTGCAGATCGGCCGTACTATCACATTCTTATAATCAGTACCCACCTCTTTGAGTATCCTTGGCGCTTCTGAAGGAATTACCTTGTAAAGAACTGTCAGATCCACTACCACCTCCAGACCATCAGCTGAGAGAACGTGTATGGCATCGTCCCTGGTCATCGCTCCTTCGTCGCGTACTCCCGACATTGTATAGTTCTCTGTCTTTATGTCGAACATCACCACTTTTACAAGAGGATTAATAAAATTAAGCCCGCTCTGGAGTACCCTGTTGCTTACCTTACCAAAGAGCTTCTGAACGCCCACAAATCCAGGCTCAACCTGCACGACACAGGCTAATAAAAGAAGTATAAAAAACAGGACTATCGATAAGGTCCTTGCCATCTTTCTGTTTTCCCTGAAATACGGTACAGTCTTTGTAATTCCGAAGGCTAAAAGAATTATTATTAAACCGATTAAGATTAATGTCATGGCAGAATTAGTTTAAAGGTTTGTTATTTTTCTAAATATAATCAAAAATCACCTTATAATTTCTCTGACGTTACTTAAATCAAGAAGTGTTTCAGGATTAAAGGATTCGCTGTTCATATAATTCAGCATTGAGCTAAGCAGCTGTTTTGTTACAGGCCTCTGATCCAAAGAATCTTTCATGTTGATACTGCAAACCATGAGCTTGCCATTGCCGCATTTTGCCTCAAAGGCAAGTGCCAGCCTGCGGTTCTCAAACCATGTATCTATAGGCTGGATCAGTGGCTTTAATTCTTTTGGAAAACCATCAAGTATCATCGCCTGCGAATGGGCCACCGGGTCCCACCATTGCCAGTTACTGTGAAACTCTGTCGGAAAACCGGTAAAAAGAGGATGCTCCGGATCACAAAGAATACCCAGTGTGTGGGGCGGTTGATTGCCTGTCCAGGCTGTGTTCCAGAAGATGCTTGAAAAACCTATGGCCACTTTTGCACCTCTCTTTTCAGACACCTTTCCATTCGACAATAATAAAACTGATCCACCATCTCTCAGAATTTTCTCGGCATTATTATCAAAGCTGTCTGTGACAAGGACGTTCCCTGAATTAGTATTAATGCTCCCCGGATAAATCCAGAAATCCCACTGATTTTTAAATTGTGTGCCTGAAACAGATAACTCAAGCTTTAATTTCTCAGCCTGCTTTACATTATCAAGATCGCGGGCAAATACACCTATAATATTATTACCGATCTTAATCTCATTCATATTCATTGTTTCCTCATGCAGAACAGATCCACCAGAATTAATGATACGGCATAAAATCTTTGCATCGTTCAAAGGCTGCTGACCGAAATGGGTAACTTCGACAGTAGCTTCGAATGTCTCTCCCCCGGTCCAGATCAGTTTTTTCATCCTGGCAAGAGGAACTGTTTCATTACAGAACATCCTGAACTCTTCCGGTGTAACATATCCTTTCGATTCGAAGAATGGATTCAGGATGCCGACAAGTGCACTCCCCTGTCCGGGAAAATCATGAAGCTGAAGAAGCTCGAATCCGCCAAATCCTGGTGTTCTCAATGCTGCTTCAATATCAGCTTTGTAACAAAGAACCTGCAACTTTCCTGAGGCTTTCAGGAAATCTTCAGCCTGATCCCCCATCCCGTTTTCCTGAAGAGTCTCCTGAAAAATTTCAAAATTAGTCGGCTTCAGTACACCCGTATATTTTTGTATCTCCTTAAAATCAGGATAAACGCACCACTGGCCTATCTCATGACTAACCACAGGCACTTCATACTTTGAAACAAAATCCCTGAAATCGAACGTTGTCTGTGGAGCTTCTCCGTTTATAATGCTCTTTAACCCTTCTCCCCAATGTTGTATACGGGGTTCCGAATGAACATTATAATCATTCTCGGGAATTATGGGCCAACCTCCGGCAGAAGTATAAACTCTTCTGTTATCGATTGATTTCCAATATGTTATTAATTTCCCCAAAAACTCCCTGTGATTCCTGCCTGCGGGCTCATTGCCATATGCAAGCATACAGAATGAAGGGTGATTTCCATATTCTGTAATTATCCTGTTGCTCTCGTCATAAATAAACTGATCTACCGGCCCGCCATTTCCAACTGAACTTCCCTGGTTCGCCCATGAACTGCACTCTACATGGAAGTATATTCCAAGTCTGTCAGCTGCGATGAAAGCAGCTTCAGGCGGACAGAATGAATGGAACCTTACGTGGTTCAATCCATAATCCTTACATGCCTGAAGGACTTTTGTCCATGATTCAACATCCGACGGCGGGTATCCTGTAAGAGGGAAAATACAACACTCTGTTGTACCCCGGAGGAAAGCAGGAGTGCCGTTTACTTCGAACCGTGTTCCGTTTGTTTTAAATTCGCGCATACCAAAATCTACCGACCTTGTGTCAATAACTTCCCGTTTCTCGCCTGCGAGAGCAATAGCCATTGTATAATAAACCGGTTTAAACTCACTCCATAGCCACGGATTCCTCATGCTATAGTTAAGTATGACCTGCTGTTCATCTGATCTGGTTTCGACCTTAATTCTTTTCCTGAGTTGATTTACGTTATTCGGTCCGTTAACGCTTGTGGCTTGTAGTGATAGTTTTCCCCTGAATTCGCCTTTCCCATGGTTTTTAATGCTCACAATTACTTTGACTGTGCTTTTCTCAATATCCGGAAATATCTTAACAGCATCAATATAAACCTTTGACGTTGCTACGAGAGATATATCGCCTGTTATCCCGTTCCAGTTCGACTGTGTATGATCACTTATGCTGTGTGAGTTAACCCCTATCGGTATAAGGACCCGGTTATCAATGCGGACGCTTAAAATGTTCCTTCCGGTAATAAGAAGATCTGTAATTTCATATTCATGCGGTGTTGACAGGCTGTTTTGTGTTCCTGCTTTTTTACCATTCACAAAAAGAGTCGATTCCCAATGGCATCGTTCAAGGTGAAGCACTATCCGTTTCCCATTCCAGTTATCAGGAATTTCAATTTCTTTCTGGTACCAGGCAACACCCTTATAGTATTTCACCGGCTTAAGCCAGAATGGGATCTTAATATTCCCTGGCTGACGATACTTCTCATACTTCTTATCTGTGAAATACGACTTGTCAATGATATCGCCGGTCCATTTCGTTTTTAATGTGACTTCTTCGCCTTTACCGTTTTCTGCCATTGAGCCGGGAAGACTGACAGTTTCTTCAGAAAGTATATTGTACCATTCGTTGGTTATCCCCTGGTCGAGTGAGTCAATCTTGAATTTCCATTCACCGGCAAGGGAGATATTATCCCTTGAAAATTCTTTGTTATTTGCACAACAGGCTAAAGCAAGAAAGGCAAATAATAAGATTAAGTATTTCATAGTTCTATTTTTATTATGAAGTTTAAGTCTCTTAAAATTCCCCTCCTGGGAGGGGTAAGGGGTGGGTTTATTATTTAGTTCTTACCCACCCCCAACCCCTCAGGGGAGGGGAGATTTTGAGACTACAATTTCAACCGACACGTCTTTCATGCCTTCTGATGAAGCAGTAAGTTTTATCTTTCCGGAAATTTTTCCTGCCTGTATCAATGCAAGCCCAAGTCCGTTAAATACCTTTCTCTGTCCTGAATTATAAGGTTCAGGGTCAACAGGATTTCCGTTATCAAGTCCGAGGAGTTTGCCTTCACCATAAATATTAAAACTAACAAGATTATCCGCAGTTGGAACAACCCTGCCCAGCCCATCAACAATCTCTATCTTCACATGAGAAACGTCCTGATTATCAGCGACAAGTTCAATCTTGTCAGAAGTCAGTTTTATTCCAGCGGGCTTTCCGGTTGTTTCTATAATTTCTGTACAAACGACCTTACCATTCTTTTTACCGACTGCCTTCATTTTGCCCGGCTCATACGGTACATCCCATGAAAGATGCAAATCGGCAGTTGTCGGGTTGACAGGTGGAGTAGCATAGCTGTTCCAGCTGCCAGAATTACCCTGGCGCGGGAATTCGAGCCTTTTCTCCCCGAAAGATTTGCCATTGACGAATAATTCAACCGCATCGCAATTTGAATAAGCAAGGACCGGAATAATTTTCCCTTCCATACCATTCCAGTTCCAGTGAGGGAAAAGATGAATCATGGGTTTCGGTGTCCACTGGCTCTGATAAAAATAAAAACCGTCCTTTGGAAATCCGCACAAATCTATAACACCGCTTGTTGCGCTTTTTGCCGGCCATCTTGCTTCGCCCAGGTAATCAATCCCAGTCCACATAAAATCACCTATTACATAAGGGTTTACAGCAACAAATTTCCAGAGTTGTTCGGCTCTTATCATCCTTGTGTTATAATTCGGGATCAGCCTGGTACTGTCATTGCCAAAGCTATAGACTCCTCTTGGTCCGCCATTAGACACACTTTCGGTGCCAACCATTTTCCAGCCGGGATAATTTTGCCTGTCCAAGCTGAAAAAAAGTTCACGCCGTTCGTGCCAGCGATCCACATAGTTATAACCTACAATGTCGAGCGAATTCAGGAACTCAAACCTTGCCTTTCCTCCATCTGCTGCTATGTTATCGCATCCGACAGTTACCGGCCGTGTGGGATCTTCAGAATGAAAAACTTCCAGGAGCTTTTGCAAAACCAGTTCCCCTCCTTCGACAGGCTGTTCCCGTATTTCATTACCTGCACTCCACATAACTACCGACGGATGATTTCTGTCGCGACGGATAAAAGAGATAACATCCTTCACTCTCCATTCGTCAAAATATTTATTATATCCCCAGGGGACTTTCCCTATTTTCCATTCATCAAAGATCTCGTCCATCACGAGGAATCCCATTTTATCGCAAAGGTCAAGGAATTCAGCAGCTACAGGATTATGTGATGTCCTTATGGCATTACATCCCATTTCTTTCAATATTTCAAGCCGGCGCTCCCATACCCTTAACGGTACAGCTGCACCTACGCAACCGGCGTCATGATGAAGACAGACTCCATTCATTTTCAAGCTCTTGCCATTCAGTAAAAATCCCTTATCAACATCATATGCGATGGAACGTATCCCAAAGGGAGTAGTAACTTTATCAACAGCCTTTCCATCAATCAGGACTTTCGTAACCATTGAGTATAACGTAGGAGTTTCAACCGACCACAATTTTGGAGAAGGGAGATTTATTATACACTGTCCATTAACCTCCTCTCCGGGCCGGATCTGGAATACTGACTCTGTCTCTGCCGAATTGAATCCCCGGTTATCTGTTACATATGAAATCACCGTTGCCTTTTGAATTGAGCTGGTCGAATTTTCAACCCGGAATTCTGATGAAACTGATGCATTTTCATCTGTAACCTGGGGTGTGGTAATATAAACCCCCCACTGGGGAATATGCACTTTATTGGTCTTTATAAACCAAACATGCCTGTAAATACCTGATCCTGAATACCATCGTGATGCCGGCTGTTTTGAATTATCAACTCTTACTGATAATATGTTTTCACCAGCCTTCAGGTATTTATCAAGGCTGTACCAGAAACTGTTATACCCAAATGGATAACTGCCAAGGTGATGTCCGTTTATCCAGACATCGCTGTTCATATATACACCGTCGAAGAGGATAATATGATTCAATTGAAGATCTCCTTTTTTAACGGTGAAATGCTTCCTGTACCATCCTGTGCCCGTTGGATAATAACCGCCCGAACCACCGGCCGGTGCATCCCTGCTTATTGTTCCTTCTACGCTCCAGTCGTGCGGAAGATCGAGTAGCCTCCATGAGGTATCATCAAATGAGTAGCCGGAAGCATCTTTATTGTCGGTAAGGCTGAACCTCCAGTTGTCGTCAAATAGTCTGACAACTCTTGAAGTATTCTGACCGGCAGTAGTGGCAACACATAACACTGATATCCATACAATTAAAAGAATTTTTCTCATTATCGACCTTTTTAAATTTTACTTAAAATCAATCAGACCGGTATATTCTGTGATTGCATTTACTTCATTTACTTTCAGGTATGATTGGTTATTGCCAAAATCAGGAATACACCTTTTATCCAGGTCAACTATAAATGGGGCATTTTTATACATTGGCCTGAAATAGAAAATCATCTGGTGCTGTTGAATGTCAAAAAACTTTTTCAGGCCGATAACCCATGGTTGTCCGTAATAAAAATGATCGTCAATAAGTTCTTCGTTCATAAAACACATACCCGTATCGCCTGTATAATTGATTGTAAGGAATACATCATTTATACCTTCCGGCAAAACGGAAGGATAGGACAGTCGGAATTTCCTTTCCCCGAAGTGTTCAATCTGAAAATCAAATTTATACTGTGGCAGTTCAATAATATAGTTCGACATAAAAGTTTCTTTCCCGGGAATTGGTTTTATAATTCCTCTGTTAATACCGGGGGTTCCCTTTACCCTGGGAAATATTGAAAGATTAAAAGTGCTTTTGCTTGAAGAGAGGAACTCCAGTCCCCCTTCATTATCAAGTAGTAAGGCTTCTGAGAAGGCGATATATTTATCCCCCCTGATATTGACACTCCATGATTTAAGTGCAGTCTCCTTGCTTACAACCAGGATCTTAATTTCACCACCAGATTTTCTTGCTATGGTGAATTCTGAATTATCCCCGCAATTTATCAGCCATCTGATTTTATCCGATCCGGCTTTGCATGATATACATTTTATCCCTTTGACATTAACTTTTGAAATTGAAAATTCTGCCTTGGTGCCTTCGGGAGTAAAAAAGACAAGACAAGGACTTGTTTCGGTACCCACCTGT
>Ga0172375_10011989_pt1 | contig 10928 bp, 10 predicted proteins | sample LakKiv1m_FD_114537 | JGI IMG/M metagenome (GOLD analysis project Ga0172375, IMG submission 114537) | Freshwater microbial communities from Kabuno Bay, South-Kivu, Congo - kab_092012_11.1m | ecosystem: Environmental > Aquatic > Freshwater > Lake | place: Democratic Republic of the Congo... | reverse complement strand
TACTCGAAAATCTTGACCCTGTTCTGAACGGCGGCGATGAGAACCGCGCCCCGGGCGTGGCCGATCTTCAAGGCGCTTTGGAGGTTCTTGTGAAAAAAGAGATCTTCGATCGCCATCTCCTCGGGCCGGAACCTGTTCATGATCCCGGTCATGGACTGGAAGATCTCGTAAATTCTTTCAAAGAACGGCCGGTTCAGAGAGGTTCCGAAGGTGCCTGCATGGAGGCAGGTCAGGTGACGATCGTTCTTCTCAATCAGCCCGTATCCGGTCACTCGGGAGCCGGGATCAACGCCCAGAACGATCATCGGTCCATAGCCTCGATGACCTCATCCGGGATGTCGAAATTGGCGTATACGTGGCTGATATCGTCGTTGTCTTCGAGGGCTTCCATTAGGTTCAGCATCTGCTCAGCCTTTTTCCCTTCAAGCTTGACCGTGTTCTGGGGAATCATGGTAATCTCTGAGAGGCTGTAAGGAAGCTTCGCGTCATCAAAGGCTTTCTTCACTTTCTCGAAATCGGCCGTTCCCATCACGACTTCGAACTGGGATCCGCTCTGCCTCACGTCCTCAGCCCCGGCATCGAGGGCAATCTCCATGATCTTCTCTTCCTCAGCCTTGTCCTGGTCAAAGACCATCAAGCCTTTCTTGACAAAGATCCAGGAAACGGATCCTGGTTCTCCGAGGTTTCCGCCGTGACGGTCGAAGATGTGCTTGAGATCTGCCACGGTTCTGTTCTTGTTGTCCGTGAGACAGCTGATCAGAATCGCCACGCCTCCAGGCCCATAGGCTTCATAACTCATCTCTTCGTAGTTGACCCCTTCAAGTTCGCCCGTCCCCTTCTTGATCGCCCTATCGATATTGTCCTTGGGCATGTTTTCTGCTTTTGCCGATGCGATCGCTGATCTTAGGCGCGCATTACCAGTGGGATCGCCCCCGCCGATGCGGGCCGCTACGGTGAGCTCTTTAATCAGTTTTGTGAAAACTTTACCTCTCTTGGCATCGATGGCCCCTTTTTTGTGTTTGATAGAAGCCCATTTCGAATGACCGGACATACGATTTCCTCCTCAATCTGCTTGGTGAAGCCCTCTCTGAAAATGTTTCAACATGCGATCACCCTTCCCATCACGGTGCCTGAGATGAACCGGCCTCCGACGTCCGGTTCAGGGCCAGCACATAGATCTCTCTGCTGGCCTTGCGCACGGCGGAAGGCCTGTGAATCTGCACCTTCGCAAAGTGCTCAGCCACCTCGGTCCGGAACGCCTTGACCTCCGGGCCTTCAAAGACCTTGCAAAGGAAATGACCCCCCTTTTTCAGTACCGCCAGGGCGAGCTCCAGTGCATGACGGGCCAATTCGATGGAGCGGCTCGTATCGGTGACGGAAATGCCGCTGGTTGAAGGGGCCAAGTCGCTGATCACGAGTTCTCTCGTGCCGACTTGTTCTCTCAGCCGGGCCGCGTCCAGAGAAAGCACGTCCGCCTCGATGAATCTGAATCGGGGGGAAGAGAATCGATCGGGCCGATTCAAGTCCACCCCGACGACCTCTCCCTTTGGACCGACTTTCATAACGCTGTATTGAGACCAGGACCCAGGATAACATCCCAGGTCAAGAACGCGGTCCCCACGGCGAAGAAGACGGACCTTTCTGTCGATTTCCTCCAGCTTGTAGACCGATCGCGCAAGCCATCGCTCTTCCCTGGCTCGACGGGTATAGTGATCCTCCCACGTGTTCCTTTTTCCCATGGACCCGCTGAGTGGTTTGTTTACGATGGACCGAAAAACCACTTTTCATGTCTATCATATCGCTGATTCCTTTGCAAAAAAGAAATGATTTTTTCTTGACACTCCGGGACAATTTTTCTATAAACCAACGCCCAAGTGAGACCGCCCGGCAACACATTCTTAAGAACCCATTGCTCGTCGTCCAGGTAGCGCCCAAGGCTTGAAAAAGGGAAAAGCGCGCTCTTCAGGGGAGAGCCTCTCCTTTTCGGGAAAAAGAGCTCGGGCAGAGGGCCGGATCCGGTTACTGGAAAATGGACGGCGTGCCCAGCAGCCCTATGAAAGTGGAAGATCTTTTGCAACAGAAGGCCTCGCCCATCCGCAAGAGATGGCTTGACCGCATCATCGATACCTACCCCGCTGATTCCCAAAGGTTTTTGCGAGAACAGAAGGATCGGTTCGCCAACCCCGTGGGAACCACCTTATCAAGGGCGGTGGAGACCCTTTATCATGAGCTGCTTCACGGGATGGATTCCGAGAAGGTCAGCTCCGCTCTCGATGAGATCGTCAGAATCAGGGCGGTCCAGGATTTCTCCCCAGCCAGGGCCATGACCTTCATGTTTCTCTTGAAAGAAGTTCTGAGGGAGGAGCTCCGTCAGGAGCTCAAGGAGAGCACCGCCGCCTGCGAAGAGCTGCTGGCGCTGGAATCCAGAGTGGATGAAATGGCCCTCCGGGGGTTTGACCTTTACGTGGAATGCAGGGAAAAGGTTTACGAGATCCGGGCGAAAGAGGCGAAGAACCACGTCTCCAGACTTCTCCAAAAGGCGGGACTGCTCTGTGAAATTCCGACCTGGGATTTTGACCCAAAAAAGGACGATGTCGTTGCGTGAACGCCGAATGACTCCATCATTAGCACGAGGTAGCAGTCTATGAACTTCATTGTCAGCATTGCGCTTTCCGCCATTGCGGTCCTCATCCTGGTTTTGATCCCGTGGGTGGGGGTGGGCGCGCTCAACCTGAGTGGCTTCTTTGGCGTGTTTCTTCCCTACGTGGCACTGATTGTCTTCTTTGTGGGCCTGGTGTACCGGGTCGTGGTCTGGGCGTGTTCGCCGACTCCTTTCCGGATTCCCACAACCGCAGGTCAGCAGTGGAGCCTGCCCTGGATCAAGCACAACCGCATTGACAACCCCAAAGGCACCCTCGGGGTGCTGATCCGGATGGCCTTCGAGGTGCTCACCTTCCGATCGCTCTTCAGGAACACCAAAATGCAGTTCGTGTCGGGTCCAAAGATCGGCTATGAATGGGAGAAGTGGTTGTGGCTTGCCGCTCTTGCTTTCCACTATGCGTTCTTGACGGTGGTGATCAGGCACCTCCGCTTTTTCACGGAGCCGATCCCCTTTTTCGTCCAGATGATCGAGCATCTGGACGGGTTCATTCAAGCCGGCATCGCGCCCATCAACGGATTCATGACGCCCGGCGTGTTGATCAGCGGGTTTGTGCTGCTGGGGGCGGTCGCTTTTCTGTTTCTCAGAAGAATCCTCATCCCCCAGGTGACGTACATTTCTCTTCCCGCAGATTATTTCCCTCTTTTCCTCATCGGCGGGGTTGCCACCACCGGGATTCTCATGAGGTACATTCTGAAGGTGGATATTGTGAGCGTCAAGAATCTGACGCTCGGGCTGGTCACGTTCAGTCCCAAAGTGCCGGAAGGCATCGGCGTCCTCTTTTATATCCACCTCTTTCTCGTCTGTGTCCTTCTCGCGTACATACCTTTCAGCAAGATCACCCACATGGCCGGCGTGTTCCTGAGTCCCACGCGAAATCTATCCAACAACAGCCGGTTTGTGAGGCACATCAATCCCTGGAACTATCCGGTGAAGGTGCACACCTATGAAGAGTACGAGGAGGAGTTCAGAGACAAGATGATCGAAGCAGGGCTCCCTGTGGAAAAGGAAGAGTCTGCAACGTAAAAGGAGTGCCGGCGAAGAAGGAGTAAAGGAGTCCTTATGGCTGAAAAGGTTGAAAAGGTAAAACCCGAACAAATGGCGCAGATCAAGCACCGCCCCTCCCTGTCCAAGGGGTGGATGGACATTCCCGCGGAAATCAAGCGCGGGATCTTCTGCTATGCCGGGAAGCCGCAGAACCTCAAGTACATTGATCTCCCCAATCCCAGGGAGTGGTCTCCCACGGACGAGGACTGGAAGCTCCCTTCCAACTGGAAGGAAATCGTCCTGGAGGGGCTCAGGGAAAGGCTGGAGCGGTTCCGATCCCTGCGGATTTTCATGGACATTTGCGTGCGGTGCGGGGCCTGCGCGGACAAGTGCCACTTTTTCATCGGCGGCGGGGACCCGAGGAACATGCCGGTGCTCAGGGCGGAGCTTCTGCGATCGGTTTACCGCAGGGAATTCACCAGGGCAGGAAAAATCCTTGGAAGGTTCGCCGGCGCCAGAGACCTGGATTACCAGGTGCTCAAGGAGTGGTGGTGCTACTTTTTCCAGTGCACCGAGTGCCGGCGTTGCTCCCTTTTCTGCCCCTACGGCATCGACACGGCGGAAATCACCATCATCGCCAGGGAGCTCCTCAATCTCCTGGGCCTGAACACGGACTGGATTTCCGCGCCAGCCGCCAACTGCTACCGAACCGGGAACCACCTGGGCATCCAGCCCCATGCCTACAAGGACATGATCGAGTTCTTCCTGGACGACATCGAAGGCATCACCGGGATCCGGCCTGAGCCGTCCTTCAACAGAAAAGGGGCGGAAGTGCTCTTCATCACCCCTTCGGGCGACGTCTTTGCCGACCCGGGCACCTACACCTGCATGGGCTACCTGATCCTTTTCCACTATCTCCAAAATCTCGGCCTGGATCTCACGTGGAGCACCTTTTCCTCGGAGGGAGGCAACTTCGGCTTTTTCACCTCCCACGAGATGGCCAAGCGGCTCAACGCCAAGATGTACGCGGAGGCCAAACGCCTGGGCGTGAAGTGGATCCTCGGCGGGGAGTGCGGCCACATGTGGCGGGTGCTCAACCAGTACATGGACACGTTCAACGGGCCGGCGGATTTCCTGGAAGAGCCTGTTTCTCCCATTACGGGAACCAAGTTCGAAAATGCCAAGGCCACCAAGATGATTCACATCGCGGAGTTCACCGCGGACCTGATCAAGCACAACAAGCTCAAGCTGGACCCGAGCCGGAACGATAACCTCAAGGTGACCTTCCATGACTCGTGCAACACGGCAAGAGGCATGGGCCTTTTTGAGGAACCGCGCTACATCATCAAGAAGACGTGCAACCACTTCTACGAGATGCCCGAGAACACCATCCGCGAGCAGACCTTCTGCTGCGGCAGCGGGTCCGGGTTGAACGCGGGGGAAAACATGGAGCTGCGGCTAAGGGGAGGCTTGCCCAGGGCCAATGCGGTCAAATACGTTCACGAGAAACACGGGGTGAACATGGTCGCCTGCGTGTGCGCCATTGACCGGGCGGCCCTGCCGACAGCGCTGGACTACTGGGTCCCCGGCATGGGGGTCACCGGCGTGCATGAGCTCGTGGGAAACGCCTTAATTCTGGAAGGGGAGAAGCAGCGGGAAACGAACCTGAGAGGAGATCCTCTCCCGGGAATGGAGGAAGAAGAGGATGTATGATCGTGGAAAGATCGTCACGGGCATTGTGATCGGCCTTTTGTTGTTCTTGTTCCCGGTTTTCTACAACGTGGGAAGGGCGGCGAAGGAGCCGGATCCAGTGCTCACGGACAAGGCAAAGCAGGCCAAGGAGTGTGTCGAGCCCAAAGCCTTCATGAAAACCGAGCACATGAAAATGCTGGACAAATGGCGGCAGGAAGTGGTGCGCGACGATTTGCGCACCTACAAGAGCACCAGCGGGAAGACGTACACCAAGAGCCTTCAGAACACCTGCATGGACTGCCATTCCAGCAAGAGCAAGTTCTGTGATCAGTGCCACAACTATATGGCGGTTGCCCCCTATTGCTGGGATTGCCATATCGCGCCCAAGGAGAACGGATGATGGCCATGGACAGAAGACGATTTCTCAAGATCACCGGATTGTCAGCCCTCCTGGGGCTTGGCGGAAAAACCGCGTTTGAGTGGCTCGCTCCGGGAGAGGCCGAAGCGGCGGTTCAGCAAGCCACCAAGATTGCGGGGAAGAAATGGGGCTTGGCCCTGGATGTGACGCTTCTGGATGAGGAGATCATGAGCAAGAGCATCGAGGCCTGCCACGCCTACTACAACGTGCCGAACGTCGGAAACGCCAAAGAGGAGATCAAATGGCTCTGGAAAGAAACCTACGACCATTCGTTCCCGGGCCAGGAGAACGAGTATCTTGCGGACAAGTTCAAAGCCAAGAAGTTCCTGCTCCTTTGCAATCACTGCACCAATCCGCCTTGCTGTAGGGCCTGCCCCACCAAAGCCACGTGGAAGAGGGAAGACGGCATCGTGATGATGGACATGCACCGGTGCATTGGGTGCCGGTTCTGCATGGCCGCCTGCCCCTACGGGGCCAGAAGTTTCAACTGGGGAGATCCGAGGCTCGCTTCGAAAGCTTTGAACCCGAACTTCCCCACGAACCCGGACATTCCGACCCGGTCCAAGGGGGTGGTGGAGAAATGCCAGTTCTGCGCGGAGCGTCTGGCCAAGGGGCAGATGCCTGCCTGTGTCGAGGCTGCGAACAAGATCAAGCCCAATGCCATGGTGTTCGGCGACCTGGAGGTCGGGGACTCTAACATCCGGAAGGCCCTTCGCTCTCGCTATTCCATACGACGTAAACCTGAACTGGGCACCGGGCCCAATGTCTATTACTTGATATGAGGTCATTATGCTGGACAAAGCACTGAAGGGAAGTTCGATTTACTGGGGTTGGCTGATTGTGCTTCTTGGCTTCATCGGCACAGGCTTCCTGGTTTACCTGTATCAGTTCCAGGAAGGGTTGAGAATTACAGGCATGAGCCGGGACGTGTCGTGGGGATTCTACATCGGCCAGTTCACCTATCTCGTCGGCGTCGCCGCCTCCGGGGTCATGGTGGTTCTGCCCTACTACCTCCATGACTACAAGGCCTTCGGCCGGGTGACGATCCTGGGCGAGTTTCTGGCCGTTGGAGCAATCACCATGTGTCTCCTCTTTATCATGGTGGACCTCGGGAACCTTCCACGGCTTCTAAACGTGATTCTCTATCCCAATCCTACGTCCATTCTCTTCTGGGACATGATCGTCCTGAACGGGTATCTTTTCCTCAACATCGTCATCGGCTGGAACGTGCTGAGCGCGGAGAAAAAGGGCATCCACTACCCGCACTGGGTGACCCCCCTGATCTACATCTCCATTCCCTGGGCCTTCAGCATCCACACGGTCACGGCCTTCTTGTACGCGGGGCTTCCGGGCAGGCATTACTGGCTGACGGCCATCATGGCGGCCCGGTTTCTCTCCTCCGCGTTCTGTTCCGGCCCGGCCATTCTCATTCTCTTTTGCCTGATTGTCAGGAAGTTCACCAGGTTTGATCCGGGCAAAGAGCAGATCCGGACCCTTTCGAGCATTGTCGCCTATGCCATGATTCTGAACGTGTTCTTCTTCCTCCTCGAGATGTTCACGGCTTTTTACAGCCAGATTCCGGGGCACATGCATCCCATCGTGTATCTCTTCTCCGGCCTTGAGGGCCATGCAAAACTGGTCCCCTGGATGTGGACGGCCGCGTGTTTCGCGATTCTGGCCCTGCTCCTCCTGATCGTGCCGGCCACGAGGAGAAATGAAAACACGATGATCCTGGCCTGCATTTCGGTTTTTATCTCTACCTGGATCGACAAGGGATTCGGCCTGGTGATCGGCGGGTTTATTCCCAACCCCTTCGAAAAGGTGTTCGAGTACTGGCCCACCCTCCCGGAAGTCGTCATCAGCCTGGGCGTCTGGGCCATGGGGTTCTTTGTCCTCACCGTGCTCTACAAGATCGCCGTGTCGGTCAAGGAAGAGGTCGCGGCCTGAACGCTTGACAGGAGACGAAAAAGCTTGACACGTCTATTTTCCTTTGTTAGACGTTTGGCGTTTTCGCTCAAGACCATCAAAATACCTATTTAGAATTAGGATACAGAGGAGGGAAATCAGATGCCTTACGAAGTCACAGTGGATCACGACAAGTGTGAAGGATGCGAGGAATGCGTGGAGGTGTGTCCTGTGGATGTATACGAAATACAGGACGGCAAGTCCGTGCCGGTCAATGCCGAAGAATGCCTGGGCTGCGAGAGCTGCGTAGAGGTCTGCGACCAGGAAGCTATCACGGTCACAGAAGTCTAACGTTTCATCTCTTAGGAATAAGAACGCCGCTCCCCTTGAGGGAGAGCGGCGGTTTCTATGAAAAGAAAAAGGCCGCTGAGCAAGCGGCCTTTTTCTTTAACCGCAAGGGCGTCATTTCTTTTCAGAGTGGCAGTCCGCGCACTTCTTCCAGGGAGCTTGCTTGCCTTTCAGCTCTTTGTGGCAGGTTTGGCAGTTCTTGTGAAAGGCCAAATTCAGTTTATCCGCGTTCCCCGTCTTTTTCTCAAGATCATGGCATTCAGCGCATTTTTTCACGGGCATCTTGTCGTTCCAGACATTCTTCCCGTCCTTGTATTCATGGTGACATTCCGTACAAGCAACCTTGTACTCATCCTGGTGCTTCTTGTGGGAAAAGTTGACGGGGCCTTTCTTGTCGTCTTTATACTTGTGTTCGATCTTGATCATGTCAGGGGCGTCAGCAGCCGTGAGCACGCCGACGCTCAAGAATATCAGGCCCGCGAAAAGCACCAGAGTCAACACCAGAAATCCCTTTCTCATATAGTCTCGAGCCTCCCGCTTTGAATTGAACTTCCAATCGTGATTGACAGAGCAGCTTCATTAACTCTTCAGACTGACGGGAGGCGAATATAGTTTACGGTCGCCTCCATTGTCAAGGCGGAAAATAACCTTGTAGATTCAGCCAGGTAACATGGCCTAGAGGAAAAGAAAAACGAATATCGAATGTCGAACAAGGTTTACCCGCCTTCGGCGGCGCCAAAGGCGACCGGGGAATTTCGAATGATGAAGTTTGGCGACTTCGCTTCTTACCTTCGAACTTCTTCATTCGGTGTTCGATATTCTGTGGTTCGCGTTTGAATTTCTGCGCGGACCGTTAAGAAATCGCGGACTCGAATTGCAGTGGCCGTCTTCGGACAAAGCCAATCACGTTTTGTCATAGTGACTGAACTGCATAGTGAAGGTTCCCCGGCCCTGGGACACCGATCGAAGGGCAGTGGAATAGCCGAACATCTTGGAAAGAGGAACGCTGGCGGTCAGCACCTGAACCGGTCCTTTGCTGGTGATCTGCTCGATTTTGCCTCCTCTGGCATTGAGATCGCCGATGACCTCGCCCAGGAATTCTTCGGGAATCAGAATCTCCGCCTTCATGATGGGCTCCAGCAGAATCGGATCGGCCTGCTGGCACGCGTTTCGGAAAGCCATGGACGCGGCGACCCTGAAGGCCATTGCGTTTGAGTGAAGCTCGTGGATCCTGACATCCAGAACAGCGGCTTCCACATCGATGACCGGGTATCCCATGAGAACGCCTGTGCTTGTCGCCTCTTCCAGGCCTTCCTTGATGGCGCTCATGAACTCCTCGGTGAGGTTGGGATTCTGACAGTGGTCCACAATCCGGTTGTCGGTCCCGCGAGGCAAGGGGGTAAGCTCGATCTTGACGCCGGCAAAGTGCTGCTGGCCCGCCAGTTCTCGCTGAAAGATCTCTTCGTGCTCGACCCTCTTGGACAAGGTCTCACGGTAAACCACCTGGGGCTTGCCCTGATTGGTGTCCACAAGGAACTCTCTTTTCAATCGGTTGACGATAATTTCAAGGTGAAGCTCCCCCATGCCTGAAATCACGGTTTGCCCTGTTTCGTCATCGATCCGGTATTTGAAAGTCGGGTCTTCATCCGTGAGCTTGGCCAGGGAGTCAAGAAGCTTGTCCTGGTCCTGAACGCCTTTGGGTTCGACCGCCATGGAAATCACCGGGGTGTTGAAGCTCATCGGCTCCAGCAAAATGGGGTGATCTTCGGTGCAAAGGGTGTCGCCCGTGGTAGAGATCTTCAGGCCCATGACCGCCAGGATGTCCCCGGCTGAGGCTTCGTCTATCCGCTCCCTTTTGTTGGCGTGCATCTTCAGGAGACGGGCGAGCTTTTCATTGACCTTGCGGCCGGGGTTGAAGATCGTGTCCCCGGCCTTGACCGTCCCGGAATAGATGCGGATGTAGGTGAGCTTTCTCCCCTGGTCCATTTGAACCTTGAAGGCAAGGGCGGAAAAGGGGCCTTTGACCGTGGCTGACCTGGAGTCGGTGTCGGAAGTGCCTGGGACCTGCCCCACGATGGGCGGGATGTCGGTGGGGGCGGGAAGGTAATCGGTGATGGCATCGAGAAGAGGCTGAATGCCTTTGTTCCGGAGCGCTGCCCCGCAGAGAATGGGAACGACTTTCAGGCTGACCGTGGCCGCACGGATGGCCCGCTTCAGTTCAGGCAGGTCGATCTCCTCCTCAGCCAGGTATTTGTTCATGATGGCGTCGTCTTTGTCTGCCAGAGCCTCCACCATCTGCTCGCGATACTTGGTCGCTTCTCCGATGAGATCTTCAGGTATGGGCCCTTCCGTGAAAGCCGCACCCAGGGTTTCATCCTCCCACTCGACAGCCTTCATCCGGAGGAGGTCAATGACCCCGCGGAAGCGGTCTTCCGATCCCCAGGGCAACTGGAGAAGAAGGGGGGAGGCTCCCAGGCGCTCCTGGAGCATCTGAACCACGCGGAAGAAGTCCGCTCCGACGCGATCTAGCTTGTTGATGAAGGCGATCTTCGGAACTTTGTACCGGTCCGCCTGATGCCAGACGGTCTCGGATTGAGGTTCCACGCCGCCGACTCCGCAAAAGACGCCGATCGCACCGTCCAGAACTCGCAGGGATCTTTCCACCTCGATCGTGAAATCCACGTGACCGGGTGTGTCGATAATATTGATGGTGTGGTTATGCCAGTTGCAGGAAGTGACTGCGGAAGTGATGGTAATGCCCCGTTCCTTTTCCTCGATCATCCAGTCCATGGTCGCTTCCCCGTCATGGACTTCTCCCATCTTGTGCACCCGGCCGGTGTAATAGAGGATCCTTTCGGTGATCGTCGTTTTTCCCGCATCAATGTGGGCAATGATCCCGATGTTGCGTGTCTTTGCGAG
>Ga0172375_10011988_pt1 | contig 10928 bp, 12 predicted proteins | sample LakKiv1m_FD_114537 | JGI IMG/M metagenome (GOLD analysis project Ga0172375, IMG submission 114537) | Freshwater microbial communities from Kabuno Bay, South-Kivu, Congo - kab_092012_11.1m | ecosystem: Environmental > Aquatic > Freshwater > Lake | place: Democratic Republic of the Congo... | reverse complement strand
GTCACCCGGCAAGCCACCGATGAGGCCGCCGGGCGGGCCACCAACCAGGCCACCGAAAGAGCCGTCCACGGAAACATGCCAGCAATCGCGTCGTTTTGCATCGGGTGTTCCATGAGATCCAATCGCCTGCGGTCTGGAGGAAATCAGTGGGCCGGGTGGTGTGCCTACATGTCTTTTTTCCGCCACGTGGCCCGGCTCCATTTGGATTATTCCAAGTGGAATCATTACGAGAAAGCCGCTCTCCACGGGGGGGTCCGATACGAACACCAGAAATTCTGCATTGTCTCTGACCGCCCAATGTACATCAAACAAGATGATCAGCACCGGCCACATTGCGAAACCGGACCTTGGTGCGAGTGGCGATCCGGAGAAAAATGGTACGCCATTCATGGCGTGAATGTGTCCGAACAGATTGTGTTGCTCCCAGAGACAATCACAACCGAGCAACTTCGGAACGAGTCTAACGCCGAGGTTTTGCGGATAATGGCGGAACGGATGGGCTGGCCTTTGTTTCTTGAACGAATGGGAACTGTCACGGTGGATTCATGGCTTGACCCTTGGACTGGGTTGTCATATGATCTCCTTGATTTGAAAGAACGCAAAGGAAATCGTCAGCCGAGGTGGCTCCGGATGCGGTCGCCACTTCTCAAAGACGGGACGACTCCGGATTACATTGAGAAAGTGCATCCGGAGTTGAGTTCGGCACAGGCCGCCAGGAAATGGCAGTTTCAGAAGGCGGATGGGAGTTGGCCATCCGTCAAAGAGTGCAATGCGAAAAAGGGACTCAAATTCGAAATGGAGGCCTGATTTTTGGGTACACCCGTACTTATCGGCGGATGACGGGGAATACCATCGTCGGTCTCCCTGCAAACGCTTTGGACGCCATAGATGGTGACCTCGATGAAACAGGGACACGTTTCATAGGACCTGTCAGGAATACCGTGGAGAATGCCCTTCGGATGTCCTTGGAAGCGGCTATCGAGGACACCCTGAATGCACTCGTTGCCACGGACTTGGCGGAAAAAACGACCCTCGGAGATACGGTCGTCTACAACGGTACCATGATGGGAGAGGATGTGGCTAAGGCCACCCGGATTGTCAAGGAACTCGCCAATCATCGAAAAGAGGTGTGACCCATGTATCTCCGTTGTCCAACTTGTGAATGGTCTCAGGACGATTATTGGGACGATCACTACAATCCGATTACTTGTGTGACCGATTGGCTCGATGATCTGCTCCATCGGGACCTCGATGAAATGATTCCGGCGGATGGCCCGCACACGCCAGCGGTATCCGTTCGGGAGCTGTTGGCCCGCGCATTCGAGCACGAGGCCGCAGCCATTCGTCAAATGAAATACTGGACCCGAGAAGATGCCAAAGCTAACGAATTCCGGTGCCCGGTGTGTGGGGGCTTCTGTTTGGAAGATTGAAGCTCAAACCAAAAAGATCCCGATGAGAGTAAGGAACTCGCCAAAGCCTATGAGAAGGTTGTTAGCCCGATATGAGGGCTTAGAATCCCCGCCCACCGGGTAGCCCCAAAGGCGGCCGCGATGGAAGAAGAGTGGCGCCGATACTTGCGTGAAAACGCCCCGCATCTCTACGAGGAGATGTTGGCGAGCCTTCAGCATCAATCCGAGTGGCGTGATCGATTAATCGACAGGCTCCGAACCGTTTTGAAAGTCTACGAACTGGGTCTTTTTCCAACCCAGATGGAAAACGGGAAATGGACCATTCAGGTCCAGCAAAACGGAGTGTGTTGCGAATCCCCCGTAGGCAAAACCTACTATCAACTCACGGAAAAAGAATTCGAGACCCCCGAAGATGCCTTGCTGATGACAGCCGCCGTTCTTGCCGAGAATGGCGTAACCAGTATGGGCGTGCTCTTGCACCCCGTTATCACGGCTTCCATACAGGGCCTGGCATGTACCTTGGATTTGCACGGGAAATGTCCCAAAGGGGATCTCGTTGCACCCCCTGTCAGAACATCGGAGAACGCAATACCCCAACCAGTCTGGTGTGGGTCTTGTTCCAACCCCACGTGTTCCTTGGCTCACGAGAACTGCTATGCCTCTTGTAGTGAGATGAACCATGGGTGACACGAAGTGTTACGATGCTGAGGGGCTCCCGAGTGAGGCTGCAGCCGATTTGTTGGAAAAGCACCCCGAGAGGGTGTTGCCCGAAATCGCCCGGATCCAGAAGGGGCGAGGCGACCTGTCACATGACCAAGCCTCCGTCTTGGCCGATTACGATGGCTTGCTGTTTATCGCCAAGGAACTGAGCCGGGAAATACTCGAGCTCCGGATGTTCAAACGCAAAATCGAATTGATTCAACAACACCTGTTGGAAATGCCCAATGCTGCCTTGTCAGTCATCTTGGATGAACTCCGGCCCTGTTGCGGACAATCCCCTTGCCCCCATGGTATCAGATGCACAACAAGGGAATGACCGGCCTCTTCCCGTGTGCCCAGTTCATCAAATTTTGCGGAGGGAACCCTGACCATTCCCGTCAAACGAGACGCCCTGGTCATTGACCCCAAGATGCGGGGCATGTGTCGATTGCCGTACCCGTGAACCGCACCCGGTTCCCTGGACACGAGTTTGCACCTGACGACGGCCGGTCAAGGGGGGTGTCGACGCCGACGTTCATGCGGCCTCCTGGAACCGCTCCCGCCGCATCTGGGCGGGGCACGGTCTTGCTGCCGCGCAAGGTGCGACATGCGACAGAATCTAGCGCCCTTGGGTCGCGCAACCCTGCGAAACAATAGTGGAGCTGAGGGGGATCGAACCCCTGGCCTCTAGAGTGCGATACTCGACGGGCGGCGCGATTGTGGCGGGGTTACGGGGTGTTGCGGGACTGAGGGTGCGACAGGTCATGGTCGCGGTCCGAGAAAGTCAAGGCAGACCAGCGGGTTACCGGATGATGGGGTGTCGCACTTCGGGTCATCGACCAACCGGTCCCCAGCTACCGCGTCCCGCCGGGCTCATCTGTCCCAGGGAACATCCACGGCGACGGGTCGACCATGGAGGCTGCCTTTCGCTTCGGCGTTCGTTCCGAGTCCAGCGCCTCCTGATGGGGGGGGGCTGGTTTGGACAACACCACGCGCACGGCCTGATTCCGTTCTCCCGACGAGGGCATCTTCTTCGCTCCGTGACTCTCAAGGAATGTCCCCACCGTACGGCGAGTTAGTCCCGGCAGCCCTAGATCGCGGATCCCGAGGTTCTCCCCCGCCTCCGAGGTGAACGCCGGGATGCCCTTGCGGACCAGCCAACGGACCACTGACAGCGTCTTCGAGTCTGGGGCCGCGAAGGGCACGAACACCAGATCCGAAAGCGCGCAGGCGACTTGGTTGCGAAGCAGGATCGCGGCCGCGCGCATCCCTGCTTCGGATGGGTCCGTTGCCGACAACCAGAGAATCTCACCGGCGTTCACCTGCCGATAGAACTCTGGCTTCTGCGGGAACCCGATGAACGGCCCCTCGCGGCCGAAGCGGTCTCCGAGGAACTCGTCCGGCTCCTCGTGCGGGAGCCCGCGCGCCGTAAGCGCCGTGACCGTGCGCAGGTGCCCGGGGTCGGTCGGACGGTCGAGTGCCAGTCTGAAGACCTCCGTTACGAAGACCGAGTGCCAACCGCCGACGTAGTTGACCTCATACTCCCGGATCGTGAACAGCATCTCATTCGCCGCGATTACCGCGGGGGCCGGGATAGAGTCCGACGCCACCACGCCAAGGCAGAAACGCGACAGGTGCCCAATTGGACCAAGCACGCATAGCGGGGGCAGCGGCGGATCTAGGCGCTGGCGAAGGCGCTCCGGGTACTCGATGGCGTCCGGGTTGACTAGTCGATGTTCCAAAGCTCCCTCACCGTGGCATCGATCTGCGCCTGAATGTCGTCGGCGTCCTCGCCTTTCGCGACTGCCTCGTGGGCGCGGCGGGACAGGTCCGCAAGCAGGCGATGGACCCGCTTGCGTTTGTCGAACCTCGGAATCGCGATATTCTGCATTACCGACGGCGCACCGAAGCCGCGCCCGGCGGACGAGAAGCTGCGGATGTAGCTATCGACTGGCGCGGAGTTGAGGACCGCGCACAGGTAGTGGGCCTCCTCCGCATCGTCGGTCGGAATGAAGGATGTCGTGTCCGTGCTGATCATGGCCTTCGGCCCGAACGGCGTGGCCACGTTGGACAGGACGACGGCCTCGACCCGCGAGGCCATCCGCTTCCAGGTAACCCGGAATGGGGCGAGGCTGGCGGCGCTGACCGCGTACATCGCATAGAACTCCGTCTTCTGTGCCAATTCCCTGACGACGCGCGAGCCGCGCGACAACAAGACGTCCCGGAAATTGGACAGGTAAGCATGCGTGAGCGGAACGTTGTCGAGCATCCACTCCTCCGGAAACGGCTCGCGCCGGTCCGGATCCTGGGAGAGGAGGATGTAGACGCGGTCGTGGACGCCGTACCGCGTCAGGTTGCCACCTGCGACCGCCGGATAGACAAGGTCGGGCTCGATGGCCGTCGCGGTCGGGGTGATCTTCCGCTTGCCCCGATCGTGTAGGTTCTCGACGACGATCCTGCCGTCGGGACGCGTCGAAACCACGCGGAGCCAGAAAACACCGTATGGCTCGGCGCGCACGCCGAGAACGGCTCGGTAGGGATTGCGGCCCTTCAAGACCTCCCGAGCGGCCACCTCGTCCGCTCCGCTCGTCTGCCAAGAGCTGACCAGCCTTGCGCCGTCCACAGGCGAGGCCACCAACTCCCTGCGTGTCGTCCCGCCGAGCACCGCGTCCTCCGACCACTCCGGAGGGATCTTGCCGACACCGGCGTTGCGCCGCCACTCGACCACGCGGACCGGGTACTGCGTGGCCCTCCCGCGCCGCATGCGAAAGACGCACGTCTTGTTCGCAGCGTGGAACGGCTGGAGATGGACCATGTCCTCGACGAAATCGACCGCCAGATCGGGTCCGTCGTCCCCGATCCTGAAACGTCGGAAACCCTCGCCAGCACCCTTGGACTTGAAGACCTCGTAAGTGATCACGAACGCGAGCACGCCATCGTCCCGAACGTAGCGGTCCGCGCACGCATACGTGAAGAGCATCGAGAAGTCCTTCTCGCCCTGCCCCAGCCGCGCCTCGTGGCCCTTGAGCGAGAAGAGGCCGTACCGATGCCACATCGGCAGTGTCCGTGCCCGGTACTCGGCAGAAAGGTAGCCCCAGCGGATCCAGGGCGGGTTCCCAACAACGTAGTCGAAGCGACCAAGGTACACGGGCGCGAAAGCATTCTTGATGTAGTGCGCCCATATTCCGTCGCGACCCTCGTCATCGAGGGTCTTGATCGTCCGGTAGACGGCCAGCCGGTCGGCCTCCTCGGTCGTCAGGTAGACGGCCAGCCGGTCGGCCTCCTCGGTCGTCAGGCTCATGCGCTTGGCGAGGCTCCTTCGGAAGATGGCTGGGTCTAACTTCGACCGCAGGGCGGTCATGACATCGCCGGTGAACGCGTCGATACGACCGCGGTCTCGTATCGAGAGGGGGAAGACGAAGTCGTGTTCCTTGGTCCTGAAGACAACGTCGTCCTTGAACGCGAGTTCGCCATCAGGAACCTGCTCGCGGTTCGGTGGCACCACCGAGTCGCACAGGTAAACGGGCAACGAGATGGGTCGGACGTACGGCAGGAGCGGTGCGAATGCGATCAGGTAGTTCGTCCGCGCCGCGAGCACCGCCAGCGGGTTCAGGTCGAAGCCCACGACGTTGTCGAGGACGCTGCGAGCGGCCGCCTTCGCGTCCACCTTCTTCTGCTTCTCCATCCAGCCCAGCGCGCGACGGATCGCCTGCACGAGGAAGGTGCCCGAGCCGCAAGCCGGGTCGAGAACTCGGCGGGATGGCTCGCCATCGTAGCCGGACAAGTCGACGACATGGGACGCGAGCCAGTCGGGCGTATAATACTCTCCCAGGTCGTGGCGCAAGGCCCGGGGGACGATGAACTCGTAGAGGTTCTGGAGAAGGTCCCGCGTCCAGTCCGGCGCCAGCACTGGTGTCGCGGGCTCGAACTCGGCCAACGCGCGCACAACGGCTCGAATCGCGTTCGCGAGGGATTCGTCCCACACATCGAGATACCACGAGAAGAAGTCGGCCTCCAGGAAGTTGTCAATTCCCATGGTCCGGAATTCGAGGCCACTCTCGAGGCTGGCGAGGCGGTCCCTGAGCAGGGGCGAATCGACTGCGCCAAGGCCGGCAACGAAGGGGCTCACCCCGATGTCGCGTTGCAATGCGGCAAGCTCAACTGCCATGAGCTTCATCAGGAGCGCGTAATAGGTGTGGATCGCAAAGATCAGAGGCTTCGCGCGGGCACCGGATGGCACTCGGTAAGCCTTCGCCGCCTCCTCTGTCGCGGCGGTCGCCGCCTCCATCGCCTCGCCGTACACGACGCCGAAGATCCGGTCCCACTCGGCGAAGAACGTGGCCACCCGGCGTCCTCGCCGCTGGCCACGCATGGCCGCCGTGTAGAGTTCGGAGACGGCGGTACGGGCGACATCCTGTTCGGGACCGAAAACACGGGCTAGTTCCTCGGCCGTCAGCCGCCTTCGCGCGGCGGACCGAGCGTAGACCAAGAGGTTCGCCAGGCTGTCGGCGGCGACCGGGAAGGGTCCCTGAACCTGGAATCCGACCTGGGGTACAAGCTCGGGAAACATCATGCCCTGGCCGACTCGGATCGGCGCGGGCAAGTACAGAATTCGCGCGGTCCGGCTGTATCGCACGAAGAGGATGCTCCGGCCATCGATGCAAACACCGACTGCCTTCTCCAAGAAGGCTTCGGGCTCGCCACCGGATCGGCGGGCCTCGTCACCCAGGTAGCCCTCAACCTGCGTGACGGCATCGTGCCGATCTTTCACCTTCGACAACCGACCGGGCGCCTTGTACTCGAGAATCAGGAAGCCGTAGACCACGTCCATGCGTTTCGCACGGAGGGCGGTGGACGCGACGGACTTCTCGTACTGTGCAACCTCGACATCGATGCCGGCGTCCCTCAATGCATCGCGGAGAAGCGGCTCGACGGCCATTTTCACGTCTTCTTCGGTCCGGGCCCTCGCTACCGCGCGTTCGATACAGTCCGCTAGTCGCTTGGTATCTATTTCCCACACGGGCTTGTCGTCTGGCACGTGCCACCTCCTTCCGTTACCCCCGGCTGAATACCCCGGTCCTCGCTTCGCTCGTCCCTCTTCGTGTTCCCCATCTCCTTGAACCTCCTCCCTCGGGGTCATTACCCCAAGTTCGTGTCTAAGGAAACCGGGCGCGGAATAGATTACCGTACCCGGGACACCCAAAAGGATGTCCCAATTGGAATCAACGACCCACCTGCCCCCCACAAGCTCTTCCCCTGGATCAAGTCATCGACCTCGACGCGCCGATGTTCCTTTGTTATTCAATGTTTGACTTGGCTGGACATGTCGAAAAAATGCGGGCAAAACACCCGAATTGGTCAGACAGGATGCTCCGAAACTGCCTCTATTGGCAAAACGGAGCACGGAAAGTGCTCAAAACCGAACTCCGATCTCATTTGGCCATCCTTCAAGCCGGAGCTTTGCTCGAAGGACTCGATGATGAATGGATTGCCTTGGTTTGCCCCGAGGCTTGCGGTCTGAACGTCACTGCTACCATGGCCTGTCAAGGTATCACCCTTGAATGGCCCCCGACCAGAATGACCTACCAGGTGGCACTGATCGGCATTGCACTTCCCGCCACCAACCGGGCTATTTTCCTGACCCCATAATCCGTCACCTTCGGGTAGAACGACAGGGAGAGCCTCCGATGAGCGGCACCGTGACCAAAAAGCCCATCTACAGGGTCAACATGGCCATAATGAATCAGGACCTGGAGGCATTTCACGGAATCGATCCGTTCGAAGGGCTTATCGAGCAGCCGGGCGGGGTTGGGCTTATCGAGCAGCCGGGCGGGGTTTCTGGAACGGGGGGACGTCGAAACCGTGAAAAGGGCCCGGTAGGCATTCAAACTGACCGATACGGTCAAAGGAGGTTCCCAATGAAAACGCTCAAAGCTTTCGTAACCAAACGACCCATGACCGTGTACAAGACAACCAAGCACGACGGATGCACCCAAGGACCCACCCATTGGACCCCCGACATCCCGGTCGAAACTCACCCTACCTGTGCAATGAACATTGGCTCCATTGCTACGAACACCCCGTTCAAGCAATGATCATGGACGCAGTTCATTGTGGATACCTCATGGACGCAGTTCATTGTGGATACCTCGTGGAAAACCATGGCATCCTATGGGAAGCAACCATCCCCGCAGGGACCAAGGTACTCCGGGAAGGTGGCAACCTCGGAACAACTCGATTGGCGGTGGTCGAACCCATCCGTCGCCCTATCTTGACACTAGAAGAGTTGCGGCATGCGTTCCTACTCGTATTGCAATACAAAGCCAAAACCAACGAGAAGATTCAAGACATCATTGAACAAGCCCTTGAACACCCCAAATACCAACTCCGTAGCCAAACCGTGGAAACCGTGGAAACCTGGCTGGACGAAGATCTCAGGGGTGCCTGGAATGTCATACACTTGATCAAAATCACATGCGGGATTTACCTTGCCCATATCCCGCCAACCATCGGAATGCGGGTAATCCGAACCGTGTGGGGGAAATAACCAACATGATCGTCGCCATTGCGGCTGTCGGGTTTCTCTTGTGGGCCGGTTGGCCTTGGGGTCCTATCGGCCTCGTAATAGCCCTCGCTGGCGCTGGAATCTACGCCAACGTAAAGAACTGATCCCGTCTTTCGGGTAGAACCATCGTCTGATGCCAGGATTCAACCAAAATGATTCCAGTCGATGACATCGTCAAGAACTTCGGCCAGATGGTCTCGTTCGGATCGTCCGACAACTCCTTCTCTCACATGGCCTTGGAAAGCGCGTTGGCCCAACAAATCATATCCAACGGTGGTTGCATGTTCGGCTTGTCTACCATTGGATACTGTACCCCTGAACCAACTACTCCCATGAAGGCATACGTGAAATGGTGCAAGGAAACCTGCGGGGCTCGGGTCATCTCTGTATGGGAGTCCATGGATGCAACCGAAACTATCCTCGTCATGCCTGGCACAATCTTGCACCTGCAACTGAGAGCTGATGGCGATGAAATCGTTATCCGGGCATTGTCCGCTGACCAGAAACTCCTCGACCAACTCAAAATCAAATTCGAAGAACTCACCGCCAAACAACCCAAACTCGCTGGCGGCGTCTATGTGCTCATAGTCGACCCGTCCGGCATCAAAACTCATTACCTTGGATATGCGGGCATCCCCATTGTTCGGGATAACTACACCCCCGAAGTCTTGGACGATTACGATAAGATGGTTGAAGAACTGTCCAAAAAGGAGCCTTTCGGTCGGATTGCACTGTTGGAAGGTCCCAAGGGAACCGGTAAGACCTATATCGTCCGGGCTTTGACCCAAGCAGTGCCTAATTCTCAATTCATCTACATACCGGCCCAAATGATACAAGCACTGGCGGGACCTGACCTTCTGGGAACCCTGTTGTCCAATCTCCAATCGGAAACAAGTGTCACGTTGATCGTGGAAGACGGGGACGAGGCAATCCGGAAACGCGACGGGGGGAACGATTCTCAAGTGTCTACACTGTTGAACCTCGGTTCGGGTATCCTCGGTGACCTCCTGGATATCCGAATCATTATCACAACCAACCTCGAACTCCAAGATATCGACGAAGCCGTGGCTCGAAAAGGCCGACTCATCCGGCACTCACGGGTCAATGCACTGCCCCCGGAACAAGCAAACCGTATCCTGTCCCGTCTCGGACTCCAAAACCCCCAAACGACTCAACCCTTCACCAAACCAACCCTGCTCGCAGATGTCTACGCGAAGGCTTACGATCAAACGGATAACGGCCACAAGGAAAAATCTCATCGCAAAATAGGATTCTGACATGACCTACAAATCGCCCAATGAATGGTTCCCCAAGTTCTCCCCTCCGGGAACGACACAGTGTGATGTGACCGTTCCTCAAAGTCTACCCACCCATCCACGAGGGACCTGACGTGGTGTTCGGTTCCTGCTTCACAGGCGGGGCCGACCTCCCCAGTCCTCCACAGGCTGTCACCCGGGAACTCCGGGCCAGATTCCGCAAATTGCGCGCGGCGTTTTCATCTCTGTCCTGAGCGTGTCCGCATGTCTCGCAGCGGAACGTCCGTTCATTCAGGGACAGGGATTCCTTCACCGCGCCGCACCGCGAGCAGGTCTTCGACGACGGGTAGAACCTGTCCGCCTCGACGACCTGGCCGTGATGCCACCCGACCTTGTACCTGAGACACCGATGAAACTCAGCCAGGCCCGCATCCGAAAGCGCTGCTGCAAGGCAGTGGTTCCGAAGCATCCCGGCCACGTTCAGGGATTCGATTCCGATGACTGCCGCCCTCTTGGCTATCGAGGTCGTAGCCTTCTGAATCGCGTCCCTGCGAACGCACTTGACCCGGTAGTGCTGGCGGGCGAGCCGCCGCACCGCCTTCCGCCTATTGGCCGATCCCTTCAGCTTCCGGGAGACCGCCCGCTGGCGGCGGCGCAGGCGAAGCTCGGCCCTCCGCAGGGCCCTTGGGTTCTCGAACACCGTCCCGTCCGAGAGGACGGCCAGGTGATTGATCCCGACATCGACGCCCAGGACTTCGATCCCGGTCGGGCGAGACGGCTCGGGCTCGTTCGTGCGGATGGACACGAACCAGTGCCCCGCCTCCTCGGATACCGTCACGGCGACAACCCGCGCATCGGTCGGCAGGTAGCCCTCCTCCTTGAGCCGGAGGTCGCCCAGGCGGGGCAGGCGGACCATCTTCCGCGTGACCTTGAAAGAACCCGTCAAGGTGAACGACCCGATGCCCCGCTTCCGGCTCTTGAACCTCGGGAAGCCCTTGC
>Ga0172375_10011986_pt1 | contig 10928 bp, 10 predicted proteins | sample LakKiv1m_FD_114537 | JGI IMG/M metagenome (GOLD analysis project Ga0172375, IMG submission 114537) | Freshwater microbial communities from Kabuno Bay, South-Kivu, Congo - kab_092012_11.1m | ecosystem: Environmental > Aquatic > Freshwater > Lake | place: Democratic Republic of the Congo... | reverse complement strand
GCCATCGAGTTCTTTGAGGACCGGGGCGTCAGCCATGTGATTACGGCCCTGTGCAAAGGCTGTGGCACTTGCGTGTCCGCGTGCCCGGCCCAAGTGATCACGGGGGCGCATTTTAACAACCAACAAATCGACTCGGAAATCGAAGGCATTCTGTGGGATGCGATGCAGCCTGCAGGTGCGGCGGCTTCCAAGGCGGAGACTGTAGCAGTTTAGGAGTCATCGATGAGCAACGTCGACCCGAACTTCGAACCGAAAATCGTCGGGTTCTTCTGCAACTGGTGTTCGTACCGGGCGGCCGACTTGGCCGGCACGGCGCGGATCACGCACGCCCCCAACGTCCGCACGATCCGCGTGATGTGCAGCGGCCGCGTCGATCCCACCTGGATCATGAAGGCCCTCTCGCTGGGCGCCGACGGCGTGTTGATCGCGGGCTGCCATCCCGGCGAATGCCATTACCTGGAACAGAACTACAAGGCCATGCGCCGCTATCACATGATGCGGCACACCTTGCGGGCGATGGGCGTCGAGGATCAGCGGGTCCAGCTGGTCTGGGCTTCCGCCGCCGAAGGCCAGCAGTTGGCCGAAGCCATCGACCGGATTGTGGCCGAGATCAAACAGCTGGGGCCGCTGGGCTGGTCTCACAACTGGGAAGAGAACGGCGCGCGGCTCAAGGCGCTGGAAGACATCGTTCACGAACACCACGAGGTGATGGAGGTACCGGCATGAGTGCGACGGCCACCACGAAACCTGCGGCGGCTCCGGCTGCCAAGTCGAACGGCAAGGGCAAGCTGGCCATTTATTGGGCGGCGTCCTGCGGCGGCTGCGAGATCTCGATCCTGGGCATCGACGACAAGATCCTGGACGTCGCCAAGGCGTTCGATCTGGTCATGTGCCCCTGTATCGCCGACGGCAAGGTCGCCGACATCGAGAAGATGGCGGACGGCGAGATCGACGTCTGCCTGTTCAACGGCGGGATCCGCACCAGCGAGCAGGAGTACATGGCACTCTTGCTGAGGAAAAAGTCCAAGGTGCTGATCGCGTTCGGCTCCTGTGCCAGCGAAGGCTGCATCCCCGGCTTGGGCAACCTGCACAACCGCCAGGCGATCTTCGACAACAGCTACCAGGAAACGTTCTCGACGGAGAACCCAAACCACGTCCGGCCGCAAGCCGAGACGCCGGTTGCTGAAGGAACGTTGCACCTGCCGGTCTTCTACGACACGCTGAAGACGCTCGGGCAGACCGTCAAGGTCGATTACTACCTGCCGGGCTGCCCGCCGGAATCGCCGCGGATTTGGGAAGCGATCGAGGCCATCGTCAGCGGCCAGTTGCCGCCCGCGGGCACCGTCATCGGCCCCAACACGACCGTCTGCGATTTCTGCAAGCGGAAGCGGAGCGAGAAGAAGATCAAGGAATTCAAGCGGACCTGGGAAGTGATCCCGGACGAGACGACGTGCTTGCTGGAGCAGGGCTTGCTGTGCTGCGGTTTGGCCACGCGGGCCGGCTGCGGGGCGTTGTGCCCGCAGGTCAATTCGCCTTGCATCGGCTGCTACGGCCCGAACGACGGCGTCGACGACTACGGCGCCCGGCTGTTCAGCGCGTTGGCTTCGGTGATTGACTCACAGGACCCCAAGGAGATCGATGAAATCATCCAGCAAGGCATTCCGGACCCGGTCGGCACGTTCTACCGGTTCAGCCTGGCCAGCAGCCATCTGCGACGGGCCAAGCGGGTAGCTGACGCATAACAGGGCGATTGCCGCAGAGGAAGACCATTCATGGGCGTGCCGAGTTCTGTCGAAACACGACGGTTCTATCGCGCCGCCTTGCAGCGACTTGAGGATGCAAGGATCCTCCGAAAGGCGGAGCATACAACCGGCGCGGTTTACTTGGCTGGCTACGGCATTGAGTGTATTCTAAAGGCGCTGGTGCTTGATGGTTTCCCAGTGGCACGGCATGGCGACGCGCTGAAGACCTTTTGTGGGCGGAAGGCGCACGACTTCGAGTGGCTGAGAAGTCAGTATCTTCAGCGCGGAGGTGCACGTTTCCCAGGTGACATTACGCGAAGCTTCACGCTCGCCTGCGACTGGTCGACGGACATCAGGTACTCGCCGAAGACCATCAAGCCGATGGAGGCGGATGCGTTCCTGACGGCTGCGGAGAGGATCGTTGACTGGGCAGACGGGAGGCTGTGAAATGGCAGCGAATATAGCGCGGGCTGTCTCCGATGCGACGTTGGAGCAGATCGTTGCGGTTCTCAAGGCATATCAGGCTGAACACGATCAGGCGCGAGTCGATGCCTATCGACAGAATTCGGTTTCGGTGAGGATTCGGGTCATTGATCCGGATTTCCAGGGACTGGAAAAGTCGCAACGGCATGCTGCGGTCTGGCGATTGCTTGAGCAGCTTCCAGAGGATATCCAGGCCGACATCAGTATGCTCGTTCTGCTGGCCCCCAGCGAAACGGCGTCGTCGCTTGCCAATTTGGAATTCGAGGATCCCGTTCCGTCAAGATTGTGATTGCGCCGAGAATCCAGGGAATTCATGTTACCGCAAAGCGGAAGGAATAAGCTATGAAACGCATTTCGATCGATCCCATCACGCGGCTGGAAGGTCACGGCAAGATCGACATCTTTCTGGACGACCAGGGCGATGTGGCCAACTGCTACCTGCAGATCCCCGAGCTGCGCGGATTTGAGAAATTCTGCGAGGGCCGGGTTGTCGAGGACATGCCGAACCTGACCGCCCGGATCTGCGGGGTCTGCCCCGAAGCCCATCACATGGCGGCCACCAAAGCCCTGGACGGCGTGTTCCACGTCGATCCGCCGCCGGCCGCCAAGAAGCTGCGGGAGTTGTTCTACAACATCTTCTTTGCCACCGACCATACGACCCACTTCTACGCATTGGGCGGCCCGGACTTCGTGGTCGGCCCCACCGCCCCGAAAGCCGAGCGGAACATCCTGGGCGTGATCAACAAGGTGGGAATGGAGATCGCCGGCAAGGTGCTCAAGATGCGCCGTGACGGGCACAGCTTGATCAAGATGATGGGCGGCCGGGCCGTGCATCCCAATTGGGGCCTGCCCGGCGGCGTCAGCCGCGGGATCAACGAAGAGCAGCGACAGGAGATCGAGAAACTGGGGCGGGATGCGATCGAGTTCGCCAAGTTCTCGCTGCAGTTGTTCGCCGACGTGGTGCTGAAGAACACCGACTACGTCAACCTGATCAAGAGCGACGCGTTCACCCACCAGGTCTACAACATGGGGACCGTGGACGCGAACAACCACGTCAACTTCTATGACGGCAAGATCCGCGTCGTCGGGCCGGACGGCAAGGAGAAGTTCAAGTACGATTCGAAGGACTATCGCGACTACGTCGCCGAACGCGTCGAGCCGTGGTCGTACCTGAAGTTCCCGTACCTGAAGAAGGTGGGCTGGAACGGCTTCACCGACGGCGTCCAGTCGGGCGTTTACCGGGCCACGCCGCTGTCGCGACTGAACGCGGCCGACGGCATGGCCACGCCGCTGGCCAACGCCGAATACCAGCGGTTCTACGACGCGTTGGGCGGCAAGCCCGTCCAGCCGACCCTGGCCACGCACTGGGCCCGGCTGATCGAACTGCTGTACGCCACGGAAAATTGGGTCAAATTGGCCACGGATCCGGAGATCACGAGCAAGGAATACCGGGTCCTGCCGACCGAGACGCCGACCGAAGGCGTGGGTTGCGTCGAAGCCCCCCGCGGCACGCTGACGCACCATTACGTCACGGACGAACGGGGCATCGTGACCAAGGTCAACCTGATCGTGGGCACGACCAACAACAACGCGCCGATCTGCATGTCGGTCAAGAAGGCGGCCCAGGGCCTGATCAAGAAGGGCAACGTCACCGAAGGGCTGCTGAACATGGTCGAGATGGCCTTCCGGGCCTACGATCCGTGCTTCGGTTGTGCCACCCACAGCCTGCCCGGTCAGATGCCGCTGGAAGTCCGCCTCCGCGACTCGCAGGGCAACGTGGTCGAACGCCTGACGCAGTACATGGACTGAACATTGCTTCCCGGCAAGACCCTGATCATCGGTCTGGGCAACCCGATCGTCTCGGACGACAGTGTCGGGTTGCGCGTCATCGAACAATTGCAGCCCCTGCTGGCCGGCCGGACGGACGTCGACTTGGCCGAGGACTGCTGGGGCGGATTGCGGCTGATGGAGCGGATGATCGGCTACGACCGGGCGATCGTCATCGACGCCATCTGCACGGGCGCCGCGCCGGGCACGATCCACCACTTGACTACCGCGTCGATTTCGACGCAAAAGAGTGCCTCGGCACACGATGTCAATCTGCCGACCGCGCTGGCGTTTGGGCGGCGTGCCGGGGCGCATCTCCCGGCCGACGCCGACGTCCGCTTGATCGGCATCGAGGCCCAGGATCTAATCAACTTCAGCGATCATTGTACGCCGGCCGTTAGCGCAGCCATCGGCCGCGCGGTCCAGGAAGTGATCCACACCCTTGATTCCATGCTGGAAGGACAGGAACCATGATTTCTCCCGAACAACTGCGGCGCTATCCGTTTTTTGCCAATGTCAGCGAAGACGCCTTGACGGAAGTGGCGATGATTTCGGACGAGGTCGCGGCCGAGGTCGGCAAGACGCTGTTCAACGAGAACGATCCAGCGGAAGCGATGTACATCCTGGTCGACGGCGAGGTCGATTTGAAGTACACGCTGGGCAGCGGCGAGAAGCGGGTGGTGGACACCCTGGTGGCTGGCGACCTGCTCGTCTGGTCGGCCCTGGTCGCGCCCCATCGGTGCACCGCCACGGGGACGGCGCGCAAGCCCTGCAAGCTGATTTCGATCAACGCGCAGAAGCTTCGTGGACTGTGCGGCTCGAACTCCGACTTGGGCTACCGCATGTTGATTTCGGTGACCCAGCTGCTGGCCACGCGACTGGAAGGCGCCCGCGTGCAACTCGCCACGACGTAGGATTCGCGATGGGCTCCTCTTCGCTGGCCCTACGGGGCGATCCATTGGCGGCGGCGGCGGAACAGCTGCGAATCCTGCAGTCCGCAGGGCACCGGCCGTTCGAGGCCGCCCTGACCGAGGCGGGACTGGCCCCGTTGCAGGCGGCGGGCATCCAGGTCCTGCAGATCAACGTGGGGAGGGTCTGCAATCAGACCTGCCTCCACTGCCACGTCGACGCCGGACCGGACCGGCGCGAGAGCATGAGCGGCGAGGTTGCCGAGGCTTGCCTCCGCGTGCTGGCGGAAACGGCGATCCCGACCTTGGACATCACCGGCGGCGCTCCGGAGCTGAACCCCAACTTTCGCCGCCTGGTCGCCGAAGGCAGGCGGCTGGGGCGGCACGTCATCGACCGCTCGAACCTGACAATTCTGTTGGCCCCGGGCTATCGCGACTTGCCGGAGTTTCTCGCGGAGCATGGTGTCGAGGTCGTCGCGTCGCTGCCCTGCTATACGCCGGACAACGTCAACGCCCAGCGGGGCGACGGCGTGTTCGAGCAATCGATCGCGGCCCTGCAGCGGTTGAACGCCCTCGGCTACGGCCAGCCCGGCAGCGGCTTGGTGCTGACGCTGGTCTTCAATCCCGGCGGCCCGGCGCTGCCGCCGCCGCAGGCCCAGTTGGAGGCGGACTACCGGCGCGAGTTGCAGGCCCGCTACGGCATCCGCTTCAATCGCCTGTTCACGTTGGCCAACCTGCCCATCGGCCGCTTCCTGCACCGCTTGGTGGAAAACGGCCAATACGAGGCCTACATGCAACAGCTGGTGCACGCGTTCAATCCGGCCGCGGTCGAGGGCGTGATGTGCCGGACCACGCTGTCCGTCGAATGGAACGGCCGGTTGCACGACTGCGACTTCAATCAAGTCCTCGGCCTGGGCCTGGAGCCGACCGCTCCCGCCGACATCCGCGAATTCGACTTTGCGCGGCTGGCGGGCCGCCGCGTCCTGACGGGCCAGCACTGCTACGGCTGTACCGCCGGCGCCGGATCGAGCTGCCAGGGGGCGATCCTCTAGCGCACCGTCATGGGTGAAGGGCGATCGTTCGCCCTGCCCCTGTCCTGCCAACCAGACGGATCCGTCACTTCAGCTCCCCCGTAACCGTCGCCTCGGCCGGCGTGGGCAGGCCGAGGCCTTGAAGTTGAGTGAGGATCGTCTGCCGGTCGCCGACCAGGACCAAGACGCCCTGTTCCAGCGGCACCGCGTCCTTGGCCAACGCGTTCAAATCGCTCGCCGGGACGGCGCTGGCGGCCAGATCCGCGGCCGGACCGTCGAAGGGGCGGCCGTTCCGCAACAGGGTGACGGCAGATTGCAGGACGGCGCCCAGGTTCTCGTAGGCTTGCACCAAGTCCGTGCGGAAACTTGCCCGCGCCTTGGCCACCTCCTCGTCCGAGATATCGCCGCTGCGGATCGCCGCGAACTCGTGGAGGAATTCCTTGACTGCCGCGCCGGTCACCTCCGCCTGGACGTTGGCCGAGGCGAGGAAAAACCCGAGTCGCGGATCCATGACATAGCGGGAGGCGGCGCCGTAGGTATAGCCGTGTTCTTCCCGCAGGTTCTGATTCAGCCGGCTGGTGAAACTGCCGCCCAGGATCGTGTTTAGCAGCGTGAGTTGCACGCGGTTCGGGTCCGCGTAGGCGGGCCCCGGCAGGTAGAAGCGAATGACCGTCTGCACCGATTCGGGCTTGTCCACCAGCACGACGCGAAACGACGGGTTCTGTGGCGGTTGCAGCTCGACTGGCTTTCGCGGATCTGCGGCCGCCGTCCAGGTCCCGAACGTACGTTCCAACTCGCGTTTCGCGTCCTCCAGCGTCAAGTCGCCCGCGACCAGCAGCGTGGTGCCCGCGGGCGAATAGGCCTGGCGGTGAAAGCCGCGAAGATCGTCCAGCGTCAAGGCGGCCACGGAGTCCGGCGTACCTCCGACCGGCCGGCCGTACGGATGGTCGGCGCCGAAGAAGCAGCGCATCCCGACCAGGCTGGCGACCGCCGCAGGATTGTCCTGGTCGCGGCGCAGGGACTCGATTTCCAGGGCTTGCACGCGTTTCCATTCCTGCGGGGCAAACGCGGGCGTTCGCACGGCGTCGCCGAACAACTGCAGCGCCGGCTCGAAGTTCCTCCGCAGCACGGACAAGCTGCCCAGGCTGAACTCGCGGGAGGCGTTAAAGGCCAGCGTTGCGCCCAGTTGATCGACCGCCTTGGTGAACTCGACGGCGCCCAGCGCGCCGGCGCCTTCGTCCAGCATCCCGGCCGTGAGCGCCGCCAGCCCCGCCCGGCCCGCGGGATCGTCGATCGCGCCGCCGGCGAACATCGCCCGCAACTCGACCAAGGGCAGCTCGCTGCGCGGGAACAGATAGACCTGGATCCCGTTGGACAGCGCGAACTGCTGGGGAATCGGCGGCGTGAACGCCTGCGGGGCGCCCACCTGCGGCCGCTGGTCCCGCGGGTCCGGCTTGACGGCTTCCAGTTCCGGCAGCACGCGCAGCACCAGGCGGGCGTCCGGCGTGAGCACCTTTTGAGCCCAGCCTTTCACGTCGTCCACCGTCGCCTGCCGATAGCGGTCCAGGTCGCGGCGGAACGAGTTGGGCTTGCCGAAGAAGAACTGGTACCGATTCAAGGCGTCCGCTTTGGCCGTCAGGGACTGCAGCTGGTTGACGGCGGCAAATTCGATGCCGGCCTTGTGCCGTTCGAGTTCCTCGGGCGTCGGGCCGGTCTGACGGTACGCCGCCAAGACTTTGTCGATCGCCTGTTCGAGTTGCGCCAAGTCGACGCCCGGCTTGGCGGTCGCTTCGATCGTGAACAGCGAGCCCAACAGCATGGACTGCTGGTACGCGGTGACTTCGCTGGCCAGCGATTGCTCGTAGACCAGCGCCTGGTACAACCGGCTCGTGAGGCCGTCGCCCAACGTGGCGGCGACCAGGTCCAGTTCGGCGTCGCCGGGCTGGAACGCGGCGGGACTGTGATAAACCAGGTAGAGCTTGGCGAACTGGACCGCATCGCTGAGCGTGTTGCGGACCACGCGATCCAGCGTGGCCGGCGGCGTCTCGCGGCGCATCGGCTGCGAGCCCCGCGGCAGCGTCCCGAACAACTCGGCGACGACCGGCTTGATCTCCGCGGGCTGGAAGTCCCCGGCCACGACCAGCGCCGCGTTGCAGGGGACGTAGTAGTTCGCGAAGAAGTCCTTGACATCGTCGACCGTCGCCGCGACCAGATCCTGATGAGTTCCAATGACGGGGATGTGGTAGGGATGACCAGGCGGGAACATCAGTTCCGAGATCCGCAACTCGGCCGGCCCGTACGGCCGGTTCTCGTAGCTCTGCCGGCGTTCGTTCCGCACCACCTCGCGCTGCTTATCCAGTTTCTCCTGGTTCATCTTGCGGCCCAGATCCTGCATCCGGTCCGCATCGAGCCAGAGGAGCGTGTTCAACAGGTTGGCCGGACCATAGGAAAAGTAGTTCGTGCGGTCTTCGGACGTCGAGGCGTTATTCCAGCCGCCGCCAGCCTCCATGATCGTGTCGAACTCGCCGCCCGGAACGCGCTCGGTCCCCATGAACATCAGGTGCTCGAACAGGTGGGCAAATCCCGAGCGACCAGCCACCTCGTCCTTGCTGCCGACATAGTACCACAGGTTGAGCGTGGCCACCGGCAGGCGATGGTCCTCGTGCAGGATCACGGTCAGGCCGTTGGGCAGTGCGTACTTCTCGTACTTGACATCCTGGGCCGGCAACGGGCGCGTGGCGAGCAGGCACGCGGCGCAGGCCAGCGCGGTCAGCAATCGGCGAACCATCAAGGTGCTCCTCGGTGGAAAAGATGGATGGGGTCGGAGCGGTTGCAGATCAGCCCCTTACTAGACAACGGAATTGCCGGCCTGCCAAGTGGGGACTGCGGCGTGCGGGGCTGCTCAGTGCGAATTGGCGTACGGGTCGTCGCTGTCGCCGCCTTCGGCGGATTCGCCCAGCGGGACTTCGCCGGGCGTGACGGGGATGGCCTGGTAGTCGTTGCGGCTCTCGTTGGTGCTCAGCACGCGGACTCCGGGATGGTCGGTCAGCGGGCACTTGTTTTCGCAGATCCCACAGCCGATGCAGCGGCTGGGGTCCACCCGCGGCTGCTTGACCAGCGTCTTCTGACCGTTGCGGGCCAGCACCTCGACCTCGACCACGTAGATCGCCTTGTCGGGGACCGGGCAATGCTCCTCGCAGACAATGCACTCGCGGCCGTAGGCATAAGGGATACACCGCGTCACGTCGAACGACGCCAGGCCGATCCGCACTTCCTTTTTCTGCTCGGCCGTCAGCGGCTGAATCGCCTCGGTCGGGCAGATGTGCGTGCAGGCCGTGCATTCGGACTCGCACCAACCCAGGCGGGGGACCAAGCGCGGCGTCCACAGGCCCTCCAATCCGGCTTCCCACAAGGCCGGCTGCAGACCGTGGGTCGGACAGATCTTGATGCACATCCCACAGGCGGTGCAGCGTTCGAGGAACTCGCGTTCGGGCAGCGAACCGGGCGGGCGGATCAGGTGCTCCTGCGGCAGCGAACCGCGGGCCTGGGGCGCGACCCGCAGCAGGCACAAGCCGGCGACTCCGCCGAGCGCAGCGCCGAAGACGGCCCGCCGCGAGACATCGGGGCCCTCGACCGCCGGCTCTTTGCGCCACGGCCACGCCACGGTGAATCGCAGCGCGTCGCGGCGGCACGAGTCGGTACAGTTCAAGCAGCCCAGGCACTCTGCCGCCTTCCACTGCTCGCCCGGTGCGGCGGACGCCCCGCCCTGGCACGACATGCCGCACAAATCGCAGTGGTTACAGTTGTCCGTCTGCACGGCCCGTCGCACCAGAGGCCGCAACGAGAATATGCCCAGCAGGGCACCCAGCGGACACAGGTAGCGGCACCAGAACCGCGGCCGGTAGCGGTTCAGGGCCAGCGTCACCAGGAAGAACCCCAGGATCAGCCCGCTCCCCAGAAACGTGTGGGTGCCCAGCCCGAACACATGATCCCGCAGGAATTCGTACGCCGGCTCGCTGACGTAATCCCGCGTCCAGCGGTGCACGGGCTCGACAACCGGCCGAACTGCCGCCGGCGCCGTCTCGGGATCGTAATGGTAGATCGCCGTCGAAGGCGACTGGACGCCCCACTGGACCGCCGGCAACAACGCCGTCGTGGTCGTGCGGTATAGCAGCACGAGCGGATCAAAGATCGTGCCCCAGTGGCCGCCAAACAAGGCCATGACCAGCATCGCGGCCAGCAACAGGTACTTGGTCCGCTGCCACGGCGACCAGTGTTCGCGCCGGCGACGATCCGGCCAGATCCAGAACAGCACTCGACCTGCGATCGCGTGCAGGGTGCCGAGCGGACACATCCAACCGCAGAAGACGCGGCCCAGGACCAGCGTCAGCGCGATCAACAACAGCGACCCCAGCAACAGCCCCGGCACGGCATGAGCCGACAAGGCGGTCGCGATCAGCAGCAAGGGATCAAGCCCAAAGAACGCTTTTAGCCACGGACTGGGGACCTGCCCGCCGCTGCCGGCCTGGGCCGCAATGACCAGCCCGAAAAAAGTCAGCAGCAGTACCAGTTGGACCAGCCGGCGTAAGGTGACCCAACGCCACACAGAGCGGAAATGGAACATGGGCAGTTGTCAGTGGGCAGTTGTCGGTGGGCAGTTGCCAGTTGTCAGTGGATCGGCGGAGGCAACCGTCTGCTTGCCTCCGCTGATTCGTGCGTGGGGCCTGTCGCCCGGCTCACGACACCGCCAGTTCTCGCAACGCGAGCGAGCGGTAGTCGATCTTGCCCAAGCCGTACTCCTGGCCCTTGGCGATCGTTCCGATCTCGGCCGGCGTCTGGCCGACGAGTTCCGCGCCCCAGGCATCCAGCGCGACAATGTCCACCCCGGCTGCCAACTGGAGCTTGGTTTCGACGTCTTCCAACTTGCCGCCCTTGGG
>Ga0172375_10011985_pt1 | contig 10930 bp, 11 predicted proteins | sample LakKiv1m_FD_114537 | JGI IMG/M metagenome (GOLD analysis project Ga0172375, IMG submission 114537) | Freshwater microbial communities from Kabuno Bay, South-Kivu, Congo - kab_092012_11.1m | ecosystem: Environmental > Aquatic > Freshwater > Lake | place: Democratic Republic of the Congo... | reverse complement strand
CCGTCAGATTATTGAGCAGGAAGCGCAGGCGCGCGAAGTTTTGCTTTCCAGGAACAAAGAGATCCTGGAAGACCGCATCAACCGCAGCCTGGGAATCTTGAAAAACGCGCGGATTATCACCAGCCAGGAGACTATTGAGCTGCTTTCAATGGTCAGGTTAGGCAGCGATCTGGGGATGATTAAAGAAATTGACCGTGGCATCATAAATGAACTCTTCATTACCACGCTTCCGGCGCATTTGCAGAAGCTGGAAAACAAGAAATTATCGTCCCAGGAAAGGGATTTGAAAAGGGCGGAGTTAATCCGCAAGAAGTTGGCTTTATTTTAGGGTTTTTATAATTATTTTAACGAACTAAAGGAGACGCGATGTTTAATCGGTTTACGGAAAGGGCAAGAAAAGTAATTATCTTGGCTAAAGAGGAAGCGCGCCGGTTCAATCATGATTATATCGGCACTGAACATATACTTTTAGGGCTGATCCGCGAAGGCGAAGGTGTGGCGGCTGCGGTTTTGCAGAAGATCGGGGTTTCTCTGGAAAATATACGTTTAGAAGTTGAGAAATTGGTCCAACCCGGGCCCACTACCCAGATTATCGGAGACATACCTTTTACTCCGCGGGCCAAAAAAGCCCTGGAGTTAGCCGCTGAAGAGGCGCGTTCTTTAGGCCATAATTATATCGGTACCGAGCATCTTCTGCTGGGGCTGATCCGCGAAGGCGAAGGCATTGCCTCGCAGGTTTTGTTAAATTTAGGTATGGATTTGAATTCCGTGCGCAATGAGGTTATGGAGCTTTTAGGTTCGGCGCTTCCCGGAGCAAGCCAGGGCGCCGGAGCTGCCGCGGCAAAAACTAAAACTCCGGCATTAGACGCGTTTGGCCGCGACCTTACCACATTGGCCAAAGAAAATAAGCTTGATCCGGTGATTGACCGCGACCAGGAAATTCAAAGGGTAATTCAAGTCTTAGGCCGCCGCACAAAAAATAACCCGGTTTTATTGGGCGAGGCCGGAGTCGGCAAAACCGCGATTGTTGAGGGGCTTGCCCAGGCGATTGTCGCCGGGAATGTCCCTGAGATTTTAAGAAATAAGCGGCTGGTGGTCCTTGATCTTGCGCTGATGGTCGCCGGCACTAAATACCGCGGCCAGTTTGAAGAAAGAATCAAGGCGATTATGGAAGAGATCAAGCGTTCGCAGGACGTGATTATTTTTATTGATGAGCTGCATACTTTAGTCGGCGCCGGAGCTGCCGAAGGAGCGATTGACGCCTCAAACATTTTAAAACCCTCATTATCCCGCGGAGAGATGCAGTGTATCGGCGCCACTACCCTGGATGAATACCGCAAATATATTGAAAAAGACGCGGCGCTTGAGCGCAGGTTCCAGACGATCACCATTGAACCTCCGACCATTGACCAGACTATTAAGATCTTAAAAGGCCTGCGCGATAAATACGAAGCGCATCACCGCGTGACTTTTAAAGACGAGGCGTTGGAGGCGGCAGTTAAATTGTCCGACCGCTATATTTCCGGGAGGTTTATGCCGGATAAGGCGATTGATTTAATTGACGAAGCGGGTTCGCGGGCGCGTTTGAATGTTTTAGTTGTGCCTCCGGATATTAAGAAACTGGAAGCGCGCATTGAGTCCTTGAGGAAAGAAAAAGAATCTTTTATCAAAAGCCAGGATTTTGAAAAGGCGGCTTCCTTAAGGGACCAGGAGCATCTTACCCGCCAGGAACTGGAAAAGTTAAATAAAGAATGGTCGTTGGCAAAAGATAAGATGCGGCCGGAAGTGACCGCTGAGGAGATTGCCAAGATTGTTTCCCAGTGGACGGGGATTCCTTTGTTCAGGCTGGAAGAAGAGGAAAGCGATAAATTATTGAAAATTGAAGATGAGCTGCATAAACGCGTGGTCGGCCAGAATGAGGCGATTGAGGCGATTGCCCACGCGGTAAGGCGTTCGCGCGCCGGGATCAAAGACCCCAAGCGGCCGATCGGTTCGTTTATATTTTTGGGGCCTACGGGCGTTGGGAAAACCCTGTTGGCGCGGATCCTGGCGGAGTTTATGTTCGGCGACGAGGACTCTCTTCTGCAGTTGGATATGTCGGAGTATATGGAAAAAATTAATGTTTCGCGGCTTATCGGAGCGCCTCCGGGGTATGTGGGTTATGAAGAAGGCGGGCAGCTTACCGAGCGCGTCCGGCGCCGGCCATATTCCGTGATCCTGCTTGATGAAATTGAAAAAGCGCATCCGGACGTGTTTAATCTTTTACTGCAGGTTTTTGAGGATGGCAGGTTGACGGATAGCTTCGGCAGAAAGGTTGATTTCAAAAACACGATTATTATCATGACCTCTAACGTCGGGGCGGAGATGATCCGTAAAACCGGCTCTCTGGGTTTTAAGGCTCAGAAAGAGGAAGTCAGCTATCAGGATATGAAGGAGAAATTACTGGAAGCGGTAAAGCATGCTTTTAAGCCGGAGTTTTTAAACCGTATTGACGATATTATCGTTTTCCGCCAGCTTTCCCGCGAGGATTTAGCCAAGATTATTGATATTGAGATCGCCTATGTTATCCAGCGCCTGAAAGAACAGAATATAACTCTTGAGGTAACTAAAGAGGCGAAGGAGTTTTTGATTGAAAAAGGTTTTGACCCGGTATTCGGCGCCCGGCCTTTGAAAAGGACTATCCAGAGGTTCCTGGAAGATCCGGTCGCCCAGGAGATAATTTCCAAAAAATATAAGAGCGGCTCAAAGATTATGGTTATCCGTAAAAATGAGGAGTTGTACATAGAATGATGTTCGCCAGGTTCCTGACTAGCTTGGGAAGCAGGGTTATCGCGTTTATGTATTTTTTCGGCGGCCTATTTAATCTGGCTATCCAGACGGTTTTTTTGGTTTTTAAACCGCCCTATAAAAAAGAGAGGATCCTGGACCAGTTTAAGAAATCCGGTTACGACAGTTTCCCGATCGTCTCCCTGGTCGCTTTATTTATCGGGTTTATTTTTGCTTTGCAGAGCGCGTATTTTATGCAGCGCATCGGTTCGGAAATTTATATCGCCAGCCTTGTCGCCCTGGCGATTGTGCGCGAATTAGGTCCGGTCATTACCGCCTTGGTTGTCGCCGGCAGGGTGGGGGCTTCAATTACCGCGGAGCTGGGCTCAATGCAGGTTACCGAGCAGATTGATGCCTTGGAGACTTTGGCAACTAATCCCGTAAAATATTTAGTGGTGCCCAGGTTTTTAGCCGTCAGCCTGATGCTGCCGGTTTTGACGCTTTACGCTAATTTTATCGGCATTTTAGGCGGCTATATTATTTGCGTTTTTAAACTGGGGATTGCCTCAAGCATGTATATTAATGTTACATTTGAGTCCTTGTATTTTAAGGATCTTTTTACCGGGTTATTTAAGTCGTGGATCTTTGGCATGATTATCGCCCTGGTAAGCTGCTTTGAAGGTTTTAATGTGGAAGGCGGCGCCGAAGGGGTAGGCAAGGCGACGACGCGCTCGGTGGTGGTTACTTTCATCATGATTATCGCCGCGGACTGTTTCTTTACCGCGTTGTTTTATTTTATTTTTCCTTAAAAAATATGATTGAAATTCAGGGCGTCAGCAAATCTTTCGGTGAGCACTTGGTTTTAAATGACTTAAGTTTAAACATTCAACTTGGGACAACCTGCGTGATTATCGGCCGCTCCGGATGCGGCAAATCGGTTTTATTAAAGCATATTATCGGTTTGCTCAGGTGCGATAAGGGCAAGGTGCTGGCCTTTGGTAAAGATGTGAATGTGCTTAATGAGGTTGAATTAAATCATTTACGTTCTAAGATTAGTATGGTTTTTCAGGCCGGCGCGCTTTTTGATTCAATGAGCGTCGCCGAGAACGTGGGGTTCAGTTTGATTGAGCATACGCATATCGGCAAAAGAGAGCTGTTGGAGCGCGTGGAAGAGTCTTTGAGTTTGGTGGGGTTAAGCGGCATCGGCAGCCTGATGCCTTCGGAGTTAAGCGGAGGAATGAAAAAACGCGTGGCCCTGGCGCGGGCCATCTGCACCAAACCCGAGGTTATACTTTATGACGAGCCGACTACCGGGGTTGACCCGATTACCGCCGATAGCATTAATAATCTAATTTGTTCCCTGCACGATAAGCTGAAAGTAACTTCGGTGGTCGTGACCCACGATATGAAAAGCGCCTATACCGTTGCCGATAGGATCGCGATGATGTATCATGGCAAAATTATCTTTGAAGGCGGCGCCGAGGAAATTCAAAATTCCGATAATGCCGTAGTGCATCAATTTATCAACGGGTTGTCTAAAGGGCCGATAACCGAAACAATTGATAATTTTAAGATAAGCGGAGGATAACATGATATTCGGTAAAACTAAATTAGAAATGAAGGTAGGGATCTTTGTTTTTATAAGTTTTGTTATCCTGGTGGTTTTTATTTTATCCATCGGCGGTTTTAAAACCTGGGCCTCGGGATACAAAATTAACGTGAATTTTAATTTTGTCAACGGGGTCAAGATCGGCGCGCCGGTGCGCTTTGCCGGCGTGGACGTGGGGGTAGTGAAAAAACTGATTATCTCTTATATCCCCGAAGAGAAAAAGACCAATATCCAGGTGAATATCTGGGTGCGTAACGGGGTAAATATACCGGTTGATTCCACGGTTTGGGTGAATACCCTGGGGTTATTGGGAGAGAAATATATAGAAATTATGCCGGGACAAAACTACGCCGATCTCTTAAAAGACGAGGCGAGTCTGACCGGCGTTGATCCGCAGCCTTTGCACTTATTGTTCAAATCCGCGCAAAGCATCCTGGGTAATTTAGACGACGGAATAGCGAAAATCAGGAATCAAGAAGGCACCGTCGGCAAATTGATTTATGATGATACCATCTACAAAGAGCTGGAAGCTTTGATTACGGATGTGCGCAAGAATCCCTGGAAGTTATTCTTCAAAACCAAAGAGAAGAAATAAGCCTGATGATGAAAACTAAGACGGTTTTCGCCTGCCAGAATTGCGGTTATCAATCGCCAAAATGGTTGGGCAAGTGCCCGGACTGCAATAATTGGAATTCTTTTGCCGAAGAGGATTTTTCCGCGCCGCCGGCGCAAGCCGCAGAAAGAGTCTGGCTATATAAAGAAACGCCGGTTTTGTTAAAAGATGTCGTGATTAAAGAAGATGACCGGTTTAAAACTAAGATTCTGGAGCTTGACCGCGTATTAGGCGGCGGCATTGTTAAAGGATCGGTGGTTTTAATCGGCGGAGACCCGGGCGTAGGCAAATCCACGATCGCGCTTCAGGTTTCTGACCAGCTCACCAGCCAGGGCCTGACGGTTTTATATGTCAGCGGAGAAGAATCTGTCGCGCAAACTAAACTGCGGGCCAAAAGGCTGGGCAAACCCGGGGCGGATAGCCTGTATATCGTTAATCAGACGGATATATCACTGATTACAGAATATATTAAGAAACTTAAGCCCCAGGTGGTTGTGATTGATTCCATACAGGTAATTTTTGACCCCGGGGTCAGTTCGGCTTGCGGCAGCGTTACGCAGGTCCGGGAATGCGCGAGTTTACTTACGCAATTAGCCAAGACCAGCGGTACGTCGGTTTTGATCATCGGCCATGTCACGAAAGAAGGTTCAATCGCCGGGCCGAGGGTGTTGGAGCATATTGTGGACACGGTGCTTTATTTTGAAGGGGACCGTTTTGCCGTCTATAGGATTTTGCGGGCAGTGAAAAATAGATTTGGCTCAACCAATGAGATCGGCGTATTTGAAATGGGCGCCGAAGGCTTAAAAGAAGTAAAAAACCCTTCGGAGATATTCCTTTTGGAAAAGCCCGATAATGTTTCAGGCTCGGTGGTTACGTCGGTTTTAGAAGGGACGCGGCCGCTTTTGGTGGAGATCCAATCTCTTGTTTCACGCACTAATTTTGGGTATCCGCGCAGGCGCGGCCAGGGTTTTGATTTTAACCGGCTTTCTTTGTTGGTCGCGGTGCTTGAAAAACGCCAGGGCCTGGCGCTTGAAACCGAAGACATATTTGTTAATGTGGCCGGCGGCATCAAGATTGAGGACCCGGCCGCGGACCTGGCAGTTTGCGCGGTGATTGCCTCGGCTTTCAGAAATAAATTAATTATGCCCCGCACGGTAGTCTTAGGAGAAGTAGGCTTATCCGGAGAGATTAGAAGCGTAACGCAGGCGCTGTTGCGGCTTAATGAAGCGGAGAAATTAGGTTTTGAACACTGCCTGCTGCCTAAAAGCAGCTGCAAGAATCTAAAATTAAATAAATCAGGGATTGAAATTATTCCGGTTTCTACGCTGGCTGAATCGTTAGATATTTTGTTTAAGGGTTAAATAGGAACAATCCCATTTTTATTATTTAAAAAGTGAGGTGCGGGTGAATGTATTATTAGTCAGGATTTTATTTATTTTAGGCGGTTCAATTATCGGGTACCAGTCTTCAGTGGCTAATGGTTTTGGAGTTATGGGTATGTTGATCGGCGCGGCAGTTGCCCTGACGATGATTTTCCTGGAGTTGGGGATGCGTAAAGTCTCGGTAAGCGGGTTATCCAGCGCGGTTTTCGGGCTCATCTTAGGTTTAATTATGGCTAAGTTAGTAGGGGACGCTTTTAGTTTGGCGGCCCTGGACGCGGATACTCTTTCGCGCATCAAGGTGGGATTAACTTTAATTTTTTGTTACCTGGGTATGGTTTTGGCGTTACGCGGCAAAGACGAATTCAACGTGATTATTCCTTATGTGCGCCTGCGCCGCCAGGACCAGGGCAGCGACGTTATTTTATTGGATACCAGCGCGATTATTGACGGGCGCATCGTGGACATTTGCAAAACAAAATTTCTTGGCGGGAAATTGGTTATCCCTAAATTTGTTTTGCGGGAATTGCAGCAGATTGCCGATTCTACGGATCCGATTAAACGCCAGAGGGGCAGGAGGGGCCTGGAGATACTTAATAATATCCAGAAAGAGCCGGGGCTGGATATTTCTATCAATGAAGAAGATTTTGCGGACACCACTGAAGTTGACGCGAAACTGGTGAAATTAGCCAAGCTTATGGATGCCAAGATCCTGACCGTGGATTTTAACCTTAACCGCGTGGCCAGTATCCAGGGGATCAAAGTTTTAAATATCAATGAGCTTTCCAACGCGCTTAAACCCGTGGTTTTCCCGGGCGAGGAGATGCGCATTAAACTGATTAGAGAAGGCAAGGAGCATAACCAGGCGATAGGCTATCTTGATGACGGCACAATGGTGGTAGTGGAAGAGGCGCGTAAATTGCTGGGCCAGGATGTGCGCGTGTCAGTGACTTCGGTTTTACAGACGCAGGCCGGCAAGATGATTTTTACTAAACTTGAGAAATGATGGTTAGCGCGATACTCCTGGCAGCCGGAGCAAGCAAGAGGTTAGGCGCTAAAGTTTCTAAGCCTTTGGTTAAAATTTGCTCCAAACCGGCAATCATTTATTCGCTTCTAACTTTGAGCCGGCAGGATCGGATTGATGAAATTATTGTGGTAGTTAATAAAAATAATAAATTTTAAATTATTAAAAGCATCAAGCAGTTTGGGATTAAAAAGATTAAAGCGATCGTTGAGGGCGGCTTGCGCCGGCAGGATTCCGTAAGAAGCGGTTTAGCCCGGATCAGCGATAAAAGCAGTTTAGTTTTAATTCATGACAGCGCGCGGCCGTTTATTACGCGGGATTTGATCGCAGGCGTAATCAAAAAAGCAGAAAAGACCGGGGCGGCGATTTTAGGCGTTCCGGTTAAAGCGACGATCAAAAGCGCGGGCAGCCATCTGGCAGTTGATAAAACATTAGACCGCCGCAAACTTTGGGAGATCCAGACCCCGCAGGTTTTTGCGCGGGATTTAATTTGCGAAGCCTATAAAAAATTTGGCGATAGTTTGGTTACGGATGACGCAAGTTTAGTTGAGAAAACCAAAGCCAGGGTAAGCATTGTCATGGGGTCTTACGCGAATATAAAGATTACTACCGTTGAAGATTTAGATCTGGCCGAGTCTATTGCCAGGAAACATAAGCTATGACCTACAAAACCGGTATTGGTTACGATATCCACCGTTTAGTTGAAGGCCGGAAGTTATTTTTGGGCGCGGTGGAAATCCCGTATATTAAAGGCCTCTTAGGGCACTCTGACGGCGATGTTTTGCTGCATGCGGTCTGCGACGCTTTATTAGGAGCGATGGGCATGGGCGATATCGGCGAGCATTTTCCGGACACGGACGAAAAATACCGCGATATCCAGAGCGTGGAATTAATTAAAGCGGTAAACGATTTGATTAAGGCGAAGAAATTCCGCATTGGCAATATTGATGTGGTTGTTATCGCCCAGGAGCCGTCTTTAGTTTCGTTTAAAAAACAGATTAAGCATAGCGTCGCTAAAATATTGAATATTCCCGAGGGGATTATTAATATTAAAGCCAAAACCAACGAAGGCTTGGGCGCGTTAGGCAATAAAGAAGCGATTGCCTGCTATGCTATAGCCATGGTTGGCGGGAGAGAATAATATGGGATATATAATAAATATCGCCGCGATTTTAATAATTTTATTCATCGTCAAGGTTACTCTGATCCTGATAATTTTTAATTCAGATATCCGGATTGCTAAAGAGAAAGACCCCGCGGCAAGGAGTTTGTTGGAAATCCTTTTTCTTTACCCTGGAGTCCACGCTTTAGTTTATTACCGCCTGGCGCATTTTTTATATCGGTGGCATTTTTTCTTTCTGGCGCGGTTTTTATCGCAAATCGCCAGATTAACTACCGGTATTGAAATTCATCCCGGAGCCAAGATCGCCCGGAGACTTTTTATTGACCACGGCATGGGCGTAGTAATCGGAGAGACCTCGGTTATCGGCAATGATGTTTTGCTTTATCAAGGCGTAACTTTAGGCGGGACCGGATTAGAAAAAGGCAAACGCCATCCGACTATCGGCGATAATGTGGTGATCGGAGGCGGGGCCAAGGTGCTGGGCAATATTACAATCGGAGACAATTCTTACATCGGCGCCAATGCCGTAGTGATCAAAGACGTGCCGCCGAACTCTACGGTAGTGGGTGTGCCGGGAAGAATTACCAAACAGGACGGCAAAAAAATTGATGTTAATCTTGACCATCTGCGCACGCTTGATCCGATTATGCAGTCAATTGAAGAGCTGCAGAAGAAGATTGAAAAACTTGAAAGCAAGTAGCTTATCTTTTGATGCCTATCCATATAAATAACTCCCTGACCGGGAAAAAAGAAGAATTCCGCGCCCTGCAGCCGCGGAAGGTCAAGATGTATGTTTGCGGCCCCACGGTTTATGACGAGCCGCATATCGGCCATGCCCGCAGCGCGTATATATTTGACGTAATCAGGCGTTATTTTACTTATCGGGGGTATAAAGTTTTGCTGGTGCGCAATGTCACTGATGTTGACGATAAGATTATTGATAAAGCGTTAAAAGAGTTTCCCGGCCAAGACCTTAAAACTGCCTGCGTAATGGTGGCGCAAAAATACCTGGATGCTTATCATCAGGCCTTAGAAGGCCTGGGCATCGGCGCAGGCGCGGATAAAATTATTGAGCCTAAAGCCAGCGACTATATCCCCCAGATGGTTGATTTTATTAAAAATCTCCTGGATCAAGGCGCAGCCTATGTTTCAGAAGGCGATGTTTATTTTGATATTACCCGGGCCAAGGGTTACGGCAAATTATCCAATCAGGACCTGACTAAAATGGAATCAGGGGCTGGCTCCGTTACATCCCCGCAGCTAAAGATCGCCGGAGGCAACGGGGCAAGGATTGTTTCTGCGGACAAGAAACATAATCCCCTGGATTTCGCTCTCTGGAAAAAAGCCAAAGCCAATGAACCGTCCTGGCTTAGCCCCTGGGGCCGGGGGAGGCCGGGCTGGCATATTGAATGTTCGGTAATGAGCTCGGATATTTTAGGGGATGAGTTTGATATCCACGGCGGAGGGATTGATTTAATCTTCCCGCATCATGAAAATGAAATAGCCCAGTCTGAAGGCCTGGGGAAGAAATTTGCCCGCTACTGGATGCATCACGGGCTGTTAACGATTAACAGCCAGAAAATGTCTAAATCACTGGGTAATTTTGTTACGGTCAGAGATTTTTTGGATAAATATAAAAACCCGAATCTGTTGAAGCTGTTATTTTTATCCACGCATTACGCGCATCCGGTTGATTATACTTCTGAGAAAATTGGAGAGGCTAAGAAATCATACGAAAGATTCCGCATACTTTTTAATAAAATAGACAGAGAATTTGGTTCAAGAAACACTGAAATATTGCCTGACGGCAGTATGGGAAACATCAGGGATTTTAAGGAAGCTTTTGAAAAAGCTATGGATGATGATTTTAACACCCCGCAGGCTTTAGGCGTATTATTTGAGATGGTTAGCGAATGCAATAAAATTTTAGATAATCAACAGGATGATCGCAGATTTATGCTGCGCACTGCTATGGCTACTATTATTGAGTTAGCCGGGAATCTTGGCCTGGTTTTTGATGAAATTAAAAAAGATGATTCGGATGCGAAAGTAATAGCGGCCATAAATTTAAGAAATAAATATAAGCAAGAAGGTAATTACGCAAAAGCTGACGAGATCCGCAAGGAATTGGACGCAAAAGGCATAATTTTAGAAGATACTAAGAGCGGCACTACCTGGCGCAGAAAAATTTAAATATGTTTATTACATTTGAGGGGTCGGAGGGCTGCGGCAAAAGCACGCAATCGCGCATGCTTTTTGAATACTTGCAAGGCAAGGGCTTGAAGGCGGTTTATCTGCGCGAGCCAGGCGGGGTAAAGGTAAGCGAAAAGATCCGCGATATCCTGCTGGATCCTAAAAATAAAATATCCGCTCAGGCGGAAACGCTTCTGTATATGGCTGCCCGCGCGCAGGTAGT
>Ga0172375_10011984_pt1 | contig 10930 bp, 10 predicted proteins | sample LakKiv1m_FD_114537 | JGI IMG/M metagenome (GOLD analysis project Ga0172375, IMG submission 114537) | Freshwater microbial communities from Kabuno Bay, South-Kivu, Congo - kab_092012_11.1m | ecosystem: Environmental > Aquatic > Freshwater > Lake | place: Democratic Republic of the Congo... | reverse complement strand
CTATCCCAAATAATAAAACCAAGCATAAAAATTATTAATGCAACAATAACTCCCAGAACCCAGTACACATAATCAATTTTAGCATTTACTGCTTCAAACCTGGCATCCATTTCATTGCGCAGACTGCCCATTTCATTGCGCAGACTGCCCATTTCATTTCGCAGACTGCCTATTTCTTTACTAAGACTTCCTAATTTTTCTTCAGTTTGTATTATTCTATCCCGGTCTGCCAATGTAAAAGGAACCTCCTGATTTTGTGCAAATGAAACCTGAAACAAGCTGAAAACAAAAACCAAAACAATTACCTTTTTCATAAGAAAACTTTTTGTGCAAAGATAATTTTTAAAACTGTTTGATTCATTATAATAACTCACAAAAAACAGTAAAAGATAATGTTTATTCCATTTTCTTTTACTCTATGCTCTTTGCGCTCTGCCCTCTGCGCTCTGCCCTTTGCCCTCTGCCCCTCTTCTAATCCTCCGATTCTCCCTTAATCTCCTCAATGCTTTTCCCATCTTTCGACACAAGGATTTCTTTCTCAACTTCCAGTTTACCTTCTTTTTTCTCAATTTCCATTTCGTAGCCAGTAAAATCGGGCGTTTCACAATATTCAGCCATATCAATTTTAAAACCAGGAAATTTGTCAGTAACCACATTTACAACTGCTTCCGGAAGTTCCTTTATCCTGACTTCCCACTCTGTTTCCATCCAGTTTCCCTGGTTGTCGAAAATTGCCGATAATGATTTGTCATCCATCTTAAAAGTGGCTTCATATTCGGTGTCGTTTTCTATTTCCCATTTCACCTTTTTAGCAGTAGGAAATTTTTTGGCAAACCCTTCAGTAACCTGCGCTGGAACATTGGTCTGTGCTTCGATCAGGCAATTCATTCCAAATAAAATCACAATTAAACAAATCAGTTTTTTCATTTGTATCAAGTATTAGTTTCAACAAAAGTATCCAAAAAAAACACTCACAACCAAAATATTATTCTGATTTGTTCTATTCCTACCCTGATTTTCTGAAATTAGTTTTTCACCTGAAAATCTTGTACAATTTTCTGTAAATATCGTAACGGCTACATGTGTTTGTCACCCCATTTTTGCATCATCAAATTCTGTTTAATTTAAAATTAGAAAACGATGAAAAGATTAATTGGAAAAATGGCTTTACTCACAGTGGCAATACTTACAGCCGTTGTGATGACTCAATGCACTAAATCAGACGATTCGTCGGCAAACAACACAGCCGACATTTACAAAACAACCAGTCTTGAATCTTACAATTACATCAGTCCCGCCGAAAAAGCAATGACTGAAGAAATGGGAACCGACGGTATCGAACAAATTATCCAATGTATTTACACCTGCGTAAATGCAATGCCTGTTGAAGAGCTTTCTTCAGAGGAAATCGAAGCCCTCATTTTTGTACGCGAAGAGGAGCTGCTTGCACACGATGTGTACATTGCCATGAATGATCTTTATCATATTCCTGTTTTCAACAATATTGCAAACAGCGAGTTTATCCACACCACTGCTGTTAAGGCACTTCTTGAAAAATACAATCTGACTGATCCGGCTGCGGAACATGTTCAGGGAGTTTTTTCAAACCCTGATATTCAAACATTGTACAATGCTTTGGTCGAACAAGGTTCAGCTTCGTTCCAGGATGCATTGGTTGTTGGTGCAACCATCGAAGATGTTGATATTTTCGATTTGATCACTCACCTGGCCGAAGATGTTGATAATACTGATATTATTTACATTTTTACCAATTTGTACAAAGGTTCACGCAATCATACACGTGCCTTTTATGCTCACCTGAATTTCCAGGGTTTGACCTACACACCACAATACATTTCACAAGAACTGTACAACGAAATCGTAAGCACCCCCTGGGAAGTAGGAAACGGTTTTTGCCTTTGCCAGTACAACTACACCGAAATTACCGATATAAAACAGAATGAATAATTAAGTATTTGTTAAAGTTATCAAAAAAAAAGTCTCTGGAATATCCGGGGATTTTTTTTTGAATACTTCTTAATGATCATTTACCTCAGTAACCAGGATTGAAGATTTCTGCTGGACGAAACAAAATAATTTACCTGGTTTAAAATTTTGAACATTTTGAAGAAAATTTCATACAACTATTTTCGATGATTCGATCTAATATTGCAACGCATTTATCACATAATTTTAAACTTGATAACTTAACCTATGAGGAAATTCATTTTACTGACGCTTTTTCTGGTTTTTTTTGGATTAACTAATGCCCAGATTACCTTCGAAACGGAGTATGGCCATTCAGGAGCCTACACCAGGCTTGCTATTTCGGGGTACAAGTTTTTTTTAATGGATGTTGGCTTGAGCCAATGCCGTATTTATAATACCGACCATTCGCTGTGGAAAACCATCGACCTCCCTGTTCCAAAATACAATTATCTGTATGATATCAAATTTGTAAGCGAAAACCTTTTCACCATGGATAACAAAGTTTGTTTGGCCTACATTTATTACTTCTACGACGAGGTGACAATGGTTTACACATATTCAGCAAAAGTTTTGAAAGAAGACGGTACAGTACTCCTTGACATTCCCGGCGCGAATTACCTTACGGCAATCGATCTTGGTGAAAACGGAACCAAGATGTTAGCTTATGTTTATGATTATGCGCTGAGTTACTACCCAAAAACCAGAATTTACAATCTTCCGGGTGACTTGCTTTCTGCTTCCGGTGAAGATGGCATATCATCTTTCAGCCTTAAAAATCCTTTTCCAAATCCTGCAGGTGAATTCACCAACGTTCCTTACGAATTGCCAATGGACCAGTTTGAAGGAATCCTGACCATGACTGATTTGAATGGCAGGGTGGTTGATACTTTCAGAATTGACAATAATTTTAGTTCCCTTCATTTATCAACAGCCAGCTACAACAAAGGAACATATCTTTATTACATTACAGCCGGAAATTACAAATCAGGGACAAAAAAACTTGTTGTTCAGTAACTATTTTGTTTGATAAAAAAAACTGTTTACATGAGAATTAAATCGAATATTGCCGTAAGCGATTCCGGCTTCATTTTTAATCCCGATACGGGCGAATCATTTACTGTAAATCCAACAGGCGCTCTTATTATAAACCAACTGAAGGAGGGCCGCGAATTGAAGGAAATAGGAAATGACATTCGTGAAAAATACAACGTTCAATTTGTGACCTTTGAAAAGGATTTCGATGATTTTATCGGTTTACTAAGGAATTATTCATTGATAGAAAATGCCTGATAAAAAACGAAAACTAACCATTGCCGTTTCGGGGCTCAATGCCATCGACAGCCCGGGCCCAGGTGTGGCAGTAATTCGTGCGCTGCGTGAAGCCGAAAGTTTCGATGTCAGGATTATTGGCCTTGCTTACGAATCGCTCGAACCCGGAATTTTCATGCATGACCTGGTGGATAAAACATATCAGATTCCTTATCCTTCAACAGGTATTGAAACTATTTTTGAACGCATCGAATACATCCATTCCATCGAAAAACTGGATATTATTATTCCCAACTTCGATGCTGAACTTTATCCACTTATCCGGCTTGAGGATAAGCTTAAAGAAATGGGGATTAAAATGTTTCTGCCTACCATGGAACAGTTTGAGGAAAGGCACAAGGTAAACCTGAATGATTTTGGAAAAAAGTACAATATTAAAGTACCAAAAAGTATTGTAATCCACGAAATTAGCTCGGTTTATAGTTTGCCTTCAGAATTTAAGTATCCGGTGGTGGTGAAAGGAAAATATTACGACGCCAGTGTGTGTCACAATATTGATCAGATTAAAACCCAGTTCAACAAAATCACCGCAAAATGGGGATTACCCGTCATTATCCAGGAATTCATTCATGGAACCGAATTTAATGTTACCGGTTTGGGTGATGGAAACGGAAACACCATTTCGGCAGTCCCGATGCGGAAACAATACATCACCGAAAAGGGCAAAGCCTGGGGGGGGATTTCAATTTCGGACAAAAGGATTCTCGACCTCACCGACCATTTTCTTTCACAAACCAAATGGCGGGGAGGTTTTGAACTGGAATTGATGAAAGATAAGGAAAACGACTTTTACCTGTTGGAAATAAATCCGCGCATGCCGGCCTGGATTTACCTGTCGGTGGGTGTTGGTCAAAACATTCCCGAAGCCCTCGTAAGGCTTGCACTGGATGAGGATGTAAAACCATTTACCCATTACCAGGTTGGCAAAATGTTCGTCCGGTATGCCTGGGACATGATTGTTGATATGGAAGAGTTTCAGGCAATTTCAACTTTAGGTGAACTCTGACAGGATCAACAATAGTAAACCAATCCAGGAATTACTAAAAAATGTATCGGTTAATAAGAAAGACACATTGAATAAATTAAAATTACAACATGGATAAACTAAGATATGAGCGTCCACTGATAAAGCGGCTCGAAAATGAAATGCCTAACAAATTCGGGATGAAAACCGAGCATTTCCCTAAAACAAACATCGATGGAGTGCCAGTAAAACAATTGATCAAAGATTATGGTTCGCCGGTTTTTGTTATTTCCGAATCGGTTGTCCGCAACACTTTTAAAAAGGCAAAAAAAGCTTTTACAACCCGTTACCCAAAAGTGCAGTTTGCCTGGTCGTACAAAACCAATTACCTGGATGCTGTATGCAACATTTTCCATCAGGAAGGCGCATGGGCCGAGGTTGTTTCAGGTTTTGAATACGACAAAGCACTGAAAAACGGGGTAAGTGGAAAAAAAATAATTTTCAACGGTCCTGACAAAACCATCAGCGATCTTCAATTGGCTATCGAAAACGACTCACTCATTCACATTGACCATCTGGATGAACTTTACACCATAGTAGAACTTACCGAAACCACCAACAAAAGGCCACGTGTAGCCATCAGAGTAAATATGGACACAGGGGTTTACCCCATGTGGGACCGCTTTGGTTTTAATTATGAAAACGGACAAGCCTGGGATGCCCTTAATAAAATAATGGCCTCCGGCAAAATGGATCTGATTGGTCTGCATTGCCATATCGGAACCTTTATGCTGAGCGCAAAAGCTTATGGTGTGGCTGCCCGGAAGCTTACCGATCTGGCGTTAGGCATCAAGCGTAAGTTTAACCACTCCGTTAAATACATCGACCTGGGCGGAGGTTTTGCTTCGAAAAACACACTGAAAGGCTCCTACCTTCCGGGATATGATACCAATCCTTCTTTTGATGATTATGCTGAAGAAATATCATCGGCCCTGTTGAATGCAGAATATCCGCCCGACAGTCTTCCGTTGCTCATCCTCGAAACAGGCCGGGCTTTAATTGATGAAGCTGGATATTTGTTAGGAACAGTAATTTCAAACAAACGCTCGGCAACCGGCAAAAGGACAACAATTATTGATATCGGCATCAACCTGCTGTTTACATCATTCTGGTACGATCATAAGATTACACCGGCTCAGGAGTTTACCCAGTTTACCGAAGAAACAACCCTTTATGGCCCTTTGTGTATGAACATCGATGTTATCCGCGAAAATGCCACCATGCCACTGCTTAATAAAGGCGATCATTTTGTGATCTTTAATGTGGGGGCTTACAATATGACACAGTGGATGCAGTTTATTACCCTCCGGCCAAAAGTGGTATTGATTGACATAAACAATAAACCGCATGTTATCCGTGAAAGCGAAACCATGGATACGCTCAAACACCTGGAAAATACGCCTGAGCATCTTAGAGAATTTGATCTTTAACCTTTTAAAACCGGCAGCATTTTTAACGATTAAGAGGTAAAACTTTCTGATTACAAATATTTTACAACTTCACCCGGCCGACCATGTTTTATGATAATAACAACTGAAAACTTAAAAAGAGACCTGATTTTTTTTTCGGAAGGAATATCCAACAGCTATTCCCAGGTTTTCTTTTCTAAAAACAAGTTTTTTGCCGGAATTATTCTCGTGATTACTTTTTTTGATGTAATCAGCGGTTTAAGTGGATTAATAGCAGCGATAACAGCCAATCTGGCTGCTGTTTTCATTGGTTTTAACAAAGATCATACACGGCAGGGCTATTTTGGTTTCAACAGTTTATTGGTAGGTTTGGGCATCGGTGTCTTTTATCAACCTGGATTTGCTTTCTTTTTTGTCCTGATATTTGCCTCCTTACTCACCTTTTTTTTCACCATCTGGATGTCGGGGATATTAGCGAAATACGGGCTTCCGTACTTAAGCTGGCCTTTTTTGTTTGGAATATGGATGGTAACATTGGCATCCCGACAGTTTACAGCCCTCGAAATTAGCGAGAGAGGTATTTATTTTATCAACGAGATTTATACCATTGGGGGCATTCCAATGGTAAAAATGCACGATTGGCTGGGAAACCTTCCACTTCATGAATCCATAAAAATTTACTTCAAATCGCTGGGGGCCATTTTTTTCCAATATCATCTGCTTGCCGGGTTGTTGGTTGCCGCCGGACTCATCATTTATTCGAGAATTGTCTTCCTATTGTCGGTTACCGGATTTTTCAGTGCGTACTTCTATTATTTAATCATCGGGGCAAATCTGAACGAGCTTAGTTACGGATACATTGGCTTTAACTACATTCTGACAGCCATTGCCATTGGAGGCTTTTTTGTTATCCCATCCTGGTATTCGTTTTTATCAGTGATTTTGCTTACACCCATCATTTCCTTTATCATCACCTCAACCAGTTCTCTTTTTATTTCGTTGCAACTGTCAATATTTTCGCTGGCCTTTAACATTGTGGTTGTGTTGTTTTTATATGTTTTAAAACTCAGGGAACGGAACTTTGGCAGACCCGAACTCGTGGTTATTCAACAGTATTCACCCGAAAAAAACCTCTATTCACAAACAAATTACCAGGCACGATTTGATGTAAATGCTTATTTACAGGTTGTTTTGCCATTTTGGGGAGAGTGGGGAATTACGCAAGGACATAACGGCGATTTGACCCATCGCGACGAATGGCGTCATGCCTGGGATTTTGAAGTTTTTGACGAAGATGGCCAAAAGTACAGTGACACCGGCAAATTTGCCGAAGATTACAACTGCTTTAATAAACCCGTAACTGCACCGGCCGATGGTATTATTCAGGATGTGGAAGATGGCGTAAACGATAACATTGTAGGTGAAGTGAACCTCGAAAAAAACTGGGGAAACACGGTGGTGATCAAACACGACGAGAAATTATTTACCAAACTCAGCCACCTGAAAAAAGGTTCGGTTAAGGTTGAAAAGGGAGCATTTATCAAGCGTGGAGAGGTTGTTGGAATTTGCGGAAATTCAGGCAGATCACCCCAACCTCACCTGCATTTCCAGTTTCAGTCAACCCCCTTCATCGGATCAAAAACCCTCGATTACCCCATTGCAAAATATATTTTGAAAACCGACAAAGGCTATGTATTAAAAACCTACGATCGTCCAGAAGAAGGCCAGATTGTATGTAACATCAGCAAGGACGATTCGTTGTTCATGGCCTACAATTTTGTCCCTGGTCAAAAAATCACCTTTGCGGTAACCAAAAATAATGGCCTTAAAGAAATTGTCGATTGGGAAATTAAATCGGATTATTACAACAACACCTACTTTGAATGTACCAAAACAGGTTCAACCGCCTGGTTTAAAAACGATGGAACCATCTTTTATTTCACCCATTTTAACGGTAACCGCTCCTCATTTTTATACTACTTTTACCTGGGAAGTTACAAAGTAGTGCTTGGATATTATAAAAACCTCACGGTTGACGATGTTTACCCATTGGCCATTTTCAGGAATCACTTCATGAAGTTTATGCAGGATTTTGCTGCACCTTTTCACATTTTCATGAAAGCCGGCTTCCAGCTTCGATACCTCAAAATGGAGGACGACCTTTCGTATAGTTCCATTCAGTTGGAATCATCCGCCAAAATGAGCTATTTGCATCATGTAAGACGGCAAATTGATTTTAATATTTTGATCGAAAATGGCCGTATCAGCAGGTTTGAATTCCGGGATAAAAACAATCATATCTTTGCCACTGAAATCCAGTCATAAGAATGAACGTAGGAATCAACCGTCATCAGAAAAGTAAAACAGCCCTTTTACCAGCAATACTCGTATTGCTGTTTTTTTGCCTTTACATTCCTTTAAATCTATCGGCACAAAATAAATCTGAAAACGATAAGATCGACAGCCTCACGTACCAGCTTTACATACAGCAACAATGGGATGATTTGATAGTTGAAGGCAAAAAAGCAATTCACAACGGGGTTGATTTTTACTATTTGCAAATGAGAATTGCCATTGCATTTTACGAGAAAAGGAATTACCGGCAAGCCATCCGCTTTTTTGAAAATGCCCTTCGTTATGATCCGTTAAATCAGGTTGTTCTTGAGTATCTGTATTTTTCATACCTGTTTTCGGGCAGGGATTACGACCGGCGCCGGATTGCTCCCAACTTAAGTGAGGAGGTTAGAGAAAGAAACAAAATTCCGAAACAAAAGATTCTGGAAGATTTCTATTTGGAAGGAACAGTTGGATTTACAGGGAATCAATCGTTGAAAACCGACAACCGGAAAAGGATCAGTTCCGACACCATTTACACCGAAACCTGGTATTACAACAACCTATACTACCTCCATGCAGGAGCAACCATGAATGTTTTGCCCTGGTTAACTCTTTATCAGGGTTACGGAAGGCTGGTTTCGGATTATTCACAGGAAGTTACCTACCAAAAGCAGCAGACTGATGTTTTTAGCAGCAAAGCCCACGAAAACGAGTATTACGGAAACATGAAAATCGCAGTGGCCAAAGGGTTGAAAATTACTCCGGCACTGCATTATAATTGGGTCAAATATGCCGAAAGATTTGCATGGGTGGATGGTAACAATCAATCACTCAAATTTGACACCACAGACAGAGATAAAGAGAATTTTACAATTTCCTTGTCTGTTCTTAAAGATATTTCGGATTTTTCGATAGAAGCCTATGGAAATTACAGCGATTTCGAACTGAAAATTATGAAACAAGCCGGATTGGCCCTTTTTTATTACCCTTTCGGAAACCTCGATCTCTACAGCCGGACAGGCCTTGAATACGTATGGCACGATTTGGACAATTACCTTGTTTTCAATCAGCTATTTGGTTTCCGGGCAACTAAAAAAACATGGGTCGAAATGGAAACAACCGTTGGACAATTGAAAGATTATGCCGAGAAAAACAGCTACGTCATTTACAATACTCCCGAAGAAATCAATTTCAAGATCGAAGCTAATGTTTTGATTAACATGACAAAACATGTTGATCTTTCGTTCAGATATCGTCTGATGCAACGCGAAAACAGCTACCTGACCTACACCGATTTTATCAGCATTTCAACAAATACCACCAAATATTTTAGCCATTTTTTAATTGGAGGAATAACATGGAGACTTTAACAACGAAAACCAGATTTATTTTAATCATCATTTTGTTGCAATTGATTGCATTTCTTTGTCCTGCCCAGGATTATGAATTAATGGAAACTGCCTTCAAAAAGAGCTATGAATATGAAAAAAACGGTGAGTACACAAAGGCTGTTACCGAACTTAAAAATGTTTACCGCGAAGATTCGTATGAATTGAATGTGCGGTTGGGATGGCTGCTTTACCTTGCAGGTTCGTTTAGCGAATCTTCGGAGTATTATCATAAAGCATCCGATTTGAAACCCTATTCAGTGGAAGCACGTCTGGGGTATGCTCTTCCTGTTTCATCAATGGGGAACTGGACAGTAGTGAAAGCAGAATATTTTAAAATACTCGAAATCGATCCGATGAATACAGTGGTAAACTATCGCCTCGGATTAATTTTCTTCAATGCAAAAGATTATCAAACAGCCCTGAAATATTTTGAAACCGTTGTTAATCTGTTTCCTTTCGATTACGATTCAGTGATAATGTACGCCTGGACCAATTTTTATCTCGGCAAATTGCGTGAGGCAAAAGTGCTTTTTCAAAAAGCTTTGCTGATGAAACCCGGCGATGATTCAGCCAACGAGGGATTGGATTTAGTGAAATAACAAGCCTGACAATGATCGGGTCTGTGATTTATTTCACCTCGAAAACGGAGTTGGCAACCGGTTCGTTAAACTTCTTGTTGATCAGGGTGATGATGGTGTAATCCTGGTCGTTTTCCGTCATCTTTATTTTGTGAACCGATAAGTCGGATTTCAGAAAGTACAGGTCAATATTTTTGAGGGTTTTTTTGATCTGTTCGTTTTTAGGAAACATTCGAACCAGCCACGAATCCCTGCCTTCCAACATTTCAAAATCGTATTTTTCCGATTCTATCAGGGTTCCATTCACCGAATTCACAATAATGTCGTTCAGTTCCTGAAAAGCCTTGTTGGAGTTCACGTCGAACTCGTTTTTTTTGTCCTCGTCCTTGATGGTAATTTTTCCCTGGTTGATTAAGATGAGGTACTTGAAAGGCTCAGTGTACTCCCAGCGAAGGATGGCCGGTTTCTTAAACCAGAATTTACCTTTCGATTCAATCACCACTGACAGATATTCCAGGTGTTTTTCCTGGATAAAATCGCTGGTGATGGTGGTGATGGACTTTGAAGCCTGAATCAGTTTTTCCTCCACCGGTTTGGTATCGGTGATTTTTTTAAATCCGTCGTTCTGAGCCTGCAAAGCCATTGTCAGAACCAAAAAAGTAGTTAAACACAAGTATTTCATGGTTTTTCGATTTTAGCCACTAAACCACGAAAGCACAAATTTTTATTATACGGTTTCATCCTGATTTCGTGTTTTTGTGCCTGCCTGAGGCAGACAGGTTTTTATGGCATTTATTTAATTCTATCTTAATCTCTAATTTTGAACACATTATGCAACATCTACGATGTTGATGGGATTGTTGATACAAATTT
>Ga0172375_10011983_pt1 | contig 10930 bp, 9 predicted proteins | sample LakKiv1m_FD_114537 | JGI IMG/M metagenome (GOLD analysis project Ga0172375, IMG submission 114537) | Freshwater microbial communities from Kabuno Bay, South-Kivu, Congo - kab_092012_11.1m | ecosystem: Environmental > Aquatic > Freshwater > Lake | place: Democratic Republic of the Congo... | reverse complement strand
CAGAAAGGCGGCAAAAAATATCCGCGCCGCGAAGCCGACACCGTGCTGGAAAAATATGCTGCGTCCGTCTCGGCTTCGGTTACGAAAGACTATTCCGTCTATGAGATGCAGACCGCTGCACCTTTCTTCGAACCGGTGCTGGATGTCTTTGCCGACGGTCTGCTGCACCCGCTGCTGCCGCAGGATGAATTGGAACTGACGCGTTCCCGTATGCTGGCCGCCGTGCGCGCCGGACAGGACGACCCTGACGAAGTTGTAGCCGACGCCCTGAATGACATCTTCTACCGTGGGCATCCTTACATAAACGATATCGAAGGCAGCCTTGAAAGCCTGCCGCGCATAAACAGAGAAATGCTGCTGGAACACCATCGCCGCATGCTGGATGATGCCAACATTTTTGTGGTGATAGTTGGAGATTTCAGGAAAACGGAATTGCGCCGTTTGCTCGAAAATAAACTGGCCGAACTGAAACCTCAAACGCTGGTGTCTACCGCCCTGGTCAATTTCAAAGAGCAGCCCGAGTATCTGGCGCGTATCGAGCGCGATCAGCCGGCCTGGACGCTCATTTTCAAATTCGCCGCACCCGAGGCATCTTCACCGCAGTTCGCCGCCCTGAAGCTGGGCATGGACTATTTCTCACACAAGCTGTGGGATGAAGTGCGCTCGAAGCGGGCTTTAGCCTACTCGGTTTATTGCGGCATAAGCATGAATCTTTCGAACTTCGGTTTCTGCTACCTGGCCACGCGCCGCACGGATGAAGCCATGCAGGTGCTTTACGATGAAATAGAAAAACTGCGTCGCGAGCCAATAAGCGCAGAGGAACTGCATCAGACCAGGGCCGTTTTCACAACGCGCTATTATCAGGCCATGGAGAGTGGCTCGGCTCAGGCTTCGCGCCTGACGGCTGCACAGATCTATTTCGGCGACTATCATCGCTTCGATTCTTTCATGCAGACGATTCAGGCTTTAACACCAGAGGACATCCGTATAGCTGCCGAAAATTATCTGAAGGATTTCACATATGGAGTGTCGGGACCGGCAGGTGGAGCCGCAGACGAGATATTCAGACGCTCCAGCGTGGAAACAAACAAACCTGTGGAAGAATAATCAACTCCCGGTTATTAAAACGTGGTTCCTCTGGCCGTCTCTAATCCGGCATGTGTGTTCAGAATCTCACCGATTCTCAGGCTTATATGATTCGTCTCTGATTTAATTGAAATAAAATAGTAATTACGCTTGCCGTCACGGTCAAAATAGGCCGGTACGTCTGTGTGCGCCATTCCATCGTGCAGAATCTGTTCGATAAGCAGCCTGATGGTGCAGGTGACACAATGGATGGTCTGTCCGCAGCCGGAAGGATTGCGACTGTGACGACACTCGGAAATTTCATTACCTAAAAGTCCATGATATTCGCGGCGTGACTTTCCAAGCAGATCGGCCATCTTTTGATTAGCGGCTATATCGCTACCGGCGGAATCGACTACCAGAACCGGTTTGTCAAAACGATCCAGAAATTCGCCCAGGCGATGAACTTCCATCGCTTTTACAAAATATTCTTCACATTCCGGGCACATACAATGGGTGGTAGACATATCGTCGTGTGGTTCGATATTACCCAGGTCCTTTCCGCACCATGAGCATATGGATTTCATGATTCCCCCCTTTTTCTCTCAATGTGTCCGTCAGTCGAGCCAGGTTTTATACAGTTGAATAATAATAAATAAATCAGACTGACGAAACAGACATAAATATCAATATGTTGAGAACAGATAAAAAACAGATAAGAACTTTGATAACGAACCTGCTTCTTTTTCTTCTATTATTGCTAGTGTTGTTGTTGCTGGCAAGAAAAATATTTATATATTTAATAACACCATGATTTTATTACACATATATACCGAATGAGCCACAAGGCATTTTATGCCAAATGTCACCGTGAGACACAATTAACCCTGTGTGGCAGAACTATTATATTAAATGTATGGATACTCTACAGTTGATAATTTCCGGCGCAAATTCAAAACCTGTTTTTTTTTTAGAAACGGTATTCGAAGTTGGCCAGAGCACGGAAGTTGAGAGCAGTATTCATATGCTTGCCGATAAACAGTGGAGCAGCCACAGCTTCGATTCCCAGGAAATAATTGGGAACCAGTCTGAAGATAACGCCTGCTCCCGGTTCAAGCGCCAGCGAGTGTTCGACATAGTTGGTGTGAGTCTCTATATCGTGTTCGGTGCGCAGCCATCCCAGACCGAAAAGTATATATGGCCTGACCCAGTCGCTAAGGAAGGTGTAGCGGGCTCCAAAGCTCAGGCCCACCTGATTAATAAAACCCTGATCCTTGGCCACGTCGCCGCTGTAGCCGCCGAAGTTGAAGCTGCCGTGTATGCTCCACTGCGGATTGAAAGAGTAACCCATCATGACGCGTGAATAGAAGCCCTGGCGTTTTGAGGCGCTGTCGCTGATGTACAGCAGCCCGTAACCCGCTGCCGCACTTACGGTGAAGGGGCGCGGTTTTTCGGTCTGAGCGTAGAATTCCACATCTTCATTCTGCGGGTAAGCGGGCTTTTCCTCCGAAGCAAAAAGCGGCGCGGTACAGAATAAAAGACCCAGGAGCGTAATTGTGAATATGCAGAAACGCACTTAATCTCCTTCGAACTCGGTCAGAGTAAAGAAGCTGTAACCGGCTTTTTTCAGCCTGTCTGAACCGCCGATGTCGGGCAGATCGATGACAAAACCGAATTCGACCACCTGCGCCCCCAGTTGTTTGCAAAGATCAGCCGCCGCCAGCGCAGTGCCGCCGGTGGCCAGAAGATCGTCGATGATGATAACTTTCTCACCTTTTATAAGCGCATCCAGATGCATTTCGATGGCGTCGCTGCCGTATTCCAGTTGATATTCCTGACGGGCGCGCGCCGCAGGCAGTTTGCCGGGCTTGCGCGCCAGAACCAGTCCTTTGCCAAGCTGATAGGCCAGTACCGAACCAAAAACAAAACCGCGAGACTCGATGGCGACTATTTTATCAAAATCCACATTGCGCAGATGTTCCAGAAACTTTTCGATGCACAGTCTGAGACCGGCGGGACTCTGCAGTATAGTCGTGATATCTCTGAACATTATACCCGGCTTGGGCCAGTTGGGTACTGTGCGTATGTAATCCTTCAGCTCCATCGTCAATCTCCGGCTGATATTCTTTCCGCAGAAACTTAGCATAAAAGCGTCTGAAATCACAATTAAAAAGGATGTTACGGTTATGCTGATTTCTTAAGCAGTCCCCAATTTGTGTCAAGGCTTGTTTTTCCTCAGCCCGCAATGCGCGCGCTTCGCGCGCATTGGAGATATGGCGCAGCGAGGAAGACTTATATCCATAAATTACCGGATAAAACAGCTTATCCGCCTGGCATTTTTCTTTCCTGCAGCTTTTTTTGCTTGACAAGTCACCTATCGGTGACTTATATTGCCACTTGTCACCCGGTGGTGACTTGGAGGAAAACAATGACGACTCGTGATGTGGAAAAAACAAAAGTGAAAATTCTCGAAAGCCTGGGAGCTCTGTTGGCCGAAGAGGGTTTCGTTGCACTGGGCGTTAATGCCGTAGCGCGTCGCGCCGGAGTGGACAAGGTTCTGATTTACCGATATTTCGGCGGCATGTCGAAACTGCTGCGGGCCTATGCCGTGGGCGGCGATTTCTGGCCGTCTATCTCGCAGCTTCTGGGCGCAAGCCTCTCCGAATTCTCAGGTATTAGTCTGCGGGAAATAAGTGTGCGCCTGTTAAAAGGCCACCTGCGGGAATTGCTGAAGCGCCCGCGCACTCAGGAAATAATGCGCTGGGAGCTTTTAAAGCGCAACGAGCTATCGGATGAACTGGCCCGCGCCCGCGAACAGCAGGGGCTGGAAATCATGCAACTTCTGGGTTCGCTGGAAAACATTCCGGCGGATGTCGATCTGGCTGCCGTGGCCGGTCTGATTCATGCCGGACTGTCTTATCTGGTGCTGCGTGCCCATACCGCCGACGACTATATCGGCGTGCAGCTTAACACTGAAGATGGCCGCCGCCGAATTGAAAAAGCGGTGGAAACCATCATAGGCGCTATTTTCAAATGTCACATCGACAGTCCACGCCAGTAAACAGAGGAGTATGAACATGGACGGATCGAGAAGAAAATTTCTGCATACCATGGGTCTGGCGGCTGGTGCGCTGACTTTTGCGCCGATTCTGAAAGGCTGCGCTGGAGTAGTGCGGGCCGACCTGCCGCAGGATATGACAGCAAACCTGAATCTGGCGGGTCTGTCGCCTGAAGCTTACAGAATGCTCGATTGCGCCGCTCTTGCCGCCAGTTCGCATAATTCGCAGCCATGGCGCGTCAGGATTGATACGGCGCAGGACTGGACCATCGGAGCGGATACAAGCCGTCACCTGAGCGCTGTCGACCCGGACGGACGTGAACTGGCTCTGTCGATTGGCTGCTTTATGGAAAACCTCGAAACGGCGGCGGCGTATTTCGGTTTCGAAATCGAAAGCAACATCGCTTCACAGTCAAATCTTTCACCTGAAATGCTGCACCTGAAACTTACAACCTGCAGTCCCAAAGGCGGTAATCTTAAAAAGCTTCAGTTGCGCCGTACTCTGCGCAAAGGCTACGAAAAAACGCCGTTGTCTGCTGCGCACATAGCCGCACTGTCGAAGTACGCCACAGATGCGGAATTGTTGTTTGTACCTGCAGACACGCCGAACGCGGCCTGCCTTAAGGAAGGCGCGCTGGAATCGTTCAAAAAGCAGAGCGCACGCGATGATGTTCAGTCTGAGCTGGCGCGCTGGATTCGCTTCAGTGACCGTGAAGCCCGCGCCATGCGAGACGGTCTGACACCCGAAAGCATGGAAATAAATGGCTTCGCTGGCTGGTACGTGCGCAACTTCATGAAACGCGAGTCGGTAATGAGCGCGGATTTCCGGCGGCGCGGTAATGAAGCTGCAGCAGAACAGGTAGAAAGCGTCGGCGGCTGGTTCGTGATTGCCGGCAGTGATTCTTCAACGGCTGAACTGTTGCGGGCCGGACGGATTTTTCAGCGCCTGCAGTGTGAAGCCCGCGTGTTGGGTATTGCCGTACATCCCATGTCACAGATGCTGGAAGAAAATCCATGGCGCAATGAACTTCGCGCAAATCTTGGCACAAGTGGTCAGCCGCAGTTCATTCTGCGCTGCGCTTATGTAAAAGATTTTCCCGCACCGGTCAGTCTGCGTCGCCCGGTGGAAGCCTTTACTCATTCAATGATTTAATTAATTCGTAGGAGTATTTATTATGAAAAAATCTATTAATACTTTTTTTGTAATCTTTGCTGCGCTGCTTTTCATTAACAGCCGTATCGTGTTTGCAGAAGAACAGGCGATTACCACTGTAGAACCTGCTGTAGAAGTTCAGACACAAACAACTCAAGCACCGGAGGCCGATGAATCAGCCGCGGGCGACAGGCCGCGTCTGGCTTTGGGGTTTACACTGGACCTGCTGCCGACGGTGCTCTCCGCCGTAGCGGGAGAATTCGGCATGTCGGGTCAGACCTGGGTGGGAATCGAGCATGTACGTCTGCGTCTGGTGGGCGGTCAGATGTATATGCCGCAGTTCCTGATCGGAGGCGACGGCTTCAGGGATCAGAAGAACACCGTGGGCGCCTTCATTGTCGATTACGTTTTCGGCAGGCATTTCGACGGCTGGTGGGTGGGTACGGGTTTCGAGCTGTGGATGAACGAAATCGGCAACAAATACGCGCCTGGACAGAAAGCCCGCTGGAACAATATGGTTTGGACGGCAGGCGGCGGATACATCTGGCGAGCGGTGGACAACTTCTATATTGAGCCCTGGGCGGCGCTGCATGTGCCCATGAACAACCAGAACATCGACATGGCCGGACACAAATTCAAACCCATGCCGGTTTCAGGTGAAGTTTCACTGAAGATCGGCTACTTCTTCGATCTGTAAAACATTACAAAGAAAAGATTCAACTTCCCCCAGCCTCTCCAATAGGATATAAAACATAAACACCACAATCTCATGGAGAAAAAATCGTTGAGTGGTTTGTTTAACAGGCGGCGAAACCTTCTTTTCATAATCCTGTTTATGTTTCTCACATTTTTTGCATCAGGACGCGAATCAGATGCGATGCAGAATGAGGCGCCGCTTCCATGGAAAGTCGGCGAAAAGCTGGGCGACTCCTATTCCATTTCTCAGATAAAACGCTTCGATGAATTTCTCCTGCTGGACATCAGCGAAGGCGAAAAGACATACCACGCAGAAATCGGCTGTTCTGATAAGTCGCAAGCCGGGGAGTTCTCAACCGTCTTTTACCGTATACAGCCGCAACCCGGATGCGAACTTGAAGAAGGCGTAATTCTCGCTTTAAAGTCAAACCTGCTGGCCTGGGAATCCCGGACGGATCATCAACCGTTCGTCATGAAAGTCAGACGGCAGCCGCAAATGGCCATGGCGGAGGCATTGACCGAAAACCAGACTTTCTCTGCTTCTGTCGTTATTTATGGCTACACAATTGCAAGCGCAGTTTTCTTGGCAGCAGCAATTCTTTTACGCTTTTCCAGGAGTAAATCCGTCCTTATTTTAAAGCGCAGAATATATATCCTTGCATTTTCACTGCTTACCCTGTTTCCCATTGTTTTATTCTTATGCCTGTTTTTCGAAGCGGGTCTGACTGTCATGCGGATAGAAACCATCTCTCTGTGGCCCTCCGTTCTCAAAATGGAGCAGGAAATGGAGAACAGGGAAGGGCTGGATTTCTCCTTCACAGAAGTCGGCGGGCAGGATGGATACTATGCCTACCAGGGGGATTCCCGGAACGACTATTCAGAAAATAAACCCTATTTATTCATTCCTTTTCAACCTGAAGAGAATGATCCTGTTACCTATATTTTCGGCGGTTCCTCCGTCGCCTTTCAGCATGAAATAAGCCCGGACAATATATCCGTATATTTACAGGGATATCTCGGCGCTAAATCGAATGAGAAACACAGAGTGTATAATTTTGCGATGGGCGGACTGGATTCTTTTTCAGTTAAAAAGCGCGTCGCCGTTTCCGTACAGCGCCACAAACCGGATCTGATAATCATCTACTCCGGACATAACGATTTCTCGAATGCATACAAAACATGCAGATATGCAAGCGGCCTGGCCCTGTTAAAGAATGGAATGCTGAGTGATCGGGTTCTGCAGTTGATGTTCTATTTGTCCAGAATCATCAGGCTTCAGACTGCGACTGGCATGCCTTACGAAGTCTGGAAGAAAGGTACGATTGAGCCCCGCCTGTTTTCTTTTCTGGCACAAAGCGGTTTTCTGAAAATAAAATATAATCAGTTGGAATATCTGAATCGTGTCATCGTTAAGTATTTCAAAAGAAACATGGAAAGCATAATTTCGCTGGCTGCCGGGAAATCCATACCGGTTGTGCTGGTCACACCCGTATTCAATCTGCATGTCCAGCTTAACCCAATGACAGAACAGATGGAGAATCTGTATCTCGGCGGGCTGACAGAACCGGATTATAATAAACGCATTGAAATGCTGACTCGCGCCAAGGATCACGATGTATTCAGCCGGGAAATCCGCGCAAAAACAATGCTTCTGGAGGAAATCCGCAGCATGGCCCGCCCCGGTGTATTCGTGTTTGACCTGGAAAATGACCTGAAAAAAACCGGTTTTGAATTTTCAGATGAGGAATTCGCGCATAACGATTATGTGCATTTCAACAATCATCATCTCATTGCGCAGAAGCTTTACAATTTTATCCGTGAACAGAATATCTTCAGCGCTTCCGCTCACTCCGTTACATCCGGGTCTTCTTCACCGTCAGAATCGGCATCGCCGCCTGCTTCAGAATCGATATCGCCGTCTGGATCAATGCACAGACAGTGAGCAGCCGAATAGTCTCCATTATCTATGCAGCCTTCCGATATTCTGCCCTGCTGTTGACAGAATTCGGTGCAATTGACTTCATTTATTTTGTAACCCGGACATTCAAGCAGAATATCTTCCGAGGCACAGGAACCTGGCTCGGGAGGCGCTTCTATCGCACCACCCAGGCTGCTTGACCAGCAATCACAAATGTCATCCGTATAGATGGCTGAGCATCCTCCAGTGGATAAACCAGGATAACATTGATTGCAATAATCACTACAATCAATCACTTCTTTCGTGCCTTCGATACATACACTTGCCGTATACATGTCTATACATTCGTTGTCTTCACTGCTGCAATCGACGCAGTCGCAGTAAGGTGCGCCTTCTTCCGGCGCGACGCAACCATCCGAAACCTTGCCATTTTCCTGACAGAACTCAGCACAGTTTATTTCCCGCCAGTAATGTTCACTGCAATCGTTAAGGTTTTCTCCGTCGATGCAATACGAACTTTCTGGCTGGCAATCGGAAACCTCTCCCAGCGTTGTGGTATAGCAACCGCAAATATAGTCGGCTGCGCCTTCATTGCAGCCTTCGGAACCAACGCCGCCGCCTTCGTCTGATATGGTAGCCTGGCAGTATTCGTCGCAGTTAACCTCTTCCAGTTTGCCATCGATGCATACCATAGCCGACTCGTCGTCGATACAGACATTATCGTCGCTGGTGCAGTCAGTGCAGTCACAATAGGGCATGCCCTCTTCCAAAGTAATACAGCCATTTGATTTTTTGCCGTCTTCCTGACAGAACTCGGTGCAGGAGATCTCCTCACATGTCCCGGACTGGCAATTGTTCAGCATCTCGTCGCTTATACAGACAGTTTCATCAGAATAGAAATCTCCGTCGCCAGCGGTCTGAGTATAGCAGGAACATACGTTTTCTGCGTCGTTGATGTTGCAGCCATTGGAGTAATAGCCGTAGCCTTCCTCGAAGTATTCCTCGCAGTATTTCTGACAGTTCACTTCCTCCAGCTTGCCTTCGATGCATATTCTGGCTGTTTCATTGTCAACGCAGGCATTGTCGGCGCTGTTACAGGGAACTGCATCGCTGTCGCTGTTCTCGATATCGCCGTCCGCGTCGCCTGAGCCATCATCGTCCTTATTGCACGAAACCGCACTCAGCATTAAGCCGAAGCTTAAGAGGAAAATGCACAGCAGACTGATGCAGGCCGGGGCGCGGCGCAGGCGCAAGGGTTCGGTGTCTTCTTCGGGCGGATCGTAAACCATTCCCGGATACAGCGGAATAAGCGCGTCTTTTACGGGCTTGAGTTCAAACTGTGCGTTCACCATTCATATCTCCCTGATCTGTCCGTACCCTTTATTCCTCCGTGTCTCCGGCTTCTTCGTCACCATCGGCATCGGAATCAGCGCAATTACAGTAAGGCTCCTCCCCGGCAGACGCAACGCAGCCCAGCGAAGTCTGGCTCTGCTCCTGACATACGGTGGTGCAATCCATATATTCTGAATAACCGGCTGGGCAAACTACCAGTGTGTTTTCGTCGTAGCAGTAAACGTCGGTAGGCTGGCATTCTTCAACAATGCCCTCAGTATGGCTGTAACAGCCGCATATATTTTCGTCATTCAAAACGCCGCAGCCGTAGGATTCGATAATCATACCTGGGTCATCCACAGTTTCCAGGCAATATTCCAGACAGTTGACTTCTTCCAGTTTGCCGTCAATACAGATCATTGCGGTCTGGTCGTCGATGCAGTAATTGTCTTCTTCGCAGGTAATATCAGCCTCGACCTCACCGTCCACATCGCCTTCCACGTCGCCATCGGGCTCCTGACAATAGCAGTATGGAAGCTGATCGTCTCCGACTGTACCCGGATCTACGCATCGAACCGACTCTTTGCCGTCCTTCTGGCAGAACTCGGTACAGGAAATCTGCTCGCAGGTCCCAGACTGGCAACTGTTCAATATATCATCGCTTAAACATAAAGTTTCATCGGAATAATAATCTCCGTCACCAGCGGTCTGAGTATAACAGGTGCAGATATTTTGCGCGTCGTTGATGTTGCAGCCGTTGGAGTAATAGCCGTAGCCTTCCTCGAAATATTCCTCGCAGAAAGCCTGACAGTTCACCTCCTCCAGCTTGCCTTCGATGCATATTCTGGCCGTTTCATTGTCAACGCACACATTATCATCGCTGGTGCAGGCGGTGCTGTCGCCGTCTTCACCTTCACTGTTTTCTGATCCTTCACTGTTTTCACTATCTCCGTCAGTGCCGCCGGAGCCTCCGTCTTCATCGATTTTGCACGAGGCCATGCTCAGCATGAGGCCGAAGCTCAGCATGAATATGCACAGCAGGCTGATGCAGGCCGGGGCGCGACGCAGGCGCACGGGTTCGGAGTCTTCCGGCGGATCGTAAATCATTCCAGGATACAGCGGAATAAGCGCATCTTTTACGGGGCGCAGTTCAAATTCTGTGTTCGCCATTTTTCCACCTCCATCTATGTCCAGGCCGGATAATCCTCAAGAAAACCATAATGACGTTTAAGGAAAAACTGGTTCTGCTCTTTCCACAGTGCATTGCCGATTTCATCGGCGATGGGCGTCAGCATGCGCTCGTAAGCGCACAGTATGGGCGGAACCTGCGTAATGTCGCCGGTAAGCTGCCAAGCCATGCAGGTGCAGCCATGATGGCAGCGCCCTAGATAATCGCAGCCGGCGCACTGACGGCGCGGCGCGCAGTTGGCCTGCACAATTTCGTCGCGGCGCGCATCGAAGCCGCTTGAGACGTGGCCCATGCGGAACTTGACAGCATCGGGACGGCGCGAGACGAACTGCACGCAGGGGAATATGCTGCCATCGGGAGCCACCGATATTTTCTTGCGTCCAACATCGCAGTTGAGACCCGGACCCAGCGGTTTGTTGATGTGGCTGCGGATCTTTTCGTTGAACTGCCCGATGTATATGTCCTGCCCCTTGCGCAGACAATCCAGCATGAAGGTCGCCATGCGGCGGTACTGCACTT
>Ga0172375_10011982_pt1 | contig 10932 bp, 3 predicted proteins | sample LakKiv1m_FD_114537 | JGI IMG/M metagenome (GOLD analysis project Ga0172375, IMG submission 114537) | Freshwater microbial communities from Kabuno Bay, South-Kivu, Congo - kab_092012_11.1m | ecosystem: Environmental > Aquatic > Freshwater > Lake | place: Democratic Republic of the Congo... | reverse complement strand
GCTGAGCGGCATCCCTGCCGCCTGGTCGGCCAGGAACCCGTCTATCTCGCGGTCCTTTCCCCGGCTGCGCAGAAGGGTCAGCAGGCAGTAGTCCTCCCATCCTTCCCGCACCGCTTCGGACTGCCGCGTAGCGACAGGGCCTCTCGGCCCGGGGTAGACCATCACGTAATCGGGCAGGTCCTCGCCCGTGTACCACTCCGCATCAAAATCATTCCACGGATTGCCGCGCGGCGAATAGTAGGCGTAGAAACCCCACCCATTCCAGCCGCGGCGGAATGCACGCCATGCCATTTCACGGTAGAGGTTCACCAGATCCGATCCCTCGCCTTTCGCCGACTGCGTGCTGACCTGGTAGAAGGCCCTGACAAGCCGGGGCGCATCGAAAAGTGGTTGGCAGGCGGGACGATCCTCCAGAAGCATATGCAGGGGGCTCGAGATATCAACGCCCTCCTCATACCACGGGCTCAGCGCCGCAGCGACAGAGGCGTCCGGCAGGCATCCGCTGCCGGCCCAGAAGGACGGGTTGCAGTAGATCCGAACTTTGGGATCGGTTCTGCGGATGATGCCAATAATGGCCCCGAAAGCGGCGGCGTTGCCCTCACCGGGTTCATCTGTCAGTTCGACATACCAGTCGTCATACGACAGTCCCAGGCTGCGGGCATGTTTGACATGTTCACCGATGGTGCCGGCTATTGCGGCTTCGTCGTCGGCTGTGATCTTTGCCGCGTCGATCTGCCTGTTGTAAAGTCGGTCCCTGTAGTCGCCTATGCCCTGCACATGGAAGAACGACCGTCCGTGTCGCCGCCCCAGCTGCGCCAGGGTGCCGGGTTCAGGAAACCCGTCCCAGACGGTCACGCCAAGCGAAAGCTTGTACGCAACTTCCCTGGCATCGCGGTCCACGTAGCGGAATGGAAACATGGTTGTCCCACCGCTCCACGTCTGCAGCCATACGCGCGGCTCAGGAAGAACCACGTCGAGTACCCGGACTTTCAGCACGACGTCAGGGCCGTCACGGGCAGAGAGCCGGGCCGTGTATTCGCCGGGATCGGCGCCGGCCGTTGTGACGTTGATCCAGAGCAGGGCGGACCCCGCCCGTGACAGGACCAGATCCGGGAAGGACCGGATTCCCGAACCGTTTGTCAGATACCTCTGCATCAGCCCCGCCGGCAGCAGGTTATCGGCCGTAAACAGCGGTCCGATGTTGACACCGTAGTATCGCGAACCCATGGTCCCGGCCACGTGCAACAGGCTCGACAGGCCGGGCGCAGGAGTCCCGGCGGAAGTAACAAACGGAGAGAGGGTGACCGTGGTTTCCCAAGGTTTCTCCCACGACACATTGCTGAGAGCCAAGGCAATTGACTCTGTCTCGTTTCGGGCAACGACAACTTCTACCTCCCGGCACAATTCCTCCGGCTTGGGCAACAGTGGCCGGTCAGTTATGCTGTCCCATGTTGGCACCCGCGACCACACCGCGGGTAGTTTGGCCAGCGGTCCCAATGTTCGTTTCCATTCCCAGAAGATACCGTCAGAGAAGGCAGTCTTGTCGATCCCAGGAAACGACTGGAATGCTATCTCCGCCACGATGGGCGGGGGGGTTACCGGACGAAAGGCCTCGGGTGATTCGGTGGAGACTCCGGCATCACCCCAAACCAAGACTTCTTCGAGCCAGGTTGCCCCCCCACCCGCTTCAGCAGTAAGGCGCAGGTAGCGTCCTTTCTGTCCGGCAGGCAGAGGCAGCCGGTGAAACGGCAGGTCCGGACAGTTGGCAAGCGGCCGTTCCAACATGACCCGCCAGGGCCCTTTCCGTTCATCGGCGGCTTCCAGCCGGAGTGACACCTTGCGGTTGCGGGTATCGACATCCACTTCGGCAAAAGAACAGGAGCGCCGGAAATCAAACGTGACCACCAGTGGCCCCACCAGGCCAACGGGAGTCCACCAGCTGCCAGCCGGACGGCCGTCAAGAAGCCTGCGCCCGAACGAGTTCGTACGATCCTGCCACGTGTCAGCGGGGGAATCCGGCGAACGTTCGTACGTGTATTCTACTCCTGTGAGAACACAGTCTCCCCAATACCCTTCATTATCGCTCAACAGCTTCCCGGGAGGCCCACCGGTGGTGTGAGTTCCGTCAAACCACACGAGATCACCCGACCTATCCTGTCCGTCAACGGCGGCAGCGAGCGCGAAAAGATACGCGGACAGGCAGGCAGCAAGACACGGACGCGGTGTCATTCTCATTGAGCAACATTAGCCGTGAGCTTGATAGGCGTCAAGGAGAGCGGATGTTCACCGCCAGTCGGCCGCCTTTTCTCCAGGCCAGTCATGGTCACTCCGGTTCGCCAAGCTCGCCGCCGGGAAGAACGCGGCGGAGCTCAACCTGCGGGCCCGGGGCCTTCTGCTCCAGCTTCGGGCCCGTGAAGAGGTAGCACGGCCGGATGATCCCGCCGAGGCCGATTTCGTTAGCTGCGGAGTTCCGGATGACCTGCATCGCCAGCAGGTTCTCCCCCGCCTTCATGTTGTCAGTGAGGTCGAATTCGGCCGGGATTGAGAACTGTCGCCCGCTTGTGCCAACAAGCTTGCCGTTGATCCAGACCCTTACCTCGTCCTCCACCCCGCCAACAAACAATCCCGCGGGCTGTTTCTCAAGTTCGGCAGGCAGCGTGAACCTGTGCCGGTACCAGACCGCGCCGGACCGGTGGCCTTCCGTGAGTTTCTGCGTTGCCCAGGTTGATGAATACGTCTTTGTCGGCACCCACTTGCTGTCGTCCGTCCCCGGCTGTTCGTAGTCGAAACCCTCGCCATGCCCAATCACTTTCTCGTCAAACTGTGTCGGGAGTTCATCCGGGATGCGGGCCACGATCTTGTATGGCGCGGAACTGTATTTCAGCGCCTCATCAACAAACCGGGCCAGGAACCGGCTCAGGTAGTGCGGCGCTTCATTGGCTACGAGGTCACTGTTCTGGTTGTAGGCTTTATCCCAGTGCGTCCGCATTGCATCGAACTGCTGCTTTGCCTTTGCGAAATCGAATTCCATCGTCGCCCGGTGGTAGGCCAGGTACAGAGCCAGGGCATCGACGTTGTGCCTTATGAACCCGATCCGCGTTTTGTCCGCTTCCGTCTTCGCGGCGGATGCGGCCTTATCCAGCAGTTCCCTGGCCTCCCGGATCCAGTCGTCGGTATATATGAGATGAAAAGCGTGGTACGAACCCGCTTCCTGCCCCGCCCCATGCTGGGTGTTGATCAGCTTGAGGTCGTAGGCCTCCATCGCATCGGCGCCCGCGCCGTACGCGCGCTCGCAGAATTGCCGCAGGAGCTTATGCCAGTCCTGCTGCGTATTCCACGCCAGCTTCATGAACACGTAGTCGCTGGCTGCCAGTATTGACCACATCTTGCTCGCCTCGACGTTCAGGCCGAGAATGCCCTGCTCCTTGTAGAAAGGAAGTTCCTCGCCCCAGATCTTTACCTTGGTGTACGGGAGCAGGTTATCCGCCAGGTTCCAGCTATACCCGCGGTAGACGAGCGGGTTGCCCTGCTTGCGCGCCAGCGCACCCCATTGTTCCACGATGTGCCGGTAGTATTGCTGCGTTGGTGAGTTCGTATCCATCACACCATGGAACCGGGAGAAGTTGATCGGCGCAAAGATCTGCACGACCTTGGGATCCGGCGTGTATTTTGCCGGGTAACCTGCATGGGTCGAATACGAATAGAACCCGACATACGCGTTCGGGTACTCCTTGTGTACCTTCTGCAGGATGTTGTTCGCGAGAAGGATCATCTCGTCCGTCCTGTCGAGTTCGCCGACGATCGGATCGATCTTTCCAGACCCCGCTTTCAGTGACTCCGGCGACATCGAGTATCCCAGCCCGTCAGCCGGGCCGATGCCGAACCCGGCCGGTGTGTCCTTCGTCCATGCGCCCTCCTGGATCTTTTTCGCGTATGTATCCTTTATGTCCTGCGCAAATAGCTCGATCACCCGGGGATGCGTTGTCTCGAGCTGTGGCCCGAGCCGTTTGAGCTGGCCGTCCTTGTCCTTCCTCAGCGCCAGCATAGTCGGATCTTTCTCAAACTCCTCCTTGTGCCGGGCAATGAAGCTCTGCCACACATGGCCGGCCGTGTTGAACGCGAAATGTGAGTATGCGCCGGACTTCTGCCTCAACAGCCATGTCTGCATCCGTTCCCGCTCCCCGGGCTTGAATGGGTGTTCCTTGGTGTCATAGCCCCGGTACCAGAGCCTGCGCATGGCAAAATCAGGCACCTGTGACTCATCCAGCGCGGGGACGGTGACCGTTTTCGTTGCGGGGATAATCTCCCCTATCTCGCCGGGCATCACCCAGTCGCAGCCTAGGCGGTTCAGCAGTTCGTACGCGCCAAAGAGCGCGCCCGCGTCACTCTCGCCGCCTATAAGAACAAGGTCGTCCTTCACCAGGAGGCGGAACCCCTCGCGTGAGGCAGATTGTTTCTGTGGCGCAGCACCCATTTTAACAGCGAGCGAACCGAGCACGATCGCCGGGCCCTTGACTTCCGCCGGCGCGGCTGCGGTGACAATGGCCAGCTCCGCCCCGCTCATCTTCCTGAGATGGTACTGCAGTTCGCCCGCGGCGGTTGACATGGCGGTCGCCAGCGCCGGCTGTTGTTTCTGCGCGTCGGCATCCAGCGCCGTGTTCTGTTCGGCGGAGACCACTATCCGGGCTGCCGTTTTGCCGTCCTGCACAAGCGATACATCGGCCCGGGTTGTGCCACACACCAGCAATAGCACGACCAGGCAACTGACCGTTATGATCGGACGGCGCTGAATATGCATCATGGTTTCTCCAGGTGTTTGTGTTTCTATCCCGACGCCACCGTAGTGTCTGCAGGCCGCGAATTCAAGCCAGACATGCCCCTCCTGATTTGCGCGCAGGCATCCGTCGCTCTCCTCGACACTGCACAGCCATCCCTGCGGCTCGGCCGGAGGCCCCGCCCTGCCGAACCGCCTCAAGCACAATATCTCTCCCGGGGTAGGGCGAGGCCTCCGGCCGAGCCGTCTTCGCGGCCGTCACGTGAAAGCAATCCTGCCCTGTGTCCCGCCCCATATCCACTCGACAAAATGGGAGCGAATATGGGACAGTGCGGCGCTCGCGGGGACAACGCTCCGCTGAATTGACAGGAGAGAATCATGGCCAAGTATGCGAAGGAAGACCTCACCATCATCGCCAACACTATCCGCGGACTCGCCATGGACGGCGTCCAGAAGGCGAAGTCCGGCCACCCCGGCTTGCCGATGGGCATGGCTGATGTCGCTACCGTATTGTGGCTCAAGTACCTGAACCATTGCCCCACCCGTTCCGACTGGGTCAACCGCGATCGCTTCGTTCTTTCCGGTGGACACGGTTCCATGCTCCTCTACAGCCTGCTCCACCTTGCGGGCTATGACCTGCCGCTTTCCGAGCTCCAGCAGTTCCGTCAATGGGGCAGCAAGACACCCGGCCATCCGGAAGCAGGGCACACCGCCGGTGTTGAGACCACCACCGGTCCCCTCGGTCAGGGTTGTGGAAACGGCGTCGGTATGGCCCTGGCCGAACAGATGCTTGCCGTGCGGTTTAATACCCCGGACCTGCAACCCGTCGACCACCATACTTTTGTATTCGCCGGAGACGGTGACTTCATGGAAGGGATCAGCCACGAGGCCTTCTCCCTTGCCGGGCATCTCGGCCTTCACAAGCTCATCCTCTTCTACGACAGCAACAAAATCACCATCGAGGGTTCCACGGACCTCGCGTACAGCGATGACGTGAAGCGCCGCTTCCAGGGATACCGCTGGAACGTCATCGAGATCGACGGCCATGACTACGATCAGATCGACAAGGCCATCCGGAAGGCTCTTCGCGCAGAGGATAAGCCCACGATCATAATCTGCCGCACGCATATCGCGCACGGCAGCCCCAACAAGCACGACACGGCCGAGGCACACGGCGCGCCGCTCGGTGATGACGAGGTGAAGGCCTCCAAGAAGAACCTTGGTCTGCCCGAGAACGAGTTCTTCCATGTGCCGGCCCGCACCCGCGAGCTCTTCGCCGCCCGCCTGAAGCAGCTCCAGCGCAAGGCCAATGCCTGGGACAAGCTCTTCGCGCAGTATGCCGCGGCGAATCCCGACAAGGCCCGGCAGTGGGACGTGTTCATGAAGAACGAGCTCCCTGCAAATATCGAGGCGCTCCTGCCGAAGTTCGACGTAGCCAAGCCGGTCGCAACCCGCTCAGCCTCCGGGAAAGTGATCCAGGCCCTGGCGGACGCCATCCCTAACCTAGTCGGCGGCTCGGCCGACCTGTCGCCCAGCACGATGACGATGATGGACAAGTATCCTTCGGTCGGCCCTCGCGCGTACGCCGGCAGGAATTTCCACTTCGGCATCCGGGAACACGCGATGGGCGCCGTGTTGAACGGCATGGCGCTGCATGGCGGGTTCCGCGTGTTCGGGGCCACTTTCTTTGTCTTCGCCGACTACTGCCGCCCGGCGATCCGGCTCGCGGCGATCATGAAGCTTCCCGTCATCTACGTTTTTACCCATGACAGTTTCTATGTCGGCGAAGACGGCCCGACCCACGAGCCCGTTGAGCAGCTCGCAAGCCTGCGCTGCATCCCGGGCATGACGACCATCCGGCCGGCGGATCCGACAGAGTCCGCCGCTGCCTGGGTTGCCGCCCTCAAGAACTCAACGGGCCCCACGGCAATGCTTCTGACCCGTCACAACCTGAACGTTCTTGACCGTTCGGTCTACCCGGCCGCCTCGAACCTGGAGAAGGGCGCATACACGCTCTGGCAGAGCGGCCAGGGAGCACCTGCAGTTCTCCTGATTGCATCCGGCTCTGAGGTGGAACTTGCCCTTTCCGCGGCGAAGAAGCTGGCCGGCGAATGCAACGTACGCGTGGTGAGCATGCCTTCCTGGGAACTGTTTGAGAAGCAACCGGACGCCTATAAACAGGAGGTCCTGCCTCCCGCGTGCTCATGCCGGCTGGCTGTCGAAGCGGGCGTATCCATGGGCTGGACGAAATATGTCGGGCCCAGGGGCCGTACCCTGTGCATGGACCGGTTCGGCGCATCGGCCCCCTACAAGGTCCTCGCCGAAAAGTTCGGCTATACCGCGGACAACGTTGTAGCCATTGTGCGGGAAATGCGGAAGGCGTAGAGTAATTTCCATATGCCGCACGGAGTGCGGCCGCCACAACATGCGGAGAGTCTGGTGTAGCGGCGCCAGTCCACTGGCGCATCCGCAATGCCGCGGGGCTGGAGAACTGGTAACATGGCACGATTCATTATCCAGGGCGGTAAGCGATTGTCCGGGCGCCACACGGTACCCGGCAACAAGAACGCTGCGCTGCCCATGCTCGCCGCGTGTGTCCTGACGGATGAACCCGTCCGCCTTGAAAATGTTCCTCTGATTGAAGACGTCCGGACGATGCTGGAGCTCCTGACCCAGCTCGGTGTCTCGGTGAAGGTCGCCGGACATACCATCACCTTGTGCGCCGCCGGGTTGAAAACCACCGCCCTTGATCCCGACCTCTGCCGCCGGGTTCGCTCCTCCATTCTCTTTGCCGGCCCGATGACTGCCCGCCACGGAGGCGTGACGGTGTCTTCGCCCGGCGGCGATGTGATTGGCCGCCGCCGGCTTGATGCCCATCTCGCCGCGCTGACCAGCCTCGGCGCGTCCATCAAGCATCGCGGTTCGGCCTACGCCTTTTGTTCCTCGCGCCTGCGTGGGGCAGACATTCTTCTCGACGAAGCCAGTGTAACCGCAACAGAAAACGCCGTCATGGCGGCAGTCCTCGCTTCCGGCCGGACCACACTTTTCAACGCGGCTTGCGAGCCGCACGTGCAGGACCTATGCCTCATGCTTAACCGCATGGGCGCGCGGATACAGGGCGCGGGGACCAATTTTATCCAGATCGAGGGTGTTCGCCGCCTCCACGGGGTACGCCACAAGATAGGGCCGGACTATATTGACGCCATGAGTTTCGTTGCCGCCGCGGCAGTGACCCGTGGCGAGCTGCATCTTTCAAACATTCCGGCATTCGTTGTTTCCGTTATTCAGCGCCCGTTCTGCAAGCTGGGTGTACACTGGTCATGCCGTGGCAATGTGCTTCGTCTGCCGGGACGGCAGCGTTTCGTCGTGGAGGATGACGTGGGTGCGGCTATTCCAAAGGTGGAAGATGGTCCGTGGCCGAGTTTTCCTTCGGACCTGATGAGCATCGCGATCGTCCTTGCGTCGCAGGCGCATGGCACGATGCTCTTCTTTGAAAAGATGTTTGAGAGCCGCATGTATTTCGTGGACCGCCTTATCGACATGGGCGCCAGGATCGTACAGTGCGATCCGCATCGTGTCATCGTGACCGGTCCCGCCCGCCTGCACGGCACTCATCTTTCGAGCCCCGACATCCGCGCCGGCATGGCGCTCCTGATCGCCGCACTCTGCGCGAAAGGACGGAGCATCATAGACAACGCGCAGATTATCGACCGCGGCTACGAAGGCGTGGACGCCGAACTCCAGCGCCTCGGCGCCGATATTGTCCGCGTAGATTAAGCGAGGTGTCTGGGGCCAGGGTTCCCGCCTTCGCCAAAGCTACTGCGGGCAGGCAGGGTTCAGGGTGACGAGTGTTCAGTCATCAGTAGGACAGTAATCAGTCAAGAAGTACCATCTGCCGCAGTATCCTGTACACCTCCGGTGGCGTCGGCTTCACGCGGGCTTTCCGGGAAAGTCACGTTATCGATCCCATTCAACGACAAAAGGAGAAGGGGTTTCGCGTGTTCCGCCGCCCCACTCGTCGCTGCGGTACCAGAGAACACACAGTACTGGACCGGTTCGCCAATCCCCAAGCTTGCTGTAGCTCCACTTCTCGCCGGTGACCCAGGCCCAGTTACCGTCGCCGTTCCGATCCACCCCGCCGATCAGAACGCTCTGACCAGGGGTCTTGAATGTCAGACGGATCCAATCATCTTCCTCTTTGCTCGTTATGGTCGCGAGGTGAGCGCCATACTGCCGACAGAACGTATTCGCATCGTCCCAGGTGGCGGGGGAATCCCATCGCAGGTAATGATGGCCCCGGAACTGCGGGAACGCCGACAAGTCAGAGTCGGGCTTCTGTTTCGCCGCCGCGAGGACGGGAATGGTTTCCTGGATCATGGCCTTTGCCTTGAGGTGTTCAGCTCGAAATGCGGGAACATCTTCAAGGATTTCGACAAGGTGCCCGGCTTCGCGCAGAGCCGTATCGCAGTCACCTCCCAGGAGCGCCTTGTGTATCTTCCCGAATCCCAGGCCCGGGGGTTTGCTGTGGCATATCAACAGTGTCTTCATACCCTTGAGGGGTGAGAGATCCTCGAGCCGCTTCCACCCATTCAAATCCAGAGTCGCAAGCGGGCAGTCTCGTATCGGCGATAGGTCCGAAACGGAAGCACTTTGAAGAGTTAGAGACGCCAAAGGCATCCCTTTCAAGGGTGCCAGTTCGCTTATAGGACCACATGCCAGCAAGTTTATGGATGTCAGTGGCATGCCCTGTAAAGGCGTTAGATCCCACACCTGGGGGCAATTCGCCAGCCACAGGGTCCTCAGAGGCGCACCTTTCAGGATGCGGAGGTCAGTTGCCATGTGGTCGGCGCAGAAACTCTCCAACGGCATGCCTTCTATGGGCGAGAAGTCACGAACACCCGCCATGTTTACCATGGACAGGTTCGTGAGTTTCATTCCTTTCAGAGGAGAAAGGTCTTTGATGTATCCGCTGCCAAGAAACAGGTCGTTCAATGGCATGCCTTTGAGAGGCGAGAGGTCGGCAATGCTGATACACCCCCCGGCGTCCAAGTGTTTCAATGGCATGCCCTTCAGAGGTGACAAATCCACAATACGGGTGCAGACGCTCAGCACGAGACGCTCCAGTTTCATGCCCCGCAACGGGGAAAGGTCCGTTATTCCCGGGCCGGCCAGGAGCAGGTCGATAAGCGGCATTCCCTCCAGCGGCGAAAGGTCCGACACGGGGGCGGGCATGTGGAGCTTGCGGAGCGGCATGCCGCGAAGCGGAGTCAAGTCGGTGACCTTCAGCCCCGAGGCGTTCATAGACAACTCAACCAATGGAATCCCCTTGAACGCCGCGAGGTCTTTGCCGGAGAAGAGACGACTGCCCATGTGGAACACATACCCACCCTCGGATGTCAGCCCAAGACAGGCGCCCAACCCCGGCCAGGTCTTCTCTATCTGCAGGCGATAGAATTCCAGCTGTTCGTTCGCGGAGCCGGCGAGTGTGGAGGCAAACGCCGGCATTCCCCAGTCACTCACAAATGATGTGAGTCTTGCCGTGGTAGCCTTGGCCGGGTTCTCCATCCCCATGCGACACAGCGCCCGCAAGAGCTGTGCGCCCTCATCACCCGGCTTGGCGCTCAGGTATTTTCCGATGTCTTCTTCTGCTTCCCTGAATTTCCCGTTCTTGAAAAGAAGAAGCGCTCTCAATAGCCGCGGATGCTCCAGGGCCGAGTCGTATTCTATGGCGCTATCGAGCATCTCCATGGCTCCGGCAAGGTCGCCATTTTCTATGAGGACGATGGCCGAACGGGACAGCGCCGGAGCGGAGGCCTTCCGGTCTCCCTGTCGGGCCGCCTTCTCGGCCTTGAAACTGAGCAGATTGCGGATGGCTTTCCGCTCACTCGCCATCACCTTCACCATGAACGCCGCCGAGCCGGCCAGGATCACCACCAGTGCCGCTGCAATTGCCGTGAAGATCCCTTTGTTCCGCTTCACCAGTAGCGTGAACTGCGTCCACGCCCCGGCGTGCTCGACCGACGTCGCAAATCCACTCTGGTATGCCTCTATGTCCTGCTGCAGGAACTTCACGTACTGATAGCGATCCCGGGGTTTGAGGGACAAGGCCTTCATTGCCACCGCCGCCAGCGCAGGGGGGATACGTTTCCCAGGCAGAT
>Ga0172375_10011981_pt1 | contig 10932 bp, 5 predicted proteins | sample LakKiv1m_FD_114537 | JGI IMG/M metagenome (GOLD analysis project Ga0172375, IMG submission 114537) | Freshwater microbial communities from Kabuno Bay, South-Kivu, Congo - kab_092012_11.1m | ecosystem: Environmental > Aquatic > Freshwater > Lake | place: Democratic Republic of the Congo... | reverse complement strand
TGCCCAATGCCCAGTGCCTAATGCCGCTATTTCCCGCCCCAAAACATCATACACTGACAGCTTGATTTCCGCAACTTGATTGAGGGTGAAGGTGATGGCGGTGGAGGAATTGAAGGGATTGGGGGAAGGAGGTAAAAGGTCAAAGGTCAAAGGTTCAAGATTAAAGGGGGGAGTGGTAACGGATACAGTATGAGAATAGTAATACGCTCCCATATCTGCGGCTGGAGGAGTCAAGGATAATTGAGGATTCTCACTTTCCAATCTTATCAAATAAGCGTCATAACCGCCGGCATTTTGGTCTTTACCGGCAATAATATATCCTAAGTCCGATGTCTGCTGCACACAATAGCCTGCATCTTCTCCTGATCCCCCATAATGACATTCCCATTGTTGAATTCCCAAATTATTAGTTTTTATTATATGAATATCAGAATTTAAATATGGAAAATAACTTGCTCCAACTAATATATAACCCAAGTCTGATGTCTGTTTAACATCATATCCACAATTGTCATTATTGCCTCCCAAAGACCTTGTCCATTGTTGAATCCCAAAAGTGTTGGTTTTAATGAGGTAGAAATCACAATCCTCTCCTGGTGAACTTGATGGAAGTGTCGATCCCAGAAGTATATAACCCATATCGTCAGTTTGCTGCACAGAATAAGCATCATCCCACCAAGTACCGCCAAAAGTATTTGACCATTGTAAGTGTCCATTTGTATTGGTTTTTATCAAATATGCATCATAATTGCCCGCACCGAAAGATTCTGTTCTCCCGGCAACAACATACCCTCCATCGATAGTCTGTCGTACAGATTGACCCCAATCATCTTCATTTCCCCCAAATCCACTAAACCATTGCTGATTCCCCATTGCATCTGTCTTAAGCAGTAAAACATTATAGCCTCCTATAATAGGAGTATAATATCCCCCAATGATATATCCTCCATCGGTAGTCTGCTTTACGCTATAACCACCAGAATTCGCATATCTAATATAACACCTATACCATTCTCGATTACCCATATTATCAGTTTTAAGCAGAAAGATATAACTTCCAGCGACTCCGGTGATTATAAAGCCGCCATCAATAGTATTGTTGACACAAGTTCCCCCCTCACCGCCTGCACCACCGTAAGTTCTGCACCAAAGTAGATCTCCAGCAGCGGAGTATTTTGCCAGAAATGCATCTCCTATTATTGCACCAAAGGAGTAAGTTGTTCCAGTGAGAACATATCCAAAGTCTTCAGTTTCTACCACATGTTTTCCAAAATCAGCGTTGGCAGGGGTGCCTAAAGTCCTCGTCCACAAGGTATCCGGCTGTGCCAAAACCGAGCGGCAAACAGACAATACCATCACAACGCTAATTGTCATTCTCTTCATTTTCGAATCCTCTAAAATTTAAATTAGGATTTTGGGATTTTGGATTAGTAAAAAGCAAACATCGGGCGGATTTTTTAACCCGCCCCTACTTGACGATTGATTATTGAGTGTTGGTCATTGGTTATTGGATGTTTGCTTTTTTCCGCTTTTTTCCGTTTTTTCCGACTTTTTCCGTGATTCAAACCTTTCCCACAGCTAAAGTTGTGGGCTATTATTGCTTTTCAGCATTCAGCATTCAGCATTCATCACTTTAAAAGCACCACTTTCCGCACCGACAACTGTCTGCCATCTACCATCAACCTCATAAAATACACTCCGTTGCTCTGCCTGCTGGCATCCCATATTAATGTATGTGTTCCTAATGACTGATGAGCATTGACTAATGACTGCACTTCCCGCCCTTGAATGTCGTATACGGACAAATTTATCTCTGCATCTTGATTTATGGTGAAAGTGATGGTAGTGGTGGAGTTGAAGGGATTGGGGAAGGGGGGATATAAAACAACCGATGAGGGACAATATGGGATTAGCTCATTGACAATAGAACCATCATTGGCAAACCTTACTACATACACATCGCCATGTGAACTGGATGAGAGAGCGGATGATCCGGCAACGATATATCCCCCATCGGCAGTCTGCAAAATACTATTAGCTGTATCCCAATAGCTAGCGCCAAATATCTCCGACCACTGTATTTCACCATCGATATCAGTCTTAATGACATAACAATTTCTGCCATTCACTTCACAACTACCTGCTATAATATAACCGCTGTCAAAAGTCTCTTGAACACAATAACCAATATCGAATCCACCTGCATCATAAGTATTCGACCATATTTCTATGCCGCAACTGTCAGTTTTTAATAAATAGACATCGTATTCCACAGCATCCGGATTGGCGGAACCGGTAATAATATATCCACCATCTATTGTTTGATCTATGCTGTATCCAGTATAAGGCATTTCCCCGCCGAATGTCCTTGACCAAATCACAGCATTTCCAATTGAATTAGTCTTAAATAGATATACATCCGTCGATGTTCCAGAATTAGATATTCCGACAACAACATAACCTCCATCAGCAGACTGAACAATTCCTTTGCCATAATCAAGTCCAGTTTCTCCAAATGTGTTATCCCATAATTTATTTCCCAGACTGTCAGTTTTAATTATATAAATATCGGATAAAAACTCCCATTGAGAGATCTCATATCCTGTAAATCCGACAATAATGTACCCCCCATCAGTTGTTTGTTGAACATAATTTCCGCCGCTTACTTGGGAATGATAAAATGTTTTGTGCCATTGTTCGATTCCGTCCGTATCTGTTTTGAGTAAATATACTCCTTGCCCCCCCGATGAGGTACGAATCCCTGTCATAATATATCCTCCATCGGTGGTCTCTTGTATGCAATAGATACTCTCATATGCAGAATCTCCAATATAACGAGTCCAGATTTCATTTCCTTCATTGTCGACTTTAATTAAAAGAGCGTCTAATCCGTATGGATAACTTGTATAACCGGCGACGACATAAGTTCCGTCGATAGAAGGGCATACGCTATGACCATATTCCGAGTCGCTGTTGTTTCCAAAAGTCCGCGTCCACAAGGTATCCGGCTGCGCTAAAACCACCCGGCAAATCGTACAAGCTATTACAGCGATAATTAAAACTCTCTTCATTTTTGAATCCTCCAAAATTTAAATTAGGATTTTGGGATTGGGGATTTGGGATTAGTCAAAAGCAAACATCGAGCGGATTTTTAACCCGCCCCTACTTGACGATTGATTATTGAGTGTTGGTTATTGATCATTGGATGTTTGCTTTTTTCCGTTTTTTCCGCCTTTTTCCGTGATTTAAACCTTTCCCACAGCTAAAGCTGTGGGCTATTGTTTGCTTTTGCTTTTTATTCATCATTCATCATTCATCATTCATCATTTTAAAAGCACGACTTTTTTCGCCATCGACCATTTACCATCGACCATCAACCTCACAAAATACACCCCGCTGGCGCTCAACGCGTCACCGGTGTGCGCTTGATATACACCGGGCTGATAATTCCCGCTTGCTAAAGTAACAACCTTCTGCCCCTGCAAATTATAGACCGAAAGCTCTATATTCGACAGAATCGGAAGCGAAAAGGTTATGGTGGTCGAAGCATTGAAGGGATTGGGATAAACCGATATAAGGTCAAAGGTCAAAGGTGTAAGGTCAAAGGGAGATGCATCATCCTCCTCCCATCCGCTCACTACCCATTTATCGATGTTTCCACCCGCGTCCACTCCGTTCTTGCTGAAAGCAAATTCCGATTGGTCGTAGATGACAGTATTACCGAAATCTCCTACATAGCCGGTATAGACATAATCTCCCGCCGGAGCGGCGGCAGGAACTGTCTGCGATAAAGTCCGGGTGATCGATCCGCCCGCCGGCAAATTCAGATTATTACGGATGAATAAAGGTCCTACGGTAGAACCGTTAGGCAAAGTCGCTTCCGTCCAAAAATCGAAGATTTCCGCCTGCAGCGAAACATTTTCTACCATTGCAGCGAATTGGAAAGTTCCCCCCTGCGGCGGAATGACAATCGGCGCGCCCACCGGGGTCAAATTCACCGTAATCCCCGGCATTTCCAAATCCCCGCCGCTGAAACAATATACCCAGCCGTCCCTGGTCGCCCCCAGCAGTTCCACCGCCCCGGAATTGTCGATATCCGGCATCCACCACACCGCATCGAAAGCATAATTCGAACCGGTACCGTTAGTATAACTGAACAACACCGTTCCACTTGCCCCGTCCACCGCGTAAAAACTGCCGCTCATTATCCCGCAGCAAGCATCGTCGATCCCATCTCCGGTTATGTCCGGGAATACCGCCAGTGACAGCACATTCGAGCCCAGCGCCAACGACCAAATTTGCGCCCCATTCCGGCCTTCCAAAGCGTAAAATGTCCCGCTCACCGAAGTCACCAACACATCGTCATATCCGCTATTGTTCACATCTTCGATTTGTTCCAGATAATAAGTCGTGCCCATCCCCGTGATATGCCAAATTTCACTGCCATTCGCTCCGGATATAGCGTACACTCCGGCAGAACCCGCCGCTGCTATTACATCGTCAAGATTATCACCGTTCAGGTCGTCTATCCGGTTAACGGAAAACACTGCATATCCAACTTCATGATTCCAATCGACTGCGCCGTTCAATCCGTTCAATCGCTTGACAAAATAATCGCTGGCATTGTTCACCGTCCCGCAAATCACTTCCGAGCGGCCGTCGCCGGTTACATCGCCCAGACTGCGTACGCTGTAAACCGTTTCCCCCAAAGCCGCCCGCCAGATGATTTGACCGTTGACACCGTTAAGGTTAAACACGCTTTTCGGTTCCGTACTCCCGGTAGGGCCACCTACACCGGCCAAAACATCGAAAATCCCATCGCTGTTCCAATCCGCCTCGCAAGTCACTTCATACACCCATCCGCCTTCCCCGCCGAAATTATGCGTATCGAATTCCCAGATTTCGCTTCCGCCGCCTCCGCTCACCGCAAATACCGACCGGCTGCCGCCGCCGGTGCCTAAAACCACATCGCCAATCCCGTCATTATTCAAATCCGGCGCAGACACTAATCCGCGGGGATATTCCACCGGGCCCGTCCGCAGCGGGTTGATGCCCGTATCGAATTGCCAAAACACATCGCCGGTTTCATCGCTTTGCCCGTTGATGCAGTAGGTCATATAGTTTTCATTGGCGGCAATCACTTCGGGCAAACCGTCTCCGTTCCTATCTTCCGTAAATTTGACCGCATTGAAGCCCTGAAAAGTTCCGGGATCGATAGCTTCATACCGCCAAATCACCTCGCCCTGCGAAAAATTCGCCATCACGCCGCTACCCTGTATATTCACTGTGATCACCGGCGCATTGGGCGCATCGGTGATCAAAGTCATTGTCCCTTGATAAGCTATCGCCTGCGTCGGCGTAAAATACACCGTCAAATTCAGTGTATCCATCGAGCTAACTTGTCCTGCAGTAAATTCCGGACAAGTGAAGGCCGGATTGTCAATCGTCAGCGATATTAAATTCAGCGGCGGCATTCCCAAATTATTAATTTCAAACGGCCGACCCGTCATCCCGTCCTGCGGTATCCACACAGAACCGAAATCGAGCAAAGTTGTATTCACCGCCGCATACTGCTGAGCATAAATTCCATAACCGCTCACATCGATTGTGACAGCCGGATTGATGGGATCGTCGCTCTGCACCGTCAATACCGTGGATAACGGCCCAAAAACGCCGGGCTGAAAATAAATATTAAACGGCACACTGGCGTTTGGAGCGATGACAAAGGGAAATGTCAACGACGAATCGATCCAAAATTCCGCCAGCGCCGGATTTTCCGGTATTCCCGTTATCGTTAGGTCGGCGTCACCCACATTGCTGATAATTACCGGGGTAAAATACAAGGTGTCTATCGGAACATATTCGAAATTAATGACATCAGCAGTCAATTGTATTTCCGGCGTCCCCGCGCCGAACGGCGCTATCTTATATAGATGGTCGATACTATACCCCTGCCCTTCATCGCATACCCACAAATATTGCCCGTCCCAGGCTATCCCCGCCGGGTCCTGCATCGGTGACAGGAAACTATAAACCGTCTGATGCGTGACCGGATCGATCTGATAGATGTAATTGGAATTGTAATCGCACATCCATAAATACTGTCCGTCCCAGGCCAAATCCCACGGCTGCAAATCCGGCGCGGTGAAACTCTCCAATATCTGACCGCTGGTATTGCATTTGTAGATCGCGCCGTCCGGATTGTAATAATCCCCCATATACAAATGCGTCCCTGTCCAAGCCAATCCCGACATATAATCCGAAGGATTTTGGAATTGCGAAATGATATTCCCCAAAGTATCCACCTTCAGCGTAAAATCCGCCCCGATATGATTGGTAATCCACAAATATTGTCCATCCCAAGTCATCCCGTAAGCGTCGTCCAAATTCGCCGTCCCAAAGTCCAGCGAATCCGTTACCATCCCCAAAGCTATATTGAATTTGTATATCCGTTCCCCCACTGTGCCATAGCGCCCGTACCAAATATTATTGCCATCGTACGCCAGCCCGCTGGCATGGTCGTGGATTTCATAAGTGGCGACGATAGTCTGCCCTATTGCTGTTATCGGAATAAGCAGCAGCAAGAATAATTTCACAAAGGTTTTCATAGCGTCCTCGAAAGGTTAGTTATAATTGAAAATTACTTTATCGAAATAGTGTTCAAGTGTTCAAGTGAAAAGCAAAAGCATTTTAACATCGGATATACAGGATTAAAAGCAAAAACATTCACAGGTTATTATGGCTTTGAAAAACAGGCATTAGGCAATAGGCATTGGGCATTAGGAAAAACAAGTCTATCGAGTCCTTCGAGTCCCTCGAGTCCTTCGAGTCCCTCGAGTCCCTCGAGTTTTGCATTCATTTGGAAATTACGGAAATTAGGGGAATAAAGCAAGGAACAGAGAGGGGATTTGGGGATAGGGGATTGGTAGAAGCGCTATAGTTAACGAAAATCCAAATATTAAAATAATAGTTATGAAAAAATATGCGAAATATTTCAAATTTTTTACGCAAAATCTTGACTTATTTTTTTTTTTTTCTAAATTTAGCAATGCAGGTGGTGACCCCGAAGGAGGATCCGATTATGCTATCCTGCCAAAGAATCCAACCATATTAAACTTTTTAAGGAGAAGTATCATGAAAAAGTTTCTTACCTCAGTTTTTACGCTGTTTATTTTAAGCGTTAGTTCTTTCGCCCAACCACAGCCGCCGGATACGCTGTGGACGCATACTTATGGGGGGACGGGTAATGATGAAGGGAGATGTATTCAACAAACTGCTGACGGAGGGTTCATTATTGTTGGTACTTATAACAATGATGCACCAGATATTTATTTAATTCGAACAAATGCGGTGGGCGACACATTATGGACAAGAACCTATGGTAGTTCTTATCCAGAATGGGCAAATGATGTTAAAATAACAACTCCGGACAATGGATTGATAGTTACTGGAACAGTATGTATGTCTGGTTATACGAACAAGAATGTGTTATTACTAAAACTCAATGCGAATGGAGACTCTCTATGGTCTGCTAATTTTGGGAGTGATTATGATGATTGGGGTAAAAGTGTTTGTCAAACAACAGATGGAGGATATGTTATAACTGGATATAAGAGTTTTGGTTATTTCAATCAAGATATATATTTGATAAAAACAAATTCGACAGGTACCTTAAGTTGGGAAAGAACTTATGGTGGTTCATTTAACGATCAAGGAAATTGTGTCATACAAACAGACGATAATGGATTTGTAATAGCTGGTAGTTATGAAATTTCAAGCGCAGATGGTCAAGCATATATTATTAAAACCAATCAAAATGGTGATATTGTCTGGGAGCTCACTTATGGAAATTCATATTATGATAATGTATATTATATTCAAAAAATTGCACCCAACAATGGTTATATTGTCGTGGGAAGAACAGGTATTGCAAATTCCAATGGGGATATCCTTTTAATAAAATTAAACCTATCTGGTTCATTGCAATGGGCAAATAACTATGGAGGATCTTGGAATGACGAAGGTTATTGTGTCAGACAAACAGTCCCTGATAATAATTTTATAATTACGGGTAGGACCGATCTGCCGCCGGGAAATATTCAAGATTTATACTTTTTTAAAGTCGATCCTATCGGTAATATGATTTGGTCAGACACACTTGGTGGAAACTTGCACGATGCAGGTAATAGTGTAATTCAGACTACAGATGGAGGCTACGCAATAGTGGGTTATTATACTCAGAGCGCATTAAATATGGATTTTTATTTATTGAGATTCCAAGGTGAATTAATTCTACCTATAGTTTTACAATTAACCCCCCACAATCCCCCAATCACTATCCCCGCCGCCGGCGGCTCTTTCCAATTCGATATCGATATTGCTAATTTCGCTGCTTCTGCTTTCATTATCGATGTATGGACATCGATTACCAATCCATCAGGTACCGAATTCACTATTATCTCCCGAAATAATATGAACTTCCCTGCCGGCGCTACTATCTCTCGTGATGACCTGACCCAAATGGTACCTGCATCAGCTTTACCGGGTACCTATTCCTATAATGCTTATGTTCGCGACCATAATACTTGGGAAACGCTGGCGGAAGACAACTTCCCCTTCACCAAACTCCCCGGCGACGGCGCGCCCGCGCATAATGAAGGCTGGGCTTGCTACGGCTGGGATGACGCTTCTACCTTCGACCTTTCACCTTTGACCTTTGACCTTTCCCCTGCTTCCCCAAATCCCTTCAATCCCTCCACTACCCTCTCTTATTCTCTCCCGGTGTCCGGAGAAATATCGCTGACAGTGTATGACATCCAAGGGCGGGAAGTGGCTGTATTATTCGAAGGCAATCGAGCGGGGGGAACTTATGAAGCGGTATTCGATGGTTCCACTATCTCCTCCGGCGTCTATTTCGCAGTCTTACAAGCGGGAGAATTCCGGCAGACTCAGAAGTTAGTTCTTATCAAGTGAACAAATATAATTGAAATGACAAAGCCCGCTTCTGCGGGCTTTTTTTTATCTTTTTAATCACCTTAATCTGCTGTGAACTTCGCTTTAAGCTTTGCTCTTTTCGCTTTTCACCATCCGCCATCAGCTATCAGCCATTTTCCAATTTAAAACCTCAAACTAAACACCGTCTGCCCCGCCTCGCACTTCACCATTATCGTCCCTCCGTGCAGCCGCATTATCTGCCGAGATAGACTCAATCCGATCCCCGATCCGTCCTTTTTAGTGGTGAAAAACGGCACAAAAATGTTTTCCGCCGCCTCCGGCGGTATCCCGCAGCCGTTATCCGTCACCTGAATGATGGTATTCCCCTCGGCGATGAACGCCCTTAGGCTAATTTCAGGTGAACTCACTTCCGCTGCCGCTTCCACTGCATTCTTGCACAAATTGATCATCACTTGTTCTAGCAAAGCCGGATCGCCGGTGATTTCCAAATTCTCTGGATCGATCGAGACCTGACACTTTATCGATTTCGCCAAAAGAAACTCTTTCATCAATCCGGTAGTCCGGTTAAACAATTCTTTCACCGGTAAAATTTCAAAATTCGGTTTCGGTATCCGCGTCAATTTACGATAATTCTCCACGAAATTCAATAGTCCCTTGCTGCGTTTTTCAATCGTCCCCAACGCATTCGATATGTCCTGAAAAGTTTCTTCCTGCAGACATTTTTCGTCCGTTTGCTTGGCTTTCAACAGCAGTTGATTGGCGGTCGAAGATAACGAAGAAATCGGCGTGATGGAATTCATAATCTCATGGGTTAAAGTCCGGATCAAGGTCTGCCAGGCTTCCATCTCCTTTTCTTCCAATTCCTGCTGAATATTCTGCAGGGAAATCAGGACATAATTCTGCTGATGCAGCACAAAAACGGCGGTATTGATGGTAAGCTGGAAGGTCTCACCACCGTGATGCAGTTTCGCTTGTATCCGCTTCCCCGGCTGCACTCCCATAATCGTCCGGGCGAATTCCGCATCGATTTCTTTCAATTGTCCGATATTCCGCAAGCTGTTGACCTTGAGCAGCCGTTTCGCTGCGGTATTGATGAGTTCCACTTCGCCATCGCTGCGGAAAGCGATCAATCCTATCCCGATATGCTGAACTACGGTCTGCAGGTAGCGGAAATGTTCCTCCTTCTCCCGGCGGGCTGCCTGAAAATCCGCTATCACCGCATTGAACGCCGCGCTCAAATCCCCGAAGCCGGAACCTTTCGCCGGCGCAGTGAAACTCTGGGTAAAATCGGAATATTTGATCGACTGCAGGAATCTCTGCAGTGTCCGGTTCGACTGTTCGATAAAGCGGAACAGCGTGTAAAACTGATAGAGCGAGATTAGTCCCAATATCGCCGCCGTAGCGTACATCCGGCTTATCTGCAGAAGGTAGAACAGCAGATAGATATTCGCGCAAATCAGTATGATACGGGAGAGGCAATTTACGCGGAAATTGCGGGTTAGGTTTTTGAAGTTCACTTTATCCGATATTTATAACACTATATTTGTTGATGTACCGCCGGCTAATGTCATTGCGAAAGGCTGTAGGCCTTGAAGCAGTCCCCTGTTTGCTTTTCCTAATGCCCAATGCCTGATGCAAATGCCTCTTATTTAATCAAACACACCTTCCTCACCTGCTTATAATCTTCCTCAGCACACTCCATCTTCACCAAATACAGCCCGCTGGAATAAGATACAGCATCGAACACCAAGCTGTGATTCCCCGCCGGCATCGATCCGTCCTGCAATACTTGAACCTGCTCGCCTAAGATATTATAGACTAAAATTTTGACTCTTGAATCTTTGGCGATGGTGTAATTTATCCTCGTCGATTGATTAAACGGATTAGGATAATTCTGATATAATTCAAATCGGTAGGCAGTCAAATCATTTTTCCCCACGCCCGAATAATTACTTTCGTATGCCCCTATATCCGGCG
>Ga0172375_10011980_pt1 | contig 10934 bp, 10 predicted proteins | sample LakKiv1m_FD_114537 | JGI IMG/M metagenome (GOLD analysis project Ga0172375, IMG submission 114537) | Freshwater microbial communities from Kabuno Bay, South-Kivu, Congo - kab_092012_11.1m | ecosystem: Environmental > Aquatic > Freshwater > Lake | place: Democratic Republic of the Congo... | reverse complement strand
AGTGATATTCCTTTGAGGATTATTTATTACAGGAGACGGGCTTTTAAGAATCCGATATAATAGGTCATAAGTTCAAATCTTTCATTGATCGTGTTAAATAATTTTTACTTATTTTTATGTACCCAACGCTTGTATCAATCGGACCATTTCACATTTCCAGTTTTTTTGTATTTATAATTATTGCTTGGGCATTATTTTCTTTTCTTTTCTGGAGACAGCTCCGGAATCAGGCCGTAGACGAGGAACACATTTTTCAGTTGATGTTTTACGGTACTGTAGCTGTTTTTATAGGAGCCCGTGTGGGATTTGTGGTTACACATTGGCATTTATTCAGCGGAAATTTGTGGATCCGGATATTTACTCTATGGATTCAACCCGGATTGTCATTTTACGGAGGGTTTTTAGCTGCTGGCGGAGTTATGCTTGTTATGAGTAGGCACTATCTCATTCCCAGATCTCTTTTTTTAGACGCGTGGACCATAGGATTTTCCTCCGCATTTACATGGGGAGCACTCGCTGCATTTCTTAACGGATCAGTAGTCGGTGTGCGTACGACTTTTCCTCTTGGGGTAAGCTCCATTGGGTATGAAGGAGCCCGGCACCCCGTCGCCCTGTATGAGATGTGTGCCGTGTTCTTCATATTATGCATTCTGTATTGTATACGGCGATTCAGAAAAAAATCGCTTGATAAACCCGGTCTCTATGCTTTATGGTTTTTCTTTTTATTCAGCATTGCTATGTTTTGCCTTGAATTTATCAAAGAGGATCGTGTATACTTTTCAGGTTTATCCATAAACCAATGGGTATGTATAGGTATTTTTGCAGAAGCAATAGGAGGGCTTATTACATGGGGTGGAGGAAAGGAGTTCGTTCAGGCATTCGTACCATTTTTGTATAAACGTATGAAGTCAGGGATAGGAGGAATATATGCAAAATTTTCCAGAAGACATTCTTAATGAAATTCGAAAATCCTTGGAGGAGGAGAAGAAGGAACTTTTATTCCGTATAGATGAACTTCTGAAACAAGACCCCTTTTCTAATCCTGATCGTCTTTCGGATAATGCAGCGTCTGATCGGGATGCTGATGAAGAATCAAGCCATGATCGGTTTTCAGCAATGATTGAAGAGCTTCGGAAAAAACTTTCTTCCATAGATGATGCACTTTTTCGTGTTTCTGATGGAACATATGGATACTGTGTGAAGTGTAAAGCTATGATTGATACTGATAGGCTTAGCGTTCTTCCCACAGCACATTTATGCAGGGCATGCGAAGAGAAGAAACGAAAAAAATGATTCCAAAAATCATCTATCAGGATGAAGAACTATTGGTTCTGGACAAACCCACGGGTATGGTCGTGAATCGGGCCGAAAGTGTGAAAGGAGAAACGGTACAGGAATGGGTGGAGAATACGATCAAAGATCAAAGATTAAAGATTAATAACGAGAGATCAATGTATGGTGACCATATCATACAATCCGATTTTTTCAACAGAGCTGGTATAGTACATAGAATTGACAAAGAAACGTCCGGAATTCTTCTTGTAGCAAAAACACTGGAAACATTTGAAGAGCTGCAGCGACAGTTTAAGGAACGGATTGTAAAAAAAACATACGTAGCACTCGTTCACGGAATTCTTCCAGAAGAAGGAGAAATTCGTGCTCCTGTGGGAAGACTGCCATGGAACCGTGAACATTTCGGAGTTGTGCCGGGAGGAAAAGAATCGGTAACAAAATTTAAGAGAATTACGAATTACGAATTACGAATTATAGGAAAGAAAGAAAGTATATCTTTGGTTGAAGTGTATCCTGAGACGGGGAGGACGCATCAAATTCGGGTTCATTTCAAATACCTCGGATATCCGCTCGTTGGTGATTATCTGTATGGTGGCAGAAAACAAAGCCGTGACGATCGGTTGTGGGCTCCGCGTGTCATGCTTCATGCATGGAAAATCTCTTTGTTGCATGTAAAGACCCATACCCCTCTTGCATTTGAAGCTCCGATTCCTGATGATATGAAAAGAATAGTGCAATCCGAATACATGGTAAAACATCCGAATGATCCGAAAAAAAATTCGATATAAAAACATTCGGGTAATTGAGATACCATTCGTGTCATTTGTATGGTTTCAGTATGGATTTACAAAATATAATGCTTATTACCACGGTCTTGTTTGTTTTTTCTGCGGCTGTAGCCGGTGGATTTCTTGCTCACGCACTAAAAATTCCTATGCTATTGGGATATATCATAATGGGAATTGTGTTTGGGAATATACTTCCACGGTTTACTGACAGTCAATTTTTACAGCTGATATCAGACATAGGGGTAACACTGATGTTGTTTACTCTTGGACTTGAGCTGTCGTTTCATCGCCTACGTCATATGCTCGGTACAATTTTTTGGGCTGCATTTTTTCAAATAGTTCTAACTACCTCGGTATTTTTTGTAGTCCTATTCGGATTTATCGGTATGCCGTTTCCTTCAGCGCTGTTAATATCCGTAGCGGGAGCTCTTTCGTCTACCGTCATTATCGTAAAAATTCTTATCGAAAAGGGAGAATTGAATACAATGCCCGGCGAAATTTTAACCTGCTGGTTAATCATACAGGATTTATCCGTCATTCTGATTATGATTTTATTGCCTGTTTTGATGTCGACCTATTTAGTAGGACAAGCCACTGCTATAGGTACTTTTATGCGTATTACTGTTCAGCTTTTCAAAGCATTCGTTGCAATAATCCTGGTGCTTTTTTTTGGAAAAACCGGAGTTCCGTTTTTACTTAACCATGTCGCACGATTGGGGAGCAGGGAAATGTATCTGGTCACTACCGTAAGCATCGTATTTATCGCATCGCTTTCTGCATATGCATTTGGTTTGTCTGCGGGACTTGGCGCGTTTATTGCAGGTCTATTGATTGCGGAGACGAGCCAGAATCACATGGTATTTGCAGAAATCAGGCCACTAAGGGATATTTTTGCAACAGTATTTTTTGTATCGCTCGGGATGAGTATTCCGCTTGCTACGATGACTCTCATTTGGCCACTTTTTCTAGGATTATTGCTTGTTATTGTTGTCTGTAAGTTTATTATCGTATTTTTTTTATGTCGGTTTTTGCGATATCACCCGAAAACTGCATGGCTTGTGGGGTTAGGACTCATTCCTATGAGTGAATTCGGATTCATTTTAGCGCGTGAAGGAATGATATTGGGAGCTATTTCTGAGCAGGATTTTACGTTAATTATTATGCTTATCATCGGAACGATTATGGCATCTTCACCCCTTTTTCTTAATGGTCAACGAATCTATTATGCTCTAAAACATCTGGTAGGAGAAAAAATATACATATTCGGTACGAAAATAAGATGTATTCCGGAAAGAAATGAGGAGTTGCCATTAAAAAATCATGTTGTCATCTGCGGATACGGTAGGGTGGGCAAATATATTGGACGTGCTCTTGAAATGGCCGGTGTGCCATTTATTGTGGTGGACTATAACCACACAACAATCATGAAATTGAAAGAAAAAGGTGTCGTTGTCATGTATGGTGACCCTGCCGATAGAGAGATATTGGATAAGGCTCAGGTTGATTATGCAAAAGCAATTGTCATAGCTATACCAGACCGGCACACGCAGGAACTGATTATCGGACATGCTCTCACACTGAACGGACATATTCAGATCATATGCCGTACTCATCATGAAGAAGATCAAGCACATCTTAAATCCTTGGGTGTTACCATAGTGGTTCAACCTGAATTTGAAGCGGCGCTCTCAGTTGTCCAAAGGATTCTTCCTGAATACGGAGTTGTCACCCAGGAGCTGACGGGGAAAATTCAACGTCTAAAAATAGAACACGGAATGGGATAAATGCATGATACAATAGGAAACTGTGAATCCTTTCAGATTTGAATGTACACATCAGGATAAAAACTCACAAGCCCGAAACGGCATAATTCATACCCCGCACGGGGATATAGAGACACCGGCATTTGTGCCTGTTGGCACCCAGGCGACTGTTAAAAGCCTGACTCCTGAGGAGTTAAAAAAGCTTGGAGTAGAGCTTTTTTTTGTAAATACCTACCATGCCTATCTCCGACCGGGAATGGATTGTATTAAAAAATTCGGCGGTCTTTACAGGTTTATGGGATGGGATAAACCTTTCATTACCGACAGCGGAGGATTTCAGGTATTTTCCCTTGGGAAAAAACGTTTGGTAAACATCGCAATTTCCGAATCAGCTGTCCTTGACCGCGATCGGTTTGTGAAAAGAATGTCGAAAGCTGAGGGAGAACACAATAATGTATATCCTGACGATTATCGGCCGGTCGGACAGTTAGTACGAATAGATGAAGACGGAGTTACTTTTACCTCGCACTGGGATGGAACTCAGCACCGGTTTACTCCGGAAAAGTCTATGCAGATTCAGTTTGATCTGGGATCAGATATCCATATTGCGTTTGATGAATGTGCACCGTATCCCACGACGCATGAATATGCCACAAAGGCCATGGAACGAACTCATCGGTGGGCAGAACGAAGTTTAGAAGAACATAAAAAATTATCAAAAAACGAAGAACGAGGAACGAAGAACAATTTCTATCAAGCTCTGTATGGTGTTGTGGAGGGGGGGTTGTATGAGGATCTACGGAAGGAATCAGCGAAATTTATTTCTTCTCTCCCGTTTGACGGGATAGCTATCGGCGGGGTATCAGTAGGGGAAACAAAAAAAGAAATGAAAAACGTACTTGATTGGGTGACTCCACACCTTCCTTCCGACACCCCCCGACATCTATTGGGTGTTGGTGAGATTGATGATATTTTTACGCTCGTTGAACACGGTGTCGATACTTTTGACTGCGTCCAACCCACACGGCTTGCACGGATGGGACGCCTCTATACGAGGAATTATCCGATAACCAAATCATCCAATAATCCGACCATCAAATATGAGATTGATATTTTAAAAAGAAATGTTTCTGATGATAGTACCCCTATTGATAACGAGTGTCGTTGTTATACATGCGAACACTTCTCCAGGGCGTATCTCCATCATTTATTCAAAGTACGGGAACTTTTGGGATACCGATTGGCTACCATTCACAATATTGCATTTATTAACGGGGTTGTTAGACAAATACGGCTTGCTATCCGTGATAATTCTTTAGTAGCATTAAAGAAGAGATGGTTGGGGAATAACGTATGATGTTGGTATGATTTGAGTTTCACTATCTGGAATTTCAAAATTTTTGTATGTCTGCCCGAAAAAAACACCGAAGTCCGTGGATTCTTTTTATCGTTGGAACACTTGGTATTTTTATCGTTACAGCCTTTAGTTTTCTTGTCATTCATCCAACTATACCCACAAGGATAGGAGTTGCCATTGTCGGAGATCCGACAGTCGTATTTTCGTATGATTTGAAACGAAATACCATAACTGCTCTGAGCATTCCGTCAACCATGTATGTAGATGTAGTGCGTGGGTACGGAGCATATCCGGTTTCATCGTTGTGGAAACTGGATAGCATGGACAAACGACAAGGAGTATTGTTTTTGGAAACTCTCGAAGAAGCAGTCGGTTTTCCAGTCCGTTTTTTCATCGATCCGCACAGCAAGTCATATTCAGAGAGAACAGTAGAGGATCGTATTCAGGAATTATTATCATTACGTTCTTGTCTAACCATGCTGTTCCGGCAAAAAAAGACTAATATGCCACCATGGCTATATTTCAGTCTGTACCGTATGTATCAGGGGATAAACTCTGCTGATGTCACGATATTTGATCTGAATAATCATGCGGTTTATGATTCCGTACCGCGCGCGGACGGTTCAGAAATTAATAAAATTGATCCTGATAAATTAAATCTTCTTTTAGGAACCCATGCTGAAGATGCACAAATTCGGAAAGAAAATCTACGCTTAGCCGTGTACAATACCACTGCTTCACCGGGATTAGCTCAAAAGATCACACGTGTTATTGAGACTACGGGTTTTCACGTTGTCACACTTGGGAACAACGAGGCCATACAACCGGAACGATGTATCCTGAAAACCAAAAAAGAGAATCAGGATTCTATTTCAATTCAGACGCTTCAATGGCTTTATGGTTGTGTGAGAGAAGTGGAAGATGAAGCTATGCAGGAAGATATCGCTTTTATAATCGGAACAGAGTATGAGAAACGGTTTTTGCCTTTCTAACGGTCATCATCATCGGATTTTTCTTCGTCTCCCTTGGATTTTTGTTCTACAGTTTCATGATCGCGGGTATACGGGATACCGCTTGCTGTTCCGGTAAAGGAAGATTGGTTTTGAAACTTTTTCCCTTTCGAAATTTCACGGATAAATACAGCAACGAAAGATTTCGCAATTCGTTTGATGTGACACGAATAACAATTTCCTCCCTTGGTGAACTTCAGAAGCCTGAAGGAAAGATCGTCAGGAAGAGCGCCAATATATACTCCTTTAGTATCCCGAATGTCTATACTGTATTTTTTACATTTGAAAAAGACTTCCTGTCCGCATGAAAGAGTTGATAGAACTTGAGTTGAAGCAATATTCACACATTCTACGATTTTTGTTTTCCCCGGTTCCTCTAAAAATAGAAACGGTGATATAGGATGGTTATGAATGCCATCCGCACACGATTTCTTCATTGCGTGTATTTTTTTTAGGTTATTGGATGCAATTCTATTGTATGGATCGAGTTTGAGTACCTTTTCAAACATTTGTTTTCCTAATATTGTTTTACCGGTTTTCAGATATGCAAATCCCAGACGGTTCAATGATTCGATGTTTTTAGAAGATTGTTGGAGGATTTGCTTGTTCACGGCAATCGCTTTTTGCCAGTTTTGAGCTAAGGCAGCACTGACGGCTGCATCGCTTAGGGTGCTGTCAGTCATGAAAGACAGCATATCGTTTTCTTGAGAAAAGTCAATACGGAAGGTACAATAGAAAAGTTACATATCATACGTTGATATACATAAGAGCTTTTTTTATTAAAAAAAATATATTTTATTATAGTATGTCAGGACACTCCAAGTGGTCAAAAGTGAAACATCAGAAGGCATCTACGGATGTTATAAAAGCAGCTGCATTTACCAAAGCAACGAGAGGAATATCCGTTGCTGTGAAAGAAGGCGGAGGAGTAACAGATCCAAATATCAATTTTCATCTCCGTTTAGCTATTGAAAAAGCCCATGCAGTTAATATGCCCAAAGAAAACATTGAGAGGGCTATTGAGAAAGCGAAAGGAAGTGATGGAGAAAGCATACGTCAGCTTGTATATGAAGCGTACGGTCCGTACGGGATAGCTTTATACATTGAAGCAGCTACTGACAACATAAATAGGACAGTTGCATTTATCAAACAGACAGTTGAACACGCAGCCGGATCTATGGGATCTCCGGGGGCGGTTGGATATCTTTTTCAGAGACGCGGAATTATTTGTGTTCCGAAAAGTATGCCATATGATACGATATTAGAAATTGCCCTTGAACTGGGAGCAGAGGATATCATATCGCGCGACGATGTTTATGAATTGTACACAGCTTTTGAGGCATTATGGAATATTCAATCTGGATTGGAAAAAAAACAAATACCGATCGATTTTTCCTCTATTATTATGCAGCCGAAAAACAGCGTATCGCTTCCTTTAGAACACAGGGAGAAAGTTGAACAGCTAGTAGACTTATTAGAAACAAATGATGATATTCAGCACGTATATACAACGTTGGACTAATATGAAAGCGCCATTCATCCAGCATAAAATTTCATTTCCGCATATAACGATGCCGAACCTGTCAGTTGTGTTTGTAAAAAGTCCGTTTACCAAGCGTCAACAGTTCGTCCTTACAACGGTGATTTGTACGGTCATTCTCCTTTTAACCCAAATTGTTCCTTCTGATTATCGATATCTTTGTGTCATTGTCTTATCGGTTTGTACATTTATTATGACAGCATACTGTCTTCATGATGATCTGAAGGGGATTGAATGGATATCACTTCTTATTTTGCCGACTCTCTACTCAGCCGCCATCGCACTTTTTTATTTTCTGCTTCCTGTTCGATGGCTGACACGTATTCCGGTTGCTTTTTTATATGCATTTGGATTTTATGCGCTTTTACTAACAGAAAACATATACAATGTAGCGGCTAATCGGACGATTGCTCTGCTGAGAGCTGCCCATTCAGTCGGATTTCTTCTAACGCTGGTAACGTACTTTTTACTTGTGCAGACAATATTTGCGTTCCGTTTCGGACCGTTTATAAATTGTATGGGTATTGGAATTGTCAGTTGTATATTGATATTTCAGTCGCTGTGGTCAATAGAACTGAACGAAAATGTTAGCGGGAGGTTGATATCCGTGACGATTGCTTTAACTGTTGTCATGACGCAGGTGACATGGATTCTTTCATTCTGGCCTGTTCCCCGGATGATGGCAGCACTTTTTATCGCATCCGTGTTTTATAGCCTGGTAGGTATAGCACAGCAGTACATAGTTGAGAAGATGTATAAAAAGACAGTTGTTGAATTTTTTATTGTGTGTATCGTTATATCCGTCATTTTTTTAGCAACAACCCGTTGGAGAGGTATGTAAAAAATTTAAAAGACAGGGAAGACAGGGGAGAAGAGTGATATGGTTTGATATAGATGAGGGAATTAAGCCTATAGTAATGTGGATAATATATTTCACGACGTCCTTTGTATCATTTCACATCATGCTATAAAGGCATGTTTATTGTCTTCCGTATGTAATTCATGTTTTGTTGAAGAGGATAAATAGCCTTAGAAATTACGATATAGCTTGATACTACGCTCTATATACATACCTTATTTATGTTTTATGCCATATGTAAAAATAGCTTCAAAAGTTTTTATTTGGAGCTTATTGACAATCTAAAATCGAGTTATTTTATACAATTTTTTTCATGAAAAATAGCTTCAAAAATTTATGTTTGGAGCATAATGAGGCGCTAAAATGATCAATTTTGAAGCTAATTAGCTTCGAGTGCTAATGTAATTATTATACTTCTTAAGCACTAGGGAGGGATAGCCATGAAAGTGACAATTTGGATTGTAATTTCGCTCCATTTCCCGTTCAACCTATCTGTAAGAAATTAATATATTTAGCTTCAGAAATTATTGTTTGGAGCATAAATACTTGCTAAACTCATTTATAATATAAAGACCGAACAAGACCCGTTATCTTATACGTGCACCAGTTTTTGTGTTTCGTTATTTTTACCTGAATTATATCTATTGTAGAGTAATCGTTAGGAAGAGAGCCTTTCATAAAGAGATGGGAACACTGACGCAGCACACTCTCTTTATAGGGATTATTAAAATAAAAAACGTAAGTTATGCTATATAAGAGACCACAGGCATGTTCCAGGGCATTGTAGGAACTCTTCGCTGTTTTGTGTGTGACGATACCCGTTTTTTTAAAAAAAGCGAAAAATGATATAGGTGGACATTAACGGGAATGAAGTGTCATAGTCGTACAATAATACTTTTACGACGTTATGATGTGAAGGGCTTTAGGGGGAGTGGTTTACTGGTTGATAAATCGATAATAAAAAATCAAAAATTTTTTCAAACATTTCTTTATTTCTCTATTAAATATTGATAAAAAATTTTAATGATTTCCCACTGGGTTTCCGGGTCCCGGGTTGATGTAAATTTTCACTTTTTTTATGAAATTCTTCCGGTTCCCCTATTTTATGGATAGACCGTTATAATAGTCCAAACATAAGACATACAAACATACGTTGCGATTGTTTTCAAGCCATCCTAGGGCATTGTAGAGGCTCAGATTTAGCCTCAATTTTTCAGCCGGAATCTTTGATGTCCGGCTATGCCAAACCGGCATCTTTTAGAAGATTTTGAAGAAGGACATAATTTTTTCCATGCTGTCCGTTTGGTTCTGCTATGAGCCATACGTCAGTCCGGTGTTGAAATTCCCTGAACAATTCTATCATTTGATTTTTATTGGGTACTGCAGCAGATGTTTCAAATACGGGATTATCGAGTTGTTCATGAAAATCGGTACCGTTATAGGGATGAACTATATATGTACAATGCAGCAGTTTTGTTGCGGATGCAAGCATCCCGGTTTGTTTTTTTAAAAATGACCAGACATCTTTTGCGTCTGTTGATAGTATGTTTGCGGAGGTATGTCCGAAATCATTGGCTATGGCGATACCGCTGTCTGCAAGCGTTTGGAATATTTCAAAGGGAATTTCGTTCATAGAATAGGTTTGGGTTGTCCGGTCGCCGTCCCACGGATGTATGACCCGCGGCGGAACGGTTTCTACCGTCAGCATGACCTGTTTCGTTTTCGCGTAGTGGGAAAGATATTGGATTGTCTTGATAGTCTCTAATAGATTTTCTTTCGATGAATCCACATGCTTGGGAATGGTAAAAACCTTTTTTTGGAAATCCGGCTTCATAAGAGATCGGACACCGGAATGAATATTGACATACAAAAAACTGTGTTGTGAGGCGATGTCTATGGTTTGCCGAATCAGGTCGCAGGACTCATCACGGATAGTTGGATGCGCGACACTTGGAAGGTATCCGTCGCGAGTTTTACCCCAAAAATGGAGCCCAACATCAATCCGTTTATTGTCCAAATAGGAAAATATTTCCTGATAGGATACTTTTTGGTCCAATTGGAACCAGACTTCTGCAAACGGAGCGTTTGTTTGCTCCAAATCATACATACTTTGTCGTTGCGGACCGACTTTGATACCCAATTTCATGAAATAAGTATACCATGTGATTGACACCTTGACAGGTTTAGTAACGTCGGACATTATAGATTGTAGGGACGTTTTTAAAACATCCTACAATCTACACGGTCATTGTTGCGACGTTTCTTGATCGCACCATCGCAAAATGACCGTTGTAGGGACGTTTTTATCCTTTGAATATGAATTT
>Ga0172375_10011979_pt1 | contig 10935 bp, 10 predicted proteins | sample LakKiv1m_FD_114537 | JGI IMG/M metagenome (GOLD analysis project Ga0172375, IMG submission 114537) | Freshwater microbial communities from Kabuno Bay, South-Kivu, Congo - kab_092012_11.1m | ecosystem: Environmental > Aquatic > Freshwater > Lake | place: Democratic Republic of the Congo... | reverse complement strand
TTTGGAGAAGGGCTCGGCCTTTATCAAGCCGTTGATCTTGCGTGATGTCGCTGAAGACATCGGCATGCATGAGTCGACTGTCAGTCGGGTGACCACCAACAAGTATGTCCATACACCGCAGGGTATCTTTGAACTCAAGTATTTCTTTAACTCGTCGATCGGTCGTTATGACGGGGAGGAGGATATGGCCTCGGAGAGCATCAAGGTCAAGATGCGACAGATGATTCAAGAGGAGAACCCCGATAGGCCTTTGAGCGACATGGCGATTTCGGATAACTTCGCCCAAGAGAACATCAAAATCGCCCGACGGACGGTGGCTAAGTACCGAGAACAACTTGGTATCCTCCCCGCCAAGTTCCGCAAAAGGCCTACCCTCGGCAAGGGGTGAGCTGATCGTCTTCGCCCACTGTTGTCTGCAAACCATGCCAAACGCCAAACGAATCATTCTCTTGACAGGTATGTCCGGAGCAGGCAAAACTACGGCGGTCAAGGCCTTGGAGGACGCAGGTTTTTACTGTATCGATAACCTCCCCTCCTTTCTGTTGCCCAAGTTGTTGGAGGACGCCAACAAACGTCCTGAACTGGCGAGGATTGCCTTGGGTATGGATGCCCGTGACCAGGGGTTTGTCGAGGCAAGTCAGTCTGTTATCGATCAACTCAAGGCCAATGGCCATCAAGTGAAGGTCATCTTTCTGGAGGCGGATGATCTTGTGCTGCTCAGGCGCTACTCCGAGATGCGACGTCGGCACCCCTTTGCTTGTCCTTCGGTGCGTGAGGGGATTGGGGTGGAGCGACGCCTGTTGGCGGGCATCAAGGCCCAGGCAGATCTTGTGCTCGACACCTCGCGTTTGACCCCGCATGGTCTTCGCGGCGAGATGTTGAGGGATGTCGAGGGGGGACGACAATCTTTGCAGGTTGGCCTGGTCTCCTTTGGCTTTAAGCATGGCCCGCCACCGGAGGCGGACATCCTCTTCGATGTCCGCTTTTTGCCCAACCCCTACTTTGTGCCGGAGCTCAGGGCATTGACCGGCATCGATGTTGCTGTTGCCTCCTTCGTGTTGGATAGTGCCCCTGCCCAGGAATTCCTGGCCCGTCTCCTCCCCCTCTTAGAATTCTTGATTCCTCAGTACCAAAACGAAGGTAAGATCTATCTCACCATCGGAATCGGTTGCACTGGTGGTCAGCACCGGTCAGTCGCGGTGACCGAACGTCTTGGTCAACTCATCAAGCAACAGACAGACTTCCTTGTTATCAGTCATCGAGATTTGGTGTGATAATAGCCTTTTTGTGAGGTAACTACCCACCATTTTTGCCGATAAAGGTGCCGAAAGCTTCACCGCCAAAAATAAGCCACGGACTCCATCTATTGTGTCCTGAATTACCCTCCACTTGCTTTTCCCGCCTCCCGCTTCATTTTTTTCCGTAAGGTAACCCCGGGCTTTGCCGGTGGTTGCTTACTTTTTTGGCTTTATCTGCCATGTTAACGTCCATTGACACCATGTTACTGTCAAAATAAAGGCCGGGGCCAGCCCGGCTAGACATAACGCTGAGCAGTTACGTAACATGAAATCATGACGGCCATTAAAACTGATTGACCTTGACGATCTCAGCCAATGGGAGCTGACCTCCGCGTGGCCAGGCCTCTTGGGACGCCCGGCCTATGGCCACGTACATGCAGATGACGTAGTCCTCCGGCAGGTTAATCAATTTCCCCACCGCCGTGAAGTCAAATCCATCCATCGGGCAGGAGTCGTAGCCCATGGCCTTGGCCGCCAGCATCAGGGTTTGCGCCATCATGCCGCAGGAGCGCATCGCCTCGTCGCGCTGCACCTGATCCTTGCCACGGTAGTAGCCATCGATGGCGGGCAGCAGGAACTCTTGAACGGCGGGGATGGCGTTGGCCCAGTAGCGTTGGGGTGCCTTCTCCCAACTCTTTAAGTCGGCACAGAGGATGATGAACAGCGAGGCATCGGTGACTTGGGCTTGGCCCCAGGAGGCCTCGCGGATCTGTTGCCGCAAAGAGGGATCTTTGACGACCAATGGCCGCCAATTCTGGATATTAAAGGCGGTGGGTGAGAGCAGGGCCAACGAGAGTAGGCGTGTCTCTTCCTCATCGCTTAGGCGATGGTTTGGGTCAAAGTGTTTGACGGCTCGTCGTTTTTCAATCGTGGTCAAGGTGTCCATAGGTGGTTCTCCTCGGGGGGGGTGACGGGGTAGTTGGTGGGCGTCCGCTCACACCCCTTCGCTTAGCGGACGCGCAGCTGGGGGGGGCGGTGTTTCATTGACCTCCTGTGTCGCTTCAGGGACAACGGGTGTCTCTTGATCACAGCCACCCATGGCTTGGGCCATGATCGACATGTACTCGTCGTGTTGGTCGGTGGTGGTATCGGTTACCGCCCCGACCTTCGAGGTGAACTCGCATGAGTGCTCATGACAGTATTGTCCTTGGCTGGCGTAATTCAAGATAATCTGTGGAATATCGTAATGATGGATGGTGTTGTACTGAATGGGCTGGCCATTTTCGACGATGAAGACCCGGTTCATGCGGATGGCGTCCTTAACCCCGCCTAGATAGTTGAGGTCGTGGTAGGTGGTTGGGCCATAGCTCAGCGGAGGTAAGTGGTCGCTGATCAGGATGATCAGCGAGGAGGGATCGATGGCAATCAGCCCCTTGACAAAGGTGGCCAGGGCCTTGGTGCGGTAGAGGTATTGATTGGCCGAGCGTTCCAGTTGTTCATCCTTGACCTTGCCCTCTACCGTCACCAGTTTCGGGCGCTTGTCGGTGTTGATGTCGTGCGGCAGGTGGCCGTAGATGCCGATGATGTAGTTGAAGAGCGGTCTGTCTCCTGATTTCTTAATCTTTTGGCTGATGAAATCGAGATTTTGGCTGAGCAATTCCCCGTCGAACATATATCTCTCGGAGGAGACATCGCCGGTGGTTAGGTAGGTCTCACGGGCTGCGGCGTACTCCTTGGGGTAGTAGGTCTCCTCGAAACCGAGGCCCAGGTAGGCCTTGGTCGAGTTGAAAAAGTCGGGGACGAAGGCATTGGAGGCGATGGTCTCATAGCCGCCTTGGGTGAGGATATTGGGTAGGCAGTAGGTCTTGGCCCCGGTGAAGACGTTGAATTCGATACCGGAGAGTTCACGCAAGGCGGGAACACCGCACAGCACCTCAAACTCGGCTTGCGCCGTGCCCCCGGCAAAGACGGGGGAAATCGAGAAGCCCTCTTTGTTGCGGAACAGGGCGGCAAACGAGGGGTCGACCGGCGGCTGGGAGAAGTGGACGTCCTTCATCAGGGTGGGGTCAAGAAAGCTCTCCAGAACAACCAAGTGGATATTTCTTTTGTTCGCCCGCCCTTGGAGGGTTGCCACGGACTTGTTGAACTCCTTGCGGTGGAGTGAGTTGTTGCGGTAGCCGGCGATCTTTTCCCGATAACTTTTACGCCGGGCCTCGTTATAGAGCATCATTCCCAGACGGCCATTGTTTCTGGTGCTAAAGACGTCGGAGTAGAAGACCACCTCTGCTTGGGTCTTCTCAAAGACATCCAGGAAGGAGTTTGGCCTCAGCTCGATGTAGAGGGCCAGGCTCAGCAGGGGCAGGAGGCTGAGGACGACCGGTCGAGGCTGGCGAAGGTTGACGGCGGAGAAGAAGGCGACGATGGGGAGACCGAGCAGTAGCCCCAAGGGGATGGTGAGGTAGAGAGGGAAGACCTTGAACAGTTCCGAGAGCTCGGCGATTTCGATCAGTTGCGGCAGACGGCCAAAGAGCACGAAGTAGACATCGGCACCGACATAGAAGAGGACGATGGGGGCCGCTGCCACCAGGGCCTTGCCCCGGAAGGGACGCAGGGTGAGGTTCAAGGCGAAGTAGAGGTATAAGAGCAGAGGGATCTCCAGACGCCAGGTGGAGAAAAACGACGGCAATCCGCCGAATCTCTCTGCAATTTCTGTATAGGCCAACAGGAGGCCAAGAAAGACAAGGTAGCGGTTGATCAACAACGGCTTAATCCGTGACCAACAGAGGGCGGCGTAGGAGGACATGGCGGCAAGGGGGAGGTTAAGGGGGAGGGGATAAGGTGTGTGGGCGACGGCGCGTTGGAACTGGTGATTGGCATCTCCAGTTCCAACAGGCACGCGCAGGGACGCTAGCACGGTCTGGGGCTTTTGTAAAGGGCTATGTCGTTGGCCGGGGATCAAAAGGTCAGGGAAAGCCAGGTTGCCAGAAAGAGCACCAGACTGATGATGCCGTTCATCTGGAAGAACGAGACCTGGATGCGCGACAGATCCCTGGGGTTGACCACCAGGTGTTGGTAGAAGAGGCAAGCCGCCGTAACCGCCAGGCCAAGGTAGTAGAAACGGCCGAGATTGGTCAGGATGCCCGTCGCCAAAAAGAGGGCGAAGGCCAGGGCGTGAAAGATCATCGCCAGCCGGAAGGCGTTTTTTCTGCCGAAGCGAGAGGGCATGGAGTAGAGGCCCTCCTCGCGGTCGAATTCGGCGTCGAGGCAGGCGTAGACCATGTCGAATCCTGCCACCCAAAAGAGCACCCCCAGCGAAAGCGAGAGGGGGAAGCCAACCAGGGTGCCTTTGACCGCCACATACCCCCCCAGTGGTGAAAAGGCCAGGGCCACACCCAAGACCAGGTGACAGAGCCAGGTGAAGCGCTTGGTCAGGGAGTAGAGCAGGGTCAGGGAGAGGGCCAGCGGCGACAACTTGAGGGTCAAGGGGTTCAAACTGGCGCAGGCCCAGAAGAATAGGCCCGCCGCCGCCACCACCATCAGCCAGGCCTCCCACATCCGCACTGTGCCAGCGGCCAAGGCCCGCTGAGCGGTACGGGGATTCTTGCGGTCGAAGCGGACATCGACGATGCGATTAAAGCCCATGGCGCAGGTCCTAGCCCCGCCCATGGCCAGGACAACCCAGACAAAGGTCATGGGGCGGGGCACCCCGCCTGCCGCCAAGAAGGCCCCCATCAGGGCGAAGGGCAGGGCGAACACCGTGTGCTTGAACTTGATCATTTCGAGCATGATGTTGATTTTTTTCAGCATCGTTTAGTCCCCAATCGTCAGCCCCGGCCAGCGACGTAGGCTGGGGACGGCAAGCCCGATGGCCTGCGCCACACGCGAGGCGTAGTCGCGGGCCAAGTCGGCAATGGTCTCTGGGCGGTGATAGAAGGCCGGCATGGCCGGGCAGATCAAGGCCCCGGCCCCATCGGCGCGCAACATATTTTCGAGGTGCACCCGGTTGAAGGGGGTCTCCCGCACCGCCAGCACCAGACGACGCCGCTCTTTTAAGCAGACATCGGCGGCACGGTGGATGAGGTTTGTTGAGTTGCCGTTGGCAATCGCCGCCAGGGTGCCCATGCTGCAAGGCAGGACGGCCATGCCGTGGTAGAGGCTGGAGCCGCTGGCCATCGGTGCCGCCAGGTTGTCGATGGCGAACCATTGGCAGGGGGGTAACTGCTCTGGGGTCAAGCCCAGTTCAAGTCCCAGCACCTGACGGCCGACGGATGAGATGACCCCATGCACCTCCACCCCCAGTTCGTCCATCAGCCGTAAGAACTCGAGGGCATAGAGGGAGCCGCTGGCCCCGGTGATCGCCAGGATGACCTTGATCGGTTCGCTCATTTGATCCCCACATAGATGGTGACAATGCCAAAGGTGAGCTGGCGGCAATAGCTCTGGCTGAAACCGGCCTCGCGCATCATCTTGAGCAAGGTGGCTGGCTCATAGAAGCCGGCAATCGAGCTGGCGAGATACTCGTAGGCCTCCTTGTCGCCGGAGACCAGCCCGGCCACCGCCGGCAGGATGGTGTTCAGGTAGAAGGAGTAGAGGGGGCGAATCAAAAAATTCTGAGGTCGGGAGAACTCCAGGATCAAGAGCTTGCCCCCCGGTTTCAAGACCCGTAGCATCTCGCGCAGCCCTCGTTCGGTGCGGGAGAGATTTCTGACACCGAAGGCCACCGTGCAGCCCCAGAAGCTGTTGTCCTTGGCAGGGATCTCCTCACCATCGCCGCAGACCGGCAGGATGCGCGCCCGTCTGCCGTTGGCAGGGAGGCTGGTGACGCCCGCCCGCAGCATCGCCTCGCAGAAATCGATGGCGATCACCTGACGCCTTGGCGCCTGTCGGGTCAACTCCAGGGATAGCGGCAGGGTGCCAGCGCAGAGGTCAAGCACTGGCCCTTCGGGGAAGGCCTTCAACTCACGGGTGGTGAGCCAGCGCCAATACCAGTCGATGCGAAAACTGACCAGGGAGTTGATCAGGTCATAACTGCCGCTGATCGACGAAAATTTCTGTTTGACAAAGGTCTTTTTTTCTTCGGGAGTGCGCATGGTTCAAGCCGCCGTCTGATGGATTTTGAGGGGTAGGGCCTCAGCCGAGGCCTCGCCACGGCGAATGAGCTGCCGATAAAACAGTTCGAGCCCCCCCACCTTGTTTGGGCTGAGGTCAAGTTCGATGCCTTCCAGGTAGGTGAGACAGGCAGGGGCGGGCATTGGCACTTTGGCTGCCACCCGCCGGCTGATGGCGGCCAACTGCTCTTGGCCCTGGGCCCGGCAGCGTTTGAGTTCGCGATGGATCTGGTCAAGGCAGTCCCCGTGCCGTTGGCAAAATTCCTCCCGCACCGCCCAGACCGCGAAGACAAAGGGCAGGCCGGTGTGCCGCTGCCATGCCTCCCCCAGATCGAGGCAAACCGGGAAACGTCCCTCCTGGCGCAGGCGCAGGGCCTGGTCACCAATGGCGATCAGGGCGCGTCCGCTGATCTGGCCGTTGCTCGCGGTTGGGAGCCGATAGGCCGGTCGTACCCCGTAGAACTCCTCAAGGATGATCTTGATTAGGGCGTTTGAGGTCTTGGACTGGGGGCTGAGGGAGAGGGTTTCTCCGTTGAGCTCATCGGGGGGCACCTCCGAGAAGAGGAAGACACTGCCGACCGCCCCTGTCGAACTGATGGACAGATCGGCGAGCAGTCGATAGCGTTCCGGGTGCTCGGCGTACTCAAGCGAGGAGACAAAGCCCAGGTCGAGGGCACCTGAGGCGAGCAGCTCATTCAACTCGGCAGGGGTCGCCTCCACGACCCGCCAATGGGGGCGGTGTACGGTCTCTTTCCAGACTTCATAGAGCGCCGCCGTGTTGATGAAGTTGACCATGCCGATGCGGGCCTGGGCTGTTTCAGACACAGTCACCCTCCAGCCAGTTGAGGGTGATATCTTGGCCGCTGCTGACCAGAAAGGGCAGTACCCCAGCCGCCGGGCCTTCATAGGCAACAGCGAGCAAGTCGGCTTGTCTCCCTGGGGCCAAGGCCCCCCAATGCCCATCGACCCCCAGGGCCTCGGCCCCGGCCAGGGTCGCCATGCGAAAGATCAGCTCCGCTGGTAGCTCGGGGTGATCTTCGGTCACGATTTGCATCTCCCGCCAGAGATCGAGGCAGTCGTTACTGGCGAGGCTATCGGTACCCAGTCCGGGCAGGATCTGACGGTCGATCAAGGGCATGATCTGGGCCTTGCCCACCCCGAGACGGCGGTTGCTGCCGGGGCAGAGACAGACCTTGGCCCCAGTCTGGGCCAGCGTCTCCCGCTCATGGTCTGTGAGGTGAACACAGTGGACACAGAGGGTACGGTGGTCGAGGAGGTGCAGGCGATGGAGGTACTCCACCGCCCGGCAGCCGGGCACGGTGAGCACCTCGGCCAGGGCCTGATCGCGGGCCATGACCCCAGCCAGCCGCAGACGCTCACTGAAGAAGGGGGCAAAGGGGCCGCCGCCGGTTTGTAAAAATTCGACTTCCTCCGCCGACTCAGCGACATGGATGGGGAAGAGGCGCCTCCTCTGTCGAGCCCGGGCCTTGAGCCCTTGCAACAACGAGGGGTGGCAGGAGTAGGGGGCGTGGGCTGTCACCTGGGCCTCCGGCGGGGAAGCGGCTAAGGCGGCTTCCGCCGCTTTTGTCGTTGCCCCCAGCAACTCGTGGAAGAAGAGGGTCTGCGCCCTGCCGCCGTCGGCAATCGTCTGGCTTGCCCTATCGTTACCAAGGTCACAGACGACGGCCACCCCCCGCCGGTGGAGTGAGGTCAGGGCCTCCTTTCCCGCCATTGGTATCGTTTGCGGTTCGACCGCTTGCCCCCGTTTGGCGAGGAGTTCCGCGATCCAGGTGGGCATCTCTCCAGGTGGCCGTGGCGGTTGCTGGCCGAGCTCGGCGAGGTGAGAAAGCTCCAGGTGGGCATGGCAGTTGATCAGGGCTGGGGTGAGTATCCGCCCCTCAAGCTCGACCACACGTGAGGTTTCAGCCCGCAGGCGTTGGAAACGATCGACAGCCACCACTCTGCCCGCCCGTACCAGCACCCCGCCATCCACCAGTAAGGGTGAGCTTACCGGGACAACATAGGGGGCACGGTAGAGAACGGCAGCGGTTAGGGCTGAGCGATGGGGCATAGTGGGCAGGGGGAGTTAGCGCGAGGGCTCTTCGACCAGGGTGTAGTCCATCAGTCTCTGTCGGGGGATGAATCCTGCCCCCCGCACCAACTCGCGGATTTCGGCCTCGCTCAGGCGGAAGTGAACCCCAGCCGCCGCCACCACATTCTCCTCAATCATGGTGCTGCCGAAGTCATTGGCCCCGAAGAACAACGACACCTGGGCGATCTTTGGCCCTTGGGTCACCCAGGAGGCTTGGATATTGTCGATGTTGTCCAGAAATATCCGGGCCAGGGCCAGCATTCGTAGGTAGCCGACGGCAGTGGTCTTCTCCAGGTGGCTGAGGGCGGTGTGGTCGGGTTGGAAGGGCCAGGGGATGAAGGCGGTGAAGCCGCCGCTGCGATCCTGCAGGTCACGGATGCGGGTCAGGTGCTCAAGGCGGTCGGCCATGGTCTCGACGTGGCCAAACATCATGGTGGCGGTGGTGCGTAGCCCTAGGGCGTGGGCCTCCTCCATCACCGCGATCCAGGCATCTGCCCCACACTTGCGGGGCGAGATCTGCTGGCGCACCCGCTCACAGAGGATCTCCGCCCCACCACCGGGGATGGAGTCCAACCCCGCTCGTTGCAGGCGGATCAAGACCTCGCGCACTGGCAGGCCGCTCAGGTTGGCGAAGTGGCAGATCTCCGGTGGGGAAAAGCCATGGATATGGATGCCGTAGCCCTTGATGAAGGCGAGCATTTCTTCGTAAAACTCCAGCGGCTTATCGGGGTGCAGACCACCTTGCAGGAGGATCTGCGTGCCCCTCAGGGCCTTGGTTTCTTCGATCTTCTGCCCCAGCTCGGCAAAGCTGAGCACTGTCCCCGCCGCATCCTCCGGGGCCTTGAAGAAGGCGCAGAACTGACAGGCGGAGACGCAGATGTCGGTGTAGTTGATGTTGCGGTCGATGACATAGGTCACCAGGGGCTCGGGGTGCAACCTCTGACGCACGGCGTTGGCGAGGAACCCGAGACGATAGAGGTCGGCCTCTTCGGCCAAGGTCAAGGCCTCCTCCGGGCTAATTCTCTCGCCCGCCAGTATCTTTTGGCTGATGGTCATGGTAGCGGCTCAGTAGATGGTGATCGGTTGGAAGAGGGTGTCACGTTCGATGGGTACCCGCCCGGCCTCGCGGATGATCCGCACCAACTGCTGGCGGGCCTGGGCCTGTTCGCTTTCGCCGCCGGCCATGTGGGTGATGATCTCCTCCTTGACCGTGCCGTCGATGTCGTCGGCCCCGAAGGAGAGCCCCACCTGGGCCAGCTTGATGCCGATCATCACCCAGTAGGCCTTGATGTGGGGGAAGTTGTCGAGAAAGCAGCGGGCGACGGCGATATTCTTCAAGTCCTCCACTCCAGAACTGCGAGTGATGTCGGCCAGTTCGGTGTTTTTAGGATGGAAGGCTAGGGGGATGAAGGTCATGAAGCCGCCGGTCTCATCTTGGGCTTGACGCAGCATGTCGAGGTGTTCCAGACGCTCCTCGATGGTCTCGATATGGCCATAGAGCATGGTGGCGTTGCTCTTGATCCCCAGGCGGTGGGCGGTCTTGGCCACCTCAAGCCAGCCCTCGCCGGAGAGCTTTTTCTCGCAGGTCTTGGCCCGGATGCGGGGGCTAAAGACCTCGGCCCCGCCGCCGGGGATGGAACCGAGACCGGCGGCCACCAGTTGGCGCAGGGTATCTTCGAGGCTCAAGCCGGCAAGCCCCGCCAGGTGGGCGATCTCGACACAGGTAAAGGCCTGGATGTGGACGGTAGGGCGCACCTCCTTGATCACGGCCAAGGCATCAAGATAATAGCTGAAGGGCAGATCGGGGTGGATCCCCCCGACCATGTGGATCTCGGTGATCGGCTCATCTAAGCGCTCCGCTACCTTGTGGCGGATGTCGTCGATGCTCATCTGGTAGGCCAGGGGGGAGGAGGCGTCCTTGCCAAAGGCGCAGAATTTACAGAGGTTGGTGCAGATGTTCGAGTAGTTGATGTGCTGGTTGTAGATGAAATAGGTCTTGTTGCCATTGATTCGCTCCCGCACCAGGTTGGCGAGATAGCCTACCGCCAAGAGATCGGGACTCCGGTACAAGCGGGCGCCATCCTCCTTGGTCAGGCGTTGTCCGCCCTTGATCTTGGCCAGAATGTCGTCGAGTTTTGCTGCAGCAATCATCTGTTCCATGTCGTTACTCATCCTCTCTTTAGTGGCCTGCCAGGCCATGTTGTATGGTTTCGAGCAAAAGGTCAATCTCGTGGATGACACCCGGGCCATCCTTGGCCGCCAGGCCCAGGCCCCCATCCAGGTAGGAACGGGCGTAGCCCTGTAGGAAGCGGTCGAGGGCGGCGTCGATCAAGAATACCGCCGTGGCTGGCGGCACCTTGCTGTTGACCGTGCCCTCTGTCTGGCCCTCTGTCACCAGCGGCCCAAAGTACTCCATGGAGAACAAGCGTACCCGGGCAATCAGCTCCTCCCGTCTCGGCACCTCATGCTCAAAGAGGACGTTGAGGTAGAGTTGATA
>Ga0172375_10011977_pt1 | contig 10936 bp, 9 predicted proteins | sample LakKiv1m_FD_114537 | JGI IMG/M metagenome (GOLD analysis project Ga0172375, IMG submission 114537) | Freshwater microbial communities from Kabuno Bay, South-Kivu, Congo - kab_092012_11.1m | ecosystem: Environmental > Aquatic > Freshwater > Lake | place: Democratic Republic of the Congo... | reverse complement strand
TCCGCGGCGGCGCGCGCCGGCGCGGACGCAAACAGCGGGTGCTTGCGCGCATTGGCCTCAATCGTCTTCAGTTGCGTTTTCAAGGCCAGATAGGTATTGGTGTCAAACTCGACCGCCGTGAACAAGAACTCCGACGTGGCCGTCAGGGTCTTGTCATTGGCCGCAATCGTCCGCTGCCACTGCACTTGCGGCGTATTCACGCGGGCATAGGTCGGAATATTCAGCACCGCGCCGACCGCCGGCGCGGCATCCAGCGTCAGCGTCTCGCGCGCACCACAGGCCAGGTCGGTCACCAGCGGATAGCGCCGGGTCTCCAACTGCGTGTTCTTCAAGACATAATCCAGCAGGCCCACCGCGCCGCCAAAAAACGGCAGCGGCAGGATCGTCGTATTGGTGCCCTTGATCAGCAGGTCCGGCGCCGTCAAGCTGAATTTCACCGTCAGCGGCTGACTGACATCCATCAAGTCATCCGGCAATATTTCAAACTCGCCCAGCACCGCACCGGGCGCCACCTGCTTGGCCACGCCCTCGAACATGCGCCGCATCTCGTCCACTTGCATCTGGATGAACGCCGCGCGATAGGCGTTGTCATTGATGCCGTCCAGGGCGATGCGCACATTGGCGCTGAGATTGCCGCGCGCGTCATAGCGCGCCGTGGTGGTCACGCGCGCCAGGTTCTGCGTCGCCGGAATGACCGGCGTCGTGCGCAGCACATCGCCGTCCGCCTTCGCCACCAAATAACTCTTGTTGTTCAAATAGGCCGGCAGCAAATCGCGCGTGTTTTCGTCGGTCGGGTCCATCAAAACATGTTCGCCGCCGGGCAATTCCGCACAGGTAATGGCGTGGTTGAAATACGGTTCGGGGATGACCGGGTCTTTCTTCCAGTCATAATGAATCAAGGTTGGATAGGCCTTGAAGCCGGCCAGGCGCAGCATGGCGACCAGCAGCGCGGCCTTGTCGCGGCAGACCCCGTATTTGTTGTCAAAGGTCAGCTTGACATCGTGCGGTTCATAGCCCGGCGATTCCGCTTCGACCGTGATGCCCATGTAGCGCACTTTTTGCGAAACATGCTTGAAGATTTTCTCGATCTTCTTGCGCGGATCGGTCGCCGTGCCAACCAGTTTGATCACCGTGTTGCTCATCTCGGGCGAGACGGCCGCGATGCGCGGCTCGGACAATTTGTAGTACCAGCGCGACAGCGCCTTCCAGTCTGGAATCGTGCTGGCCAGCACATGCTGCACGGCGGTAATGCCCGGCATGCCCGGCTCGTCATACATGCGCGGCACATTGGCGGCCTCCCAGCGATACGTGACACCACTCGACGTCTTGGTCTTGGTAAAGGTCACTGTGTTGGAGATCGCGTTTTTCACAACGGCATGCGCCAACGGCCGCTGTGCCGGCGCAATCACTTCATAGACGGCATGGCGCATCGGCGTGCTGCCTTCCAGCACGGTCACATCCGCCCAGGTGTTGGGCACGCGCGCCTTGCGCACGAGCTGCTGCACGACATAGTGGACCATGTCGCCGATCTCGACGCCCGGCACGCTGACGCGCAGGGTCTTCATGTTCGGGTCATAAATGTTCATCGCCATTTGCGACGTCTCGGTCGCCTCGCGGCTCTGCGCGCCAAGGTCCACCGTCACAACTTCCCCATTGGGCTTGAGCACTTCGACGCGCTGGACAATGACGGTCTCGTAGGCCACATCATAGAAGAGCGGAATGCTGCGCGCGTCGCGCCGGCCCTTTTCGGTCAACACTTTCATGCAGGTGTCGTCGAGGGTCGTGCCGGTCCCGTCAAAATTGTAGCGCGCCTGTTCGTAGCTGTCGACGATGACGACGTCCGCGTCCGGATAAGTGTTGGTCGTGATCAACGCGCCAGCCTGCTGCAGTGCGGCGACATTCAAGAGCGTGGCGGGCGCGGCGCCAAACACCGCGCAACTCAGGCAGACAAGCAGAATCCATGCGCTATGCGTTTTCATCGAGGGCTCCTTAAGCCGATTTATTGCTGCTAATTGTAGACCTTCCACCACGTAAAGTCAACCGGAAATTTGTTTGCAGCAAACAAATTTATAAACAGCGTTGCGCGCGTCACACCGCCAAGATGCGCCAACTGTCGGAAATTCAGGCGTGCCCCAGATGGGTTTCGGCGCGCAGGGCAGACACGCGCTGGCCGGCGGCGAACGCCTTGGCCAGATATTCCTGCTCGTCGGTCATGCCTTCGTGGCGCATGGCCGATTCCATTCTGATGCATTGCGTATACGCCGTGGCCCGCATCACAGCAAAGGCCCAGGGAGTCGGGCGGGCACGCATCGCGCACGGCCCGGATCAACGGCCAGGTGCCGTTTTCGATCGCGCTGCGCCGCGGGTACAAAGATAGGATACTTGGCGGCGAAGGCCGGAACCTGCATAATCCATCGTGACAACACCAGCGCTCTTAATCTCAAAAGAAGATCGGCCTTCAAACTGACATTCAGGGCCTGTTTTGCCGGCCGGGTGCTTTAGCGGAAGCCGACCAATTGCTTGCGTTCTTCGTCCCAGATTTTCAAGCGGATGGCCGCAAGGCTCTGCCTGATGGTCAGGGGCGGCTTGACGCGCAGGGCCGGCACAACATCGTAGCACTCTTTCAGCCGGTAGTTCGGAATGCGCGGTTTCAGATGATGCACGTGATGGTACCCGATATTGCCCGAAATCCAGCGCAGCACCGCCGGCAATGCATAGAAAGAACTGCCTTCCATGGCGGCGCGCACGGGATCCCACTCCTGCGTGCGCGCCCAATACACGCCCGCAAACTGGTGCTGCAAGTAAAAGAGCCAGATGCCCGCCGCACCGGCAATCCATGTCACCGGCAGTTGGATAAGCAGGTATGTCCGCCAGCCAATGCGGCCGGCGACGACTATGACTACAATGGCGATGAGCAAATTGGTGAAGAGCACGCTCATGCGCTCTTTGCGCTTGGTCGTGCGGGCCGGCAGGCGATGGCGGAGCAGAAAGGTAAACAGCGCACCGAGCCCAAGCAGCACGAGCGGATTGCGGTAACAGCGATAGGCCAGTTGTTTCCCCCGCGCGGCAGCTTGATATTCGGTGCGCGTCATGGTCCAGATGTCGCCGTAGCCGCGCGCATCAAGGTTGGCATACGTGGCGTGGTGGCGCAGATGACTGAAGCGCCAGTCTTCGAAGGGCGTGAACAGCAACACGCCGATACCATAACCGAAAAACGTGTTCGCGCCCTTCGCCCGGAAAAGGGAACCATGCACGCAATCATGAAAGAGAATGAACAGCCGCACCAGCAATGCGGCGGCCATCAACGCCAGCACCAGCGTGAGCGCATACGGGTAGCCATGCCGGATCAACCAAATCATCAGGAGCCAGCAACAGCCATACGGCAGCAGGGTATTGCTCAACTGCCAACTGGCCTTCCAGGCACTGGGATTGCGGTAGTTTGACAGGGTCGCTTGCCACGCGAACCATTCTTGGTCCGTGCGCTGGTCTGGATACGCCTTGCGGGTAGCCGGCGGGTCCGTCATGGCCATAGTCACGCCTCCTGATTGCCTTGTTGCTCCCGGGTGGGATGAGCGCCGCGCGGGGCATGATCACCTGCCGCACGGCGTGCTTGTGCAATTATAGCAAAAGGGAGACAGCGGGTACGGTCGCAGCTTGGCGCACCTTTTGTACTGCTGGTCGTGTGTCGCATTTGGAGTGCGGGAGCCAGTTCAGCTGGCGATCCGGGCAGCCTCGCGATCCACGCCGATGGCGGGATCACCGCCGCTGGCGGGACTGGCCAAGGGCCAGCGGAAAAACTGGGACGCCCCAGTCGCTCCCACTTTGCAGTCACTGCGCAACACGGCTGCCATGGCTGATTCTGTCACGCGTTCCAAGCCGGGTCTTTCTTGAACGCCGCCGCCATGCGTGCCTTCCGTTCAGCAGGCAACCACGCCGACTCAATAGCCGCGAGAATCAGCCGGCAAAGCTCCGGCTTGGTCCAGCCACACTCCTCAAGCAGGCGATACTCATCCGCCAGGCTGGTCTGGAACATCTGCGAGTCATCGGTGTTCACGGTCACGACCATGCCGGCGTCAAAGTACTGCCGAATCGGGTGCTCGCGCAAATTTCCAACCACCTGCGTGCGCACATTCGACAGCGGACACATTTCGAGCGGAATGCGCTGCGCCGCCAAGTAGTCCACCAATTTAGGATCTTGCCCCGCGCTGGTGCCATGTCCGATGCGCTCAGCCCCAAGCTCCCGCAGCGCGTCCCAAATGCTCTGCGCACCGGCGGCTTCGCCGGCATGCGCATTGGTGTGAAAGCCCATGGCGCGGGCCTCTTCGTAGAGTTGCTTGAATGGCGCGGGCGGAAAGGCATGCTCTGACCCGCCCATGCCGATGCCGACCACACCAAGATCTTTAACTTCCTGCACCTGCATGAGCGTGGTCATTTCGGCCGCGGCGCCGTAATCCCTGACCAAGTCAATAATCAAGGCAATCTCGATTTCCGGCACCCGCGCCAAGCCGGCCCGCACCGCCCGAATCAGTTCTTGCACGGCCAGGCCGCGGCGTGCAAAAGGCGCGGGTGAAAAAAAGACTTCCGCGTAACGGATGCGCTGCGCGGCCATGTCGCGCGCGGTCAGCTCGGCAATATGCGTGAAATCCTCGTATTCGCGCAGAAACCGATTTTTCCACGACCAGACCTCGATGAATTGCGGGAAATCGCGATAGGCAAACCGCGGGGCCAGCGCGGCAATGTCCGGCACGGACGGATCGCCGCCGTATTTCTGGATCAGCGCAAACAACGCCGCCAGCGGAATGGCGCCCTCCAGATGGACATGCAACTCGACCTTGGGAACGGTGTCTTGCCACGTCATGTGCGCGCCTTGCCAAATAGCATGTTGTGTCAGTTTGCGCCACGCATCAAGCCGTGGCAGACGACCGGCCAAAACATAATCACAATAAATGAAATGAAACAGACGATGGCGAAGACCAGCGCCAGCGTGTTGATCAGCAGCCTTACGCCCCAGCGACGAAGCATGAATTCCTTCGCAACCAAGGCGACTACAATCACACTGAAGGGAATCAAATAGACCCAGCCCGGTGTCTGAAGCACCGCAGCGGTGATCCATGGCAATGGTCTGTTTTGTTCGGCAAACATGATGCCAAATCAGAACTGTTCAAACAGGTTGCCTTCGTCATAACCTAAATCCCTCTTGCATCTCTCCCGCCGCTGGCGCATGCGCGTCAACTTAAGCGGCTGAATGCCTAGTCTACGACCGGCGCAGTACGTAGACGCGGCGGCTCGCCGCGTGTTCCGATTGCCAACCGCAGCACCAAGAAAGCGGCGAGCCGCCGTTTCTACGACAAACGCAAATAACGTTGACGCGCATGCGCTGAATGGCGGGAGGGTTGGGGGATTTTCTGCGATTTTGCCTTAGTGGTCAAATGTGTTTGCGAAGTCAGCTTTGCTTTTTCGTTTTCACCAGGCGCACAAAGTAGGTCGGGCCATCGCTGCGGAAAAGATCGCCGATTTCCCAGCCTGTTCCCGCAAGGATGCGCCGGAGTTCCGCTTCGGAAACGAACAGGTAATCAAACCAGGGTGTGACATATTGTTTGTACCTGACGCGGATGCGCAACTGGCCGCTCATCCTGCCCCGGCGCCGATTGCGCTTATGATAGGCGAGATGGTTTGGATCGGTTGTTTTGTACGGATCGAGAATCTCCGCAAGCAGCTGCGCGCCGGCACTGGTGCAACCGGCCAGCTTCTTCAACAACCGCTTAGCGCCGTTGCAACTCCCAAACAAACCGAAGTTGTTGCCCAACATCAGGACCGTATCAAACGTGCCGTCCTTTGGATTGAGTTGCGCGAGTTCCTTCACCCGCGCGTCCTTGATGCCGCGCAACCGGCACAACTTCACGGCCGCCGGCGACACGTCGATGGCCGTCACGCGCAGCCCTTTGGTCTGGAGGTAGAGCGCATGGCGACCGGCGCCGGCGCCAATGTCGAGAACGCGGCCAGTGGCGCATTGCACTGCGCGCTGTTCCACGCGCGCCCATTTTTCATAGCCGGCGAAGTACGTTTCCAAGGAGCGGTCGCTATCGACGTACCCGTCATCGCGTTCAATCACCGCACAGACCTCGCGGCGCCGATACGTGTCGAAAAGGGCATTACCAAACGCGTCTTGTTGCTGTCGCATACGTTCTCCAACTATTTTGGCTAACGCGGCCAGTGTAACACAAACCTGCCGGCAAGTCAACGAGAATTGACAACCTGAACCCCTTGAAAGAAAGGGCCGATTTGCTATAATAACCGCCATGAAAACCGTGCATGTAGACTTGATTCGCAAAACAGTCGCGGCATTGCTCGAAGATGCCTGCATCAATCTGCCGGCGGATGTCGAGGCGGCCTTGCGCGCCGCGCTTGAGCGCGAGACCCAGCCGCGCGCCCGGCATATTCTCGAGGTTGTGCTCGAGAACGCCGCCTTGGCGCGGCGCGACCGTATTCCCATCTGCCAGGACACCGGCGTGACCAATGTCTTGGTCGAACTCGGCGCCGCGGTGCAGATTGCCGGTGGCCTGCTGGAGGATGCGGTCAATGACGGCATCCGCGAAGGCACACGCCAGGGCTATTTGCGCTGCTCGATGGTCAACGATCCGCTGCGGCGGGTGAACACGGGTGACAACGCGCCCGGCGTGCTGGTCGTGCAGCCGGTCGCCGGCGAAATGTTGCGCATCACGGTCTGCCCCAAAGGCGCCGGTTGCGAAAACATGAGCCGCGCCATCATGTTGTGCCCGGCCGATGGGCGCGCCGGCATCACAAAGTTTGTCCTTGACACTATCAGCCAAGGCGGCGCGAATCCGTGCCCGCCGGTGGTTGTCGGCATTGGTCTCGGCGGCGATTTCGCGCAGGCACCGCTGCTGGCCAAGAAAGCGTTGCTGCGCACGATGGGTGCACGCAATCCTGACCCGCTCTATGCCGAATACGAGGCCGAGTTGCTGACCGCCATCAATGCGCTGGGGCTCGGGCCGCAGGCGCTGGGCGGGCTGGCCACCGCGCTGGATGTCTTCATTGAAACCGCGCCGTGTCACATTGCCAGCTTGCCGGTCGCGGTGTGCCTGAATTGCCACGCGACGCGCCACACGACGGCGATGCTGTAAGTCCAGACAAGAAGAATATTACAAGGAGTAAAGAGTCAAGGAGCAATCAGCATTTTTTGTTGTTTGCAGACGACAGAAAATGTCATTTGACACTTGCTCATGCCCTCCTTTACTCCAATTCTCGCGCCAAGCGCGATAATTGATACAGGCGGCCGGGGGCCGCATGGTAGTTGATGCTCCGCGTGCTACCGATCACCGATAACCGGTCACCCACCCACCGTTGTTCTTCATGCCCTTCATGGTGAAATCTGCCGGCAGTGGCCACGACGGTGCGTGGCCCTCCAGCCAGATTCGGCGAGCTGAGAAACCCGCCCTGCTCAGCCGGCGCAGCGGCAACGTTGTTGACAAGGAGTAAAGGCATTTGCTTGTTGCTGCAGCCTACAGTAAAGGCGGTTTGGCCTCTTATCTTCTCTATTGCCTCTTTTCCTCTTAGTCAAACTTCTGGAACGCCGCGACCGTCTGCGTCAGGCCTTCGCGGAAGGAAAAGCGCGGCGTGTAGCCCAGCAGCTCTTTGGCGCGCGTGTTGTCGGCCAGCGAATGTTTCACATCGCCGGCGCGCGCCGGGCCGAACTTCGGGGTGATGCTAGTGCCCAGCAATTCATTCAGCATGGTCACGAGATCGCACAACGAAATGCTTTCGCCACAGGCGGCATTCATGGCTTTGCCCGCGGCGGCAGCCGGCGCGGCGCAGGCCAGCAGATTGGCGTGGACGACATTTTTAACGAAGGTAAAATCGCGCGTCTGCAGGCCGTCGCCGTGAATCAGGGGTTGTTCGCCGTGCAGCAATTTGCTGAGAAAAATTGGAATGACGGCGGCATACGGCGAATCGGGGTCCTGGCGCGGACCGAAGACATTGAAGTAGCGCAGCGCGACGGTTTCCAGGCCGTAGACCGCATGAAACACGCCGCAGTATTGCTCTGCCGCCAGTTTTGCGACGGCATAGGGCGAGGCCGGCGCGGGCGTCAAGCCTTCGTGTTTGGGCGAGACCGGCACATTGCCGTAGACCGACGACGAGCTGGCGTAGACGACGCGCCGCACGCCCGCCGCCTTGGCCGCCCAGAGGACATTGAGGGTGCCGTCCACGCCCACGGCATTGGAGGTCAGCGGGTCCTCGATCGAGCGCGGCACAGACGGCAATGCCGCTTGATGCAGCACAAACTGCACGTCGCGCATTGCCGCCTGCACCGTCGCCAGATCACGAATGTCGCCTTCGATCAGTTCGACGCGACCGGCCCACGCCGCCAGGTTCTGGCGCCGGCCGGTGGAGAAATTGTCCAGCACGCGCACCTGCTCGCCGCGCGCAACCAGTTCCTCAACCAAATGCGAGCCGATAAAGCCCGCGCCGCCGGTAACCAGATATAAAGACATTGATATTCTCCCTATATATTTATTACTTATTATCCTGATTATTTTCCAGGTCTGCCAGACACTCACTCATTGCGGCAAGCCGATACTGATGCGTACGTTTGATTCTTACCAAATCCGGCTTTGTTCCTGTGGTAAACTCCATAAGGACAATATCACCGTTTTTCATTTCCTGAACACCAACCGGTCTGCTGATGAGTCGCGGATATCGTTCGTGTGTAAAGTTAGCCAGTTGTACTATCTGGGTTTTGGATATGTGATCTCGTTTGCCTTTTGCCTCAATGGGGACGACATATTGACGACCTTCTACATCCAATCCCACATAAAGGTCATCTATTTCACATTGCCCTTTGTTTTTTATTGAGGTGCGCCAGTGATTTTGCAGATGATAACAAGTGAGACCAAGAAAAATATCGAGCATTCTGTTATAGCGCAATTTTGCAAGCAACCCTTGTTCATCGGCACCAGCGTATTCAAGGACTATTTCAGGCGTTGCATCTGGAATAAGAATCGCATGCAAATCGGGTGATACATTGATATGGGGATGCTCTTTTACTCTAACAAAAGCATAGCGTGCTTTGCCACGGCCCTCAATCATCCAAGGGCCGAGGGCGTCTATTGCTTTTGGCAAAGCTCGGCGCCCAGACGTGAATTGGTAACGCAGGTCCGCAACATTTCTTTCTTGATATTTAGGGTCCTCCGTAGCCACCACCTGTATGGCGTTGCGTATGTCATCCATGCAGAAAATGATTTCGTTAGCCCCCTTCGCATAGCGCTCAAAGAACACCTTGTGTATAACTCTATCGCGATGTTTGTCCGTGACCGAAACAGTGGTTTTCATGATTAACATTTCTCCAACATAAGAACTTCCTCACGCACTTTTACGGTTGTCTGACCATTGACCGCATTGCACACCCTTGTGCCCAGACGTTCACGCCACAAATCGATGCCGATCACGCGATATCCTTCGGTAGTGGCAATCTCGGCAAGAAGTGTCGCTGTTCGTACCGGCACCATAAGAAACGAAAGCTGATCGCCAACAACGTAGGCCAGCTTTGCGCGTCTGCTTAGGAGAGGATGCAAGGTGCGAAGGTGGCGGCGCATGCCACCGAAGTAGTGCGCGACAACTTTGTGGTACAAGCGTTCAAATCCGCTCGTTTTGCAGAGGTCCACACGCCGCTGCTCAATGGCTTGACATACGTTCTGAATGCTGTCAAATCCCGCCACCTCTTTGCTGTCATCATCCCCAACAAACACATTTCTGGTGTTTGATCGCACCAACCATTCCTTGACCGTTCTGAGTGATTCTCTCGAAGTAATCATGCCTAACAAGACTGCTTCCACACGCGTGGTTCGTGTGTAATCTTTTTCGTTCGGATAGGGTGGCGAGGTAATGACTGCATCAATAGAAGATTCTAAAAATGAACAATCACGGGCATCACGGCAGAAGACACATGCCGCACCTTCTTTCTGGCTGTTTGCCTGCACGAGCGCAAGGTCGCGAAACATTAGATCAAGTTGGCGCACGTAATGCCCCAGCACATCATAGTCGGGTTTTTGCTTCGTCCTATATATTTCAGGGCCAAAAGCAAAATTGCCAGCGCCATTTGCTACAACATGGCACAAACACAACAAAAAGAAATCACGTGTATCTTGTGCCTCGTCGCGGCAAAGCTCGTAAATGCACTTGCGCACAATAAGCAGTCGTTGCATGGGCCGAGGGCTCATGAATCCCGTCGGAATCAGCTTCAATTCGTCAGGCGTTAGTTCCAAAATAGATTGTAGTCCGCCTTCCTGATCTTCCACAAGCAAGTCGTCAAAGCTAATTCTATTAAGGTTCTCCGCATCATTCGCGCGTGCAATTTCTAAAAAGAGCGCCTTGCGAAGACGCCCCAGCTTTGGGAGCGAAAGCGACCAGCACGTTTTTACACGTGAGACAAACGCAGCAAACGGATGTGCATCAATGCCGATGCTTTGGATGCCGTGCTTCTTGGCCTCCACCAATGTCGTCCCGGTGCCGCAAAACGGATCCAGCACAACTTGATGATTGCGCAGTCTAAAAGCCTGCATGTACTTGCGTACCAGATGCGGTGGATACGACAAGACAAAGCGATACCATGCGTGCACCGAATAATCCTCAACCGCAAGCGTATTGGAATTGGTTCGCTCTGGCACGCTCAAACAAGACGATTTCAATATTGCATGAGTGCGTTCGGCACCTCGCCGAACGCGGACCTCATGCAAACCATCGCTTGTGGCCTGGATTTCTTTTGCTGCTGAAGATTTCACTCTGATGTTCTGCCCGACTCACTCGCTGATGGTGACTTTCTTGATTTGCACCGGGGTCGTCGGCCGGTCGCCCGCGCCGCGCGGCACTTTGCTGATCTTGTCGACGATGTCCTGGCCTGCAACCACTTTGCCGAAGGCGG
>Ga0172375_10011975_pt1 | contig 10937 bp, 5 predicted proteins | sample LakKiv1m_FD_114537 | JGI IMG/M metagenome (GOLD analysis project Ga0172375, IMG submission 114537) | Freshwater microbial communities from Kabuno Bay, South-Kivu, Congo - kab_092012_11.1m | ecosystem: Environmental > Aquatic > Freshwater > Lake | place: Democratic Republic of the Congo... | reverse complement strand
TTGGGATACTCGACTGATATACCGTTGCCGCGGGATGATAAATCCTTTGTAGCGCATATGAACACCAATTCTACCTTTCATAGGTTCATATGTGTACGGTATGTATGTGAACTAGCTCAGAGAGGAAAATAGGTATTCCCCTGTGATACGATACAGCCATGAAGCACGTGTATGAATTTTTCAAAAAAGAAACAGCGATTGCCGGAACCCTCATCCTCGTCATTTTTGTATTAAACCTGCTTCCGGACATCATAAAATGGAAAAATACCCCGTCGGGACGGGAATATTACCCGATTCACAACAATCTCATCGATTACGCCCTCTACATCAATTACGAGCGCCAGGGGTTGGAGGGATTACCGGTCCAGTATGACCGGTTTACGACTGAGATTCATGAGGGGAAAATCGTCAATCCGTTCTACTTCATCACGGGAAGAATCTGGGGGGCGGCAGGTGTCCGGGATCCGCATATCGCCTACCACACGATGAGACTCGTCCTGGGGGTGGCCTGGATGCTGGTCATGTATTGGTATATCAGGCGGTCAATTCAGTCAAAAACCGGGCGGATTCTCGCGTTGTTTTTTGTTTTGTACGGGACGAGCTTCCCTAACACCTTCTGGTCCGAAACAGGACCGGACATATCGTATCATATGGATTGGTGGTCTGAACTGGATCCTTTGGACAGAACGCTGTTTTTGCCGGCCCATCTGATGGGCCACATACTGCTTGTTATCACCATAGCGATGTATACCGCAAAACAGACCTGTCTCTACGTCTGTCGCCTGCGTATCCCCACCTGGCTCATAGGAACCCTGACGGGATTTTTTGCCGGACTGTTCCATACCCCAAGCCTCCTACTGCCGGCCCTTCTTCTTCCTCTTTTTACCGTTTTGACAAAACAATGGAACCGTCTGCTTATCCTGGCGGTGTGCATCCCGGTTTCTGCCCTATCTTTTGTCATCCTGTCCGGACAATTTAAGGAAATCCCATGGATCGTCTACTGGACCCATGAACGGTCGTCATTTGCTGTCCCGTATCTGGAGTATATACTTGCGCTTGGTCCGGTAGTCCCCCTTGCGCTTGCAGGCATCTTTATCGGGACACTTCAGCCCCGCCAAAAACTGCTCCATGGTCTGTGGGCAGGAATCGGGCTTGTCATGGTTCCGCTTGCTCCCGTTCTTTTCCAGGGATCCATACCCTTTCTCAATACGCTTCCGCTTTCCAATCTCCGGTTTCTGCAGGTCTCCATCTTTGTCCCCCTGTCCATCCTGGCAAGCTCAGTACTGGTCCGGATACAAAAAAAGTATGGCACCCGTACGCTTTTTGGGATATCCTGTCTGCTTTTTTTCGTGACGTTCATCGGATACCCCTTTTCCATGGTCAGGCATATACACAATCAATTCGGCGGGCCGCTCTTCCAATACCCGACGAAATCATGGAAAAACGCAGTCACCTCTCTTGAACAGCCTGATACTACGAAGGCGGTGCTCTCGTTCCCTTTTGCGGGATGCGCCATTGCCATGGAGACCAACAGGACCGCGTATGTATGTCACATGTATTCTACAGTCAATATCTATGCAAAAACCGATGCGGCAGGGAATTTTTTTCAGGCATCCATGCCTCTCTGTGACGCGTACTCCTTTTTAGAAGAAAACCGGATTGGCGATATATTTTACGGCTATGACGAAAAATATAGAGCTGGCGACATCGCGGTCTATCCGTTCATCAAACTAACTCGTGATTATGGTGACACCCAAATTTACACCTTTACCGGGGAAAAACCCCCACGGTGCCCGTAAGTACGCTTCATTTTGCCAATTACATATTGACACAAAAAAATCCATGTGATAGCCTTACACCGACTGTCCATATAGAAAGGATACCCATGAGCCCATGTAAAGTTGAAACAATCGTAAGTGGTGTAACACCTAAAGGAATAGCATATCAGCGTATTGAAAAGACTACATATGGAAAGCAGGAGAATTCCTACCCATAGGTGGAGCGGTATTATTTTCAACCCTGGACGGAGGAAGTATTGTCAAATACGATGAGCTAGGATTAGAAATAAAACCCCTAGAAGCCCCTGACCAAACTATCGTAAATGGAGAAAAGCCAGAAGTAAGATATAGAGTAACAGCCTATCCCATATCTGAATGATATAGAGTATTAGCTTCGCAAGGCGTCGCCTTGCGAAGCTAATTTTTTAATAGGGTGTAGGACCACTCTCTCCCGTCGCTTACAACCTCAATATCCCCGGATTGATCCGTCCGCAGGACCTGAAACCCCGCTGATTCAAGTTTTTGGATGATCTCCGAAGTCGGGTGGCCGTAGGAATTCTTGCCGACGGAGATGACGGCAAGGGGTTGTTTTTGAGATGGAACAAAATCTTGCCTCAAAAGGGGACGCCTTGCGAGGCTAATTTTTTGTAAAAAGGAATCTGCCAGTCCGGTCTTGCTCCCATGGTGCGGAACTTTAAAAAGTTCAATGATTCCGTCTTTCGGCGCAAGCAACCCGGACAGTCCTGATGTACCCATGCGGGGCTGGACGCGGCTGTCGGCATCCCCAAGAAACAGCGCATCAAAAAGCCCGTAGGATAGGGAAAACACGACACTTGCGTCATTGAGGTGTACCGATCCAGTAGAAGTCCCCAGGACGCTCTGATTTTGTTCAAGGCTTAGCCTTGGATTCATTGAGGCGATCTGTTCTTTCGTCGGCCAGAGAACGGAAAGCAGTATAGGACCGACGGAAATGGTCTCTCCGCTGGTCACGAATTTTTCCGTAAGAGATTTTTGCAGAACCAATTTAATAAGCGCATCATATCCTTCTGTAGAGCTTCCAACATCGCTGCGGACCAGGTACTGCACGCGGTACCGCCGTAACACTTCAAGCAAGCCGTTGAGATGATCCGTATCAGGATGGGTAAGAAGCGCCATGTCGATCACCCTGTCCCAAAACGGCATGTGCCGCGAAAGACAACTGATAATTTTATTGCCCGGTCCCCCGTCGACCACCATATCCTTCCCGTCGGGGAACCGGATATAGATGCCGTCACCCTGTCCAACATCACAAACCGTGATGTGCAATTTCCCGTCGGGAATTGTGGCAAAAAATGAAAGGACCACAAGTAGTCCTGTAATTATTCCCGTGACCGCATAGCCAACTCTGAGCCGTATCATGCCTGACCTTTCATTTTTGTATATAAAAATTGATTACATTTTTAACTCAATAATAAAAAACATTAAAAAATACCGTAGTGACATCAATAGCCCGTAATACAATATTTTCCTGCTATTTTCCACGGCTAACCGACATAAATGACACTTTTTGATATAGTCATCAATTTAGCCCGTTCAAACAACCAATATATACTCCTTCTATCCGATACCGGCAAACGGAATTTTTGACGTCCACATAATTATCTGCAGGATATATTCCAAAAAAATCCAGGAAATCCATGCACATATCTGACCCAACGGGAGAAAAATATATCCCCCGACAGCAACGAAAAATCCCAACACCGTGATAATAGGCAGTGTCCAGATAACGAGCGCGTTGACAACGGGTGCAATAAGCGACAGTCTGCCGAATGTGAAAAAAAGGAGCGGAATGGTAAACACCTGTGCCGAGATTGTCGTACAGGCATCGGTCCGCAGTAGGCTTCCAAGAGACTGCGCCAATATTTTCACCCAATCAAACAACGACTGATTCCGGATTTCTCCGCCAGTACAATTGCACTCAGCAACAGGTTGGTGCATGTTCACCGTCATCTTCTCATCCCCAAACAAAATCATGCCCAGACTTGCCAGCGCTGAGAGCTGAAAAGAAAGGTCTGTGATCCAGACGGGACGGACCACCAGCATGAGAACGACCGCTACTCCCCAACTCCAGAGCGCCCATACGTTCTTTCCAAAAAGTATCCCAACCAGGCTTATGCCACCCATAAGGGCAGCTCTCATAACGGATGCCGATGGGCCGACAAAAAAAATAAATCCGGTAATACCAAAAAGCGCCAAAACGACAGCAATTTTTCTCGGGACCACCCAGAGGAGAGATAGCATGACAAGATTGGTCAGGATGGTGATATTCATCCCCGAGAGTGCAATGATGTGGAGCGTTCCGGTGGTAATCAGCGCTTGTTTCAATGCCGGATCCAGGGAGGCTTTCACACCAAAAAGAATGCCTGCCAGAAGTCCTGCATGCGGCTCGGGGAGGAACTGGTTGATGACGGAGGTGAAAGTGGAAACGGTAGGCATATATATTTAAAAAATTGATGTACGAAATACGACATATGATAAAAACAGAGGCATCACCTTCGTACATCGTATATCGTACTTCTTATATCGTTATCATAAAGTAATCTGCCCTTTGATCTTCTCATACACCGAAATGGTAAGAACTTTTTTCTCCAGGAGCTCCTCCAGGCGCTGATATGGTCGGCTTCCTATCATTTTCTGGGCTGTGACCGGACCTACTCCGGGAAGCGTATCAAGTTCCTTTTCCGAAGCAGTATTTATGGAAATCACGGGAAGAGTACCGTCTTGTGCGGTAGCATCACCGGTACCGGTGACAACCGCGGTACTTTGTATGGCACCCTTTTTGGGAATATAAAACTTCGCTCCGTCAGAAACAAGGCTGGCACGGTTTATTGTTTTAGCAACCCATTCACTATCAGCTTCTGCAGTAAGCCCTCCTGCTTTTTCCAGAACATCCTCAACCCGGCTTCCTTCGGGAAACGTATATACTCCAGGGCGTCCTACCGCCCCTTCGATATCAGCGGTCATATTCCGGAGAATACTGCTTTGCGTAGCATTCTGGCTGCTGAATATAATCGGTTCGCTTGATTGGGTTGTTTTAAACAAAAGGATAAGAGAGGTAATAATAAAAAACAGGCTGACCCCTCCGAGGATAAGCGCGGGTCCGTATTGCCGGAAAAACGTCGGAGAGGGTGATAGTGAAAGATCCTCCTCCATACCCATAAGTACAACACAAAAAACACTGTACGTGCAAGCGCATATATCCGCGGAAACAGATGCACAAAATACTCTGCGCTGAAGCTGAAGTACTGATTCGTGCCTCACTCTCCCGGCCCACGGCTATCCCACCACGAAGTTGATGAGTTTCTTGGGCACAAAAATGACTTTTTTGACCGGAGCGGTCAGATATGACCGGATTTTTCCGCTCACCCTGCTTTTTTCCTCAATCAGCTGCCGGTTATCAGCATCAGCAGACGGGATGATCATCGTATCCCGTACTTTTCCGTTTATCTGGATGATAATAGTGACATCTTCAGTGCTGAGAATTTTGGGGTCGTAGGGTGGCCAGGATTGCCTGTGAACAGAATCACCCGAGTCTGTGTATATTTCACGGCCGTTTACGCGGTTCCATGCCTCCTCAGTCATAAACGGTGCAAACGGAGCCAAAAGAAGGATCATTTTTTTTAATTCCGGCTGACCCAGCACCCCTCCTTCCTCCATAATCGTATTTACCAGTTCCATGAGGGTAGCTATCGCGGTATTGTAGCGCCTCTTCTCCATGTCGTCCGTCACTTTTGCGATAGTTTTCTCAAGCATGAGCCGTACGCGTTCTTCTGTGGGACCCGTGTGTTCCAGGGAATGGAGGATCACCCGCCACACCCGTCCGACCCATCTACTCATACCCTCCATGCCGGTATCGCGGAAGTCTCCGCCCATGGAAAACGGGCCGATAAACATGAGATAGAGACGGATGGCGTCTGCTCCGTATGTAGCAATGTACTCATCGGGATTGACAACATTGCCTTTGGACTTGCTCATCTTGGCTCCTTCTTTGATGATGAGGCCATGGGCAAAAAACTGAGCAAATGGTTCGTCAAATGAAACATACCCTAATTCCCGAAGAACCATTGTGATATAGCGTGAATAGAGAAGATGTAGTACGCTATGTTCTGCACCACCTGTATACATATGGACAGGTAGCCATTTTTTGGTAATAACCGGGTCAAATGGTTTTTGGTCTGCCGACGCAGTTAATAAAGAGGGGTACCGAAGGAAGTACCACGAACTATCTAAAAATGTATCAGACACATCAGTTTCCCGCACAGCAGGGTTTTGGCAACAAGGACATACTGTATCAAAGAACTCTTTATGCTTACTAAGTGGTGCAACCCCATCAGAGCTAGGCTTATAGTCATCAATGCGGGGCAAAAGCACCGGAAGTTGTTCTTCGGGGACACTATACCAGCCCAGCATACCTGATTGTTCCCCTTTTCCGGCACAGGCACAGTGCTGACAAAATATCATCGGAATAGGAGGCCCCCAATACCGCTGACGGGAGATCAGCCAATCACGGAGATGGTACATCACGACGCGCTTTCCCCACCCTTTTGATTCCAGATACCCCATCATCTTCTCCGTGGCCGCATGGATATCCAACCCGTCCAGGAAGCCGGAATTAACCATCACGCCTTCATCCTCCTGCACCTGCTCTTCCTTTATAATAGGTGATGTATCACCGTCACCCCCCACGACAACCCTGTTTACAGGCAATCCATAGGCTTTGGCAAATTGGAAATCCCGGACATCATGCCCCGGCACTCCGACGACGGCACCGGTCCCAAATCCGGAAATGACAAAGTCTGATATATAAAGAGGCATTTTGTAGGTATTTAGCTGATTCAGACAATACAGTCCGGTACAAACACCTGTTTTTTTCTTCACATCAGCGCTACGCTCCTGACTGGTTGTTGCCTTTGATTGTGCGACATAGGCCTGAATCTTTTTTTTGACATCAGCAGAAATGTGCGACATCTCAAGAATACTATGGACCATCTGATGTTCAGGGGCAACAACGACAAATGTCGCCCCGAAATTGGTGTCGGGCCGGGTCGTAAAACAGGTAACCTCCCCTACCCGGGATCCATCTCCGGTCACCACCGGATACGTGATGGAAATACCTGTTTTTTTCCCAATCCAATTCGTCTGGGCACCCTTTACTTTTTCTGGCCAGTGTAGCTTCGGAATATTCTCCAGAAGTTTTTCCGCATATGCGGTAATTCTAAAAAACCACTGTTCCAGCGCTCTCTTTTCTACCTCATTACCGCATCTTTCACACACTCCACACGAGCCCTCTCCGCCTCCCGGAAGCACTTGTTCATCAGCAAGGACAGTCTTGCAGGAGGGGCAAAAATTAACCAATGCCTTGGCTCTATACGCAAGCCCGGCCTTAAATAGCTTCACAAAAAGCCACTGCGTCCAGTGATAATACTCCGAATCATAAGTATTGAGGGTCCGTGTGAAGTCAAACATGGCGCCAATCTGATGAAGCTGATCATAAAAATGCTCCTGAGTGATCCAGGCATGATCCATGGGGTGCCGGCCAATTTTGAGGCTAAAATTCTCGCTGTGAATCCCAAACCCGTCCAGTCCGATAGGCTCAAAGACATCATACCCTCTCATCCGCTTGAACCTGCCGTAGATGTCCGATCCGGTAAAGGCATACATGTTGCCGATATGGAGCCCTTCAGCTGACGGGTACGGAAACATCATGAGATTATAAAACGGATTATTTGATCGCTCCAAATCCACTACATTCAGATGTGTTTCATCCCACACCTTCTGCCATTTTCGCTCTGCTGCCGCATGGTCAAAGCGGTCTGTACGCGGATCTTCCATGGGTCTTATTATAAATACAATTCCCCGACACATCAAGCCTGTCTGCCCCCCAGGCAAAAACAAAAAAATAGAGCAAATAGGTCATTTTATATCGTTCTAATCTTCCAAATACCGCATATGCTATAAGCCCAAAAAACGCACTGCGAAAAATAATAAATACCCGCCCATCAAATTGAGTTTAGCGCATTCATACGTGACAATAAAAGGAAAAAGAAAACACCTGACCACACGGATGTTCCGCAGGAAAGTACCGGAAATTGAAGTGCATCCAAACGACAAATTTTCAAAAATATCGCGTTCTGACAAGATAAAGTATGTCTAGCACTAAGTTTATGTGAGTGCTAATTTCCAAAAAACATCTTATAGTTTGGGTCTGATAGAGAAAAACCCACATAAAAAAACATAAAAAAGCAGAAATAATTATAAGCCTTTGAAAGAGAATTATTATAAGTCTTATATCTACTATAGAGCGTTAGGACAATCTGTCTGTTTTTCACTTTTTCCTTAGACACCTGCTATTTGATTAAACGTAAAATTACTGCATTATCATACTACATCATTCAATATTTATTGAATGCCTATAAGAATTAGCACATGTGGACAAAGTTATCTGATTTGCGTTAATCCGTGAAATATACCGCAATCAGCCATAAAACCGCAAAAATATGCTATTTCAACTACCTTATCAAACTACATTAAATTAGCCTTAAATAGCCTCTTGACTTGCGTTTATTATAATAGTTAACTAGATATATGGAGAGTCTAATGTTGTCTAATGTCCTTAATTACCAAGCTCTTTTTGATCAAGAGTTCTCCATGTTTCTTCAGGAACAAGGCGCTTCGGATAAAACAAAAACAAACTACCGGATGGATGTACGTCACTTTTTTGCCTGGATCATCAAAAAACATACTGCACCGGCAGCAAAAATGGAAAAAATAGCCTCGAAAGGAATTCTAAATCCGATTACTTCAGGCTGCATCGAAGAGTACAAACAATCTTTGGCAGAATCATATACTCCGCTTTCCTCTATCAACCGGTCCCTTTCATCTCTCCGGTTATTTTTCCAATGCTCAGTTCAGAAGGGGTGGATTGAGCAATCCCCGCTGGAGACTATTAAAAATATCCGAAGCAAAAAACCCACTGTTTTGAGCCTAAAAGATCATTTTACCGCATTTTTAAACGCAAGAAAAACTTCGGAAAAAACGCAGAAAAACTATCAGATGGATGTCACTCACTTTCTGAATTGGATCCAAACGGAAAAAAACATCCCGGCCTCAGTAAAAGAATCTGAACTTCTCACTACCATAACCATGGATACGATCGAAAACTACAAATCATCTCTAACTGGAGCAAAAATACCCATTTCCACAATCAACAGACAGCTTTCCAGCCTCCGTTTGTTTTTTCAATGCGCTCTGAAAGAAGGGTGGATCGACCAAAATCCAATGGACTCTATCCGAAATATCAGCGTCAAACTCAAAGCTGGTGAAGCCGTACTTTCGCACCGGTTACCCACCATTTCCGGCTTGCTGAAATCATCCCCTCTTCTTTCCTCACCTGAATTATTAAAGTCGCCAAATTTATTATCTAAACCGAAAAAAATTGTAATTCCTCCGATAATTCCAATCCCGATGCGCCCTATTCCTCCTGTTGTCGCACCCATACCTTCTGCCGGACCAGTCGTAGCTCCGCCGGTGCCCGTACAACCCCCGACTCCCGTACCTGTACCCGTATTTGCCAAATCAAAACAATGGCTTGCTCTGGCGCTTCTTTTATTATTAGTTGGAACAACTGATGTTGTGGCCCACTTCGTTCCGATAGGACCGCTCAAAGCTAAAGAGGAAAAGCCGGCCATACAGATACTGGAGCCACATCCTACTCCTATGACAAGTGATGTGGGGACAATTTTGGGCGCTACAGGAGTGACCGGTTCAACTGGTGCAACTGGAATCACCGGCCCCACCGGCGCCATGGGTGAAACAGGCGAAACTGGACCAACGGGATCAACAGGGGCAACAGGCATCACTGGTCCAACTGGATCAACCGGACTTACCGGGCCGACAGGACCGACCGGTCCAACCGGACCAAGCGGCTCTGCCGGTCAAACCGGTCCAACCGGACCAAGCGGCTCTGCCGGTCAAACCGGTCCAACCGGAATGACCGGTCCAACAGGTTCAACTGGAGCAACCGGAATCACCGGCCCAACTGGAAGTACCGGAGCCACCGGAATCACAGGGCCGACAGGTGCTTCCGGAGAAGCTGGACCAACTGGAGCTTCAGGTACAGGAGGTACCGGTCCCACAGGAGCAACCGGTGAAATTGGTGCAACAGGTGAAGCCGGACCAACAGGGTCAACTGGTACAGCCGGTGAATCTGGCCCTACCGGTTCTACTGGAGCCACAGGGGAAGCCGGAGCAACCGGAGCAATTGGTAGTACTGGAGAAACAGGACCAATAGGTGCAACTGGCTTAGAAGGTCCGACTGGAGCTACTGGAACAGAAGGACCGACGGGATCAACAGGGGCAACAGGAGAAGCTGGACCAACCGGTAGTACCGGAGCGACGGGGGTTGAAGGTCCGACTGGAGCTACCGGAACAGAAGGACCGACGGGATCAACAGGGGCAACAGGAAATATGGGTGCTACAGGAACAACGGGACCAACTGGAGCAAGTGGTGTTGATGGTCCGACTGGAGCTACTGGAACAGAAGGACCGACGGGATCAACAGGGGCAACAGGAGAAGCTGGACCAACCGGTAGTACCGGAGCAACAGGAGAAGCTGGACCAACCGGAGGCACAGGATCTACGGGAATGACAGGTCCGACAGGGAGTACCGGAGCGACAGGTGAGACAGGACCAACTGGTTCAACCGGCGCAACAGGAGAAACAGGACCGACGGGAGCTACGGGAGTTGAAGGACCAACGGGAGCTACAGGAGTTGAAGGACCGACGGGATCAACAGGGGGCACAGGAATGACAGGTCCTACAGGAAGTACGGGAGCCACCGGAGATGAAGGTCCGACAGGAGCAACAGGATCTGAAGGCCCCACTGGTTCTACAGGAGCTACAGGAGAAGTCGGACCGACGGGAGCCACAGGAGTTGAAGGACCGACGGGATCAACAGGGGCAACAGGCATCACTGGTCCCACAGGAGCTACAGGAGCAACGGGAGTTACCGGCCCCACCGGAAGTACAGGAGCTACTGGGGAAACAGGTCCTACAGGAAGCACAGGAGCTACGGGTGTCACTGGCCCAACAGGATCAACAGGCGCAACAGGAGAAACAGGA
>Ga0172375_10011974_pt1 | contig 10937 bp, 6 predicted proteins | sample LakKiv1m_FD_114537 | JGI IMG/M metagenome (GOLD analysis project Ga0172375, IMG submission 114537) | Freshwater microbial communities from Kabuno Bay, South-Kivu, Congo - kab_092012_11.1m | ecosystem: Environmental > Aquatic > Freshwater > Lake | place: Democratic Republic of the Congo... | reverse complement strand
ATTGCACACTTGAACGGAATTCCCACCGAAAGAATAAGTCTGACCATCACAACTGGGATCGGCACAATCAATCAAGCTATTCTCATCGTCATCTATGCGGTTAGTACAAATCTCATGCTTAATAATCTCAAACGTGGCATTTAGAATTTTAGTGACAATGTTGCTACCGCTAGCGTTAAGAACTTGGAAGTCGGTGAAGTCTACACTGGTCCGACCTAAAGAGGATTTAGACTTCATTTCTAAAACCATCAATGGCACAAGATCTCCATATTGAACAGAAGTATAATCTCTTAACGATTTAGGAGGAAGAACTGCTCCCTTCACTTGAACTTCAGTAAGAGAACCGCTACTAGAGGTATTGGTCATAATAAAAACGTTCGGTAAGGGAATAGAACTATTCGGACTGGTAGACATATTAGTGGAATTAATAATTCCTACTAACTCCATCTTAGAAGGGTCATAAGTAAAGTTAAAACTAAACACAATGGCATCCTGGCTGCCCAAGTTAACTATGACAAATAAATAAAAGGTAGTGTCAGCGTCTAAAGTGGAACTGGCATTTGAAGGGATTCCTGCGGCACCCGAAGAATTAATATCTTCCAATTGATAATTGATGGCCTTACCCACAAAAGGTTTACCATAAAAAAGAAGTATCCCTAATACTCCGATTATAATTAAGGAAACTATAATTATACCAACAACTTTGTTTTTAAAAAAAGAAGGGGTACTACTTTCTTTGCGAACAATTAGTTTAGTTCTCATTTTACACCCTCGTTTAAGGACAGGTCATAATTAGATTTAATCTGCCAGAGGTACTGATTTAGTACAAATATTCCTTGCGTCATTTTCTCTTTAACTTCAGTAACGATAGCGGAATCATATTTGGTCTGACAAGTAGTCTCAGAGTTATAAGTGACACATTCGCGGAAGGTAAAATCACCCTGATCAACCTTTCCATCACGATTAAAGTCTCCGAACATACATCCGACAAGGTCAACGTTATATCCTTTGGGAGTATTGGGACATTGATCATGTAATCCGTCTAGACTAGGCAACTCGTTTACTCCGTCTCCATCAGCATCCTTAAAACATTTACTATTAACACAATTAACATTATTGGGGCAGGTATTACCACATTCACCACAATTTTTTGGATCATCAGAGAAGCTAACACAAGTACTTCCACATTTATCAAGCCCACCGTTTGATCCATCGCAGAGAAGGAAACAACTTCCTTCAAACATATTAAACAAACTTTCTCCTTCATCAATACAGCGTTTCATCGCTTCTAAATCACGAGTGTAATACTCCATCCCTGAATTAAACCAAACACTAGCATGAGCGGCTTTTTCTATAGGACAAGCGTTAGTGGTGGTTAAAGGAACAACGCTATTTAACGGTTGCGGATCAGATTCGACCCACCCCATAGTTGTACCTAAAGAACTGCTGATATTAATCAACGGAACCCCCTTATAGACACCTAAACAACGAGCAGAAGTGAACTTATCTGCTTGAACTTGTTGCTGTTGTTCGAAATTTAAATCCATGCCAAACGAAGCCATTCTCTGCATACAAGCATTGTCAAAGAGCCATTGGTAGACTTTCTGATCTTCTGACGTAGCATAGTTGTAGTATACCATATTCGAAGAAGTAGAAGGGGTCCATCCACAGCTAACTTCATTGAAACAACTTGTTCCTGTACAATCAATGTCTTTACAATCCGCCCAAGAACTTCCGGAGATAAAGACGTTACCATCACCATCATTATTAAATCCGTCATTACAGGTTAATTCTTTACCGAACTCACAGAGTTCGCCATTTGGTCCACCAACTTGTCCGTTACAATCAGAATCAGCGCAATCGACTAAACCATCACCATCATCATCTTTACCATTAGTACATATTTCTGGTGGAATTATACATGAACCGGAAACACAAACTTTATTTCCATCTCCACAAGACTTTCCGGCACAACCAGCATCGGCACAATCAAGATCGCCGTTACAATTATCATCAACATTATTATTACATATTTCTGGAGTGAGGGGGTTAAGACCCTTATCTTGATCATTACAATCATTCCATCCTAATCGATCAGTACCAAAAATCAAGTCTGCCTTTGATTCCTTACAGTATTTATCACCATCTTGATCAGTACAAGTCACACATTTTCCTAGAGAACACACTTCAGGATTCTCATTCCAATCTGCTCCGATTCGGCAGGCAACAGTACTTTTTTCTAAGAAGTTATCCCCATTAGTATCATGACAACTGACGGACAAGATAGAGTTTCCGGAAGATTCACAACTATCCCCTTCTGTGGGACACTGATTCATCAAGTCAATACAACTTCCACCTTGACAGACTTGATTTATAGCACAAGCAGGGTTTAGCTGCCAAACATAATGAAGTCCCTTACAAGTACTATTTCCCCCGATTTCAGTACAGATAGCAGGAATACCCCACACACAGCTACGTTGACTCATTTGAGTACATTCATTAGGACAAACGGGCAAAGTGTTGACACACTGTCCAGCTTGACAAGTGTATCCTTCCACTGAAGCACAATTATGTCTGTTCCGCTCATTATTGCAAGAGTTTTTTTCTAAGGCATAAGTTCCATCACAAGCAGGTTGGAAAGTCCCGCACTCGTTAACACAGTTTAATCCTTCATCTACAGGATAAACTTCAGCAGAAGTGGTGAAATATCCACTAGTAACTCCTTCATCAATACATCCTTTTAATGAATCAAGAGAATTGGTAGCATCTCCAGTTAAAGATTTAGAGGGACAAACTAGATATAGATTTCCTGGAAGAATTGTTGATGTGCTTTGAGAGAAATATAACATTTGATAGTTTAAAGTACTATCACTTAAAGTAACACTAACCAAAGGGATGCCTTTATAGATACTATCACAAGCATAACTGCCACTGAGAGAATTGTAAATGTTACCAAAATTACCAAAGACGTTTTTCATTCTCTTAAAACAGGCATTGGAATCCTTATCTGAATCAAGACTAAAGAAAGACTTACTTCCTACTCCTTGAAGTCCTTGAGGATATGCTTCATAGAAACTTCCACTTAACGAGCCACAAGTAGCAGAGATAATGATTTTGTTTTGGCACACTCCGTTAGCATTACATATCTTTCCAGTTCCACAAGTTCCACAGCTTCCCCCATTGCCATCTGGACCGCATACCTTACCCAGACAAGCATTAGTATGGTTATAAGCACAAGAACCAGTACTTTGATCAGAACAGTACCAATTGGCACCCAAATTAGTAGCACATTTATCCAAACATTGGCCTCCACAACTGTCAGATCCACACATCTTTCCAGTACAGTTAGGTACACAAACACATTGATCATTCTGACAAACCTGACCGGTAGGACAAGACAACCGTTCTACAACAACATTGCTTGGACAACTTATTCCAATATGCCCACAAGTAGCTTCTACTACAGAACAAGAAGGAGTACCTTCACATCCGCCCACTAAGTCTCCATTAGTATTAACAACACCCTCATCACATACACATGCACCGCTTTCATCGAAATGAGAGTTCGAACCACATTGTTTACAATCTAATCCTTGTTCTAAAGGAAGGATCAAAGAGAAACTATAATCTTGCTGAAATGCAGAATAACTTACTGCCCCTTCTTCTATACAAGCTTTAAGGTCGTCAATATTATCAAACCCACTGAGATAATCAACATAATTATTAGAACTAACTGTTCCTCGGATAAAAGTAGGTTTAGTCATATTTCCGGGACAGAATTGTCCATAAGGGCCAGAAATGCCATAACCCACATTCCCAATAGGAGAGAGGTAACTTAATTGATAAACCGCTTGACCATTAGCGTTAACTCCTTTTACTAAGGGCACGCCATGATAAACTTCTACACAAGAATAAGTCATACTGGTGGAAGTGGTTTTCACAGCAGAACCAAAATAATTAAACATTCTCTTGAAGCAGGCATTCTTGTTAGCATACTCAGTACTGGAGATAGAAACATATTGGCCATTAGTGGGAATGCTAGCTGGGAATTCTCCCAAACCGCGATAAATCCAAGCGCAAGCATCCTCTTTAATTCCACAACTATTATCACTAATACATAAAGGAGCAGCTGAGGAAAGACATTTATTTTGACAGCTGCCGCCACAATTATCATAACCACAATCTTTACCAGAACAAGTACTTATTCTCGGATCTGTTCCCTGACAACTATCCCACTGCCCCAAAGCATTACAACTTTGTGTTCCGGTGATGGTACAAAAACCAAACTTAGTAGTACACTCCTGACTGGTCAATCCCAAACCACAACTTCCTCCGCAACCGTCAGTCTGCCCACATACCTTACCACTACAATCGGGAACGCAGAGGTAAGGACAAGTCAGATCAGATTGAAGAGAAAATTGATTAGATCCCACACTGGAACCCATAAAGGTATTTTTAGTATAAGCTTCATCTATACAATTTTCTATATCTTTTAAAGATTTAAACCCGCTAGCATAATAACTACTTCCGGCATTATAATAACTTGGAAGAGCCATATTCGTCGGACAGAGATTCCAAGAGTATGTCAAGTCAATGTTCAAATTTTTATTAAAACCAGTATAAGAAAGCAATTGATAGAGATCACTTCTATCGGTTAAAGAACTTAAAACCTTATTGTACACTTTGATTATCGGTATTCCTCGGTAAAGTTTAACACAAGCGTAAGGGCTGGTAGAACCTAAAAATAAAGTCTGGATGTTATCATTTCCAAAAGAATCCCCCATTCTCTTAAAACAAGAGTTTTCGGTACGGAAATCGTAAGTATTGATATTATTAAGATAAGGGATAATCTGATAAGAGAAGTTGCCAAAAGTGGGGTAAGAGTCACAGACGGTGCTTGTAGCTTTCCCGGCAGAATTTAAACTTCCACGCAAGGTGTAAACCGTAAAACCAATTACAATGACAAACATCAATAAACCAATCATCAACCAAATCTTGTGTTTGTCAATCTTCATCTTTTTTCTTTCACCATTTTTTAGTATAAACTTTTCTTCACTTTATATATTTATTCTGACCTCAGTTCACCAAATGCTTGGCTTATCTCTTCTTCATTCCAACCGGTATTCTCGGAAAGGATTTGTCTGATTTGAGCATCACTAGTACCCATTTGTCTTTCTTTACCGATCCATTCTTTGAGCTCTTCTAAATTATACACTTTCTGTTTAGGTTTAGCGAAGTGAGCAATCAGTATTATTATGATTATGATTAACACGATGAATATTCCTAATCCAATAAAGTATACTTGATATTTATTAAAGAAATTACTGAGAGAGAATGCAGGAACAGCAACGGCAGGGGTTTTAGTAACCGGTTTCTGTACTGGTGGCTGATAAGCTGGTTCGGGTTGTGAAGCAGGATAATAATTAGGGGTAGGCACGACGGGAGAAACAGAAGCAGGAGCAGGTCCAGGAACATAAGTAGCTTGACAGAATTTTCTTAAGGTGGGTTTTTTAAGCACAGTTGAACATTTATGTTCATCATAACAAGCTCTTACCTGTTCTCCAGAAACACATTCCGACCATCCCGAACATATCCAAGACTCTTCACATTTATTACAAGCTTGCTCTTCAGTATAGCTAGCCTTACAATGATTAACGTCGTTGCACACTCGCGACTGTTTCAGATTAATGTTACAATAACTCCACGCTCCGCATTCAATTGAAGAAGTACATTCATCATAATAACGTCTTCCGCTCTTGGGGAAATTCCCGCTATCATTGGAAGGTGTTTTGGGGGGAGTTTCAGGAGGAACTTCAACTTTAGTACAAACACCATTTGTACAAGTTTCTCCACTAGCACAAGAAACAGGAGCAGAATAATTCATGCCCTCAGAGTTGCATTGTTTTACCGCATTCCCCTCGCAGGTTTTAGTATTAGGAACACAGTTCATTCCCTCCGGAATGATAACTACTGCCCCTACACAACTTGCTCCCACACAGATCTCCTTGGTTGCACTAGTTCCATTATAACATGCTGCTAGTAAAGTATAATTCCCTTCTTTTAAAGGAATAAATTTATCAGTATAATCCCCTTTAATATCAGCTACAACTTCTTCTACCCATAAGGAAAACGTACCTAAATTAGCTTGCAGTCCCACTCTCCCCGCAACACTACAATTACCACTAATCACTACTTTTTCTCCCAGGGCATAGCCGTTCTTATCTGTGGTTAAAGTAACCGCACCGACTAACAGAGAACAACACAACAGTCCCAGCAGCAATAACTTAACTAACCGCATAAGACACCTCTTTAGCCGGAACCAGTTCCGTCCAGGCCGTGTTGAACTCACCAAAAATGTTTGTAGTAATATTTATTGATGTAGTATCAGGGATACGATGTTGAAAAGAAACCGTTTCCGTCTGCTTTATAGGAAGTTCGGGCATAATCTGCCAGAAGCGAGCCACTTCTTTTCCTTCTGCAGAAGTAACCGTAGTAACCACTAAATGTTTATTAGGCAGTTTAATGTCCGGCTTAATGATCAACTGCACAATATAATCTTGGCCTTTCTGCACTTCCTGATCAGCAAGAGTATAAGCATTTATAGCAGAACGCAGCTCTACCACGATCGGTTCAGCAGAGAGAGCTAACTGTTGGCATTTTCCGTTGACACAGGAAGCTCCTTCACCATAATCTCCACAATCGTTATCAGATAAACACCAGAAGGTTTGACAAGTTGCATCCTTACAAATCAGGTCTCCTCTGCAGGGCTCGCTGACCCATTCATTACAATAATTGTTCTTTGCGACACAAGTTAATACTCCCCGTTTATCAGAGCTACATTTCTTCGCTCCGGGAAGACAAGACTCACAATCGAGCACACATTGTTTATTAGCACAATGGTACCCTTGAGCACAAACATTAATGCTAGGATCATCATCGTTACAGTCGCCAAAATTCATGCCCGGCATTAAAGTGCATGTTCCTTTAAGATTAGAAGTGTAAAGATCATCATCGTCATCAATACAGTCAGGGTTCTGTCCCTTACACACTTTGAAATTAAGTCCTTCAAAAGCTTCGCAAGTGGTACCATAGATACAATCTGAACTGGTGTTACAAGCGCCTTCACCCACAGTACATTTCTGGTCTATAAAGAGGTCCTTGGCTAAACAGAACAGAGGATGGCCTACACAGGAAGCGAATAAACCGTTAAGAAAATCGTTAGAGATACAAACCCCTTCCTCAGTGGTAGAAGGATGTTTCGGACCCATAACACACCTATACCCGAGAGAACAGGAAGTATTAGAACTACACAGTCCGACAGAAGCACTGCCAAAACCATTACCACTAATTACTTCCATAAAATTACCACTAACTACTTCCATAAATAAACCACAATCGGAACTTAAGCAGACATTTTTGTCACAAGCGAGATGTTTTATGGGGTTATGATCATTGCACCCAATCTGGCCCAACGTTTCACAGGGAATGGAAGTAACACATTGATTAGATTCATTACGAACTTGACCCGCCGGACAAATGTCCGAGACACATTGGTCATTCTCCATATGATTGCCGGGATTACAGGAATTATTAAGTGTACATTGGCCGTTGTTAAAGCCGTTGTTAAAAACGTATCCTGACTTACAAGTAAATTCACATTTCTTCGCTTCAGTGCAACTGCTCACTAGACTGAAAGTTCCATTTGCAGTCAGATTGGTTTGATCTCCGGGACAAGGCGTGGAGTTGGCATAATCAGAAACGCCCGCACATCCGTAGGGCAAACAACTACCCTGTTTACAATAATGAAAATTATCTTGACAATTACCATTACAAGAACCACCACACCCGTCCGCAACGCCACACTGGCCGGTGCAACTAGGAGTACACACACAAGCGCCATTATCACACTTATAATTCCCTCCCAAAAGGGTACAATTATAAAGATTATATTGAACACTCTCATTAAAACAGAAATACTCCTGAACTCTTCCATCCCAATTACAGTTATCAGAATAAGATTGAGATTCTGTACCTCCTGAGAATGCACCCACAGTTGTTCCTAGAAAAGTGTAATTTGCTCCATTGTCGCTATCAGTACAAGTACTAGCTGAAACCGCACCAGTGATTACTGCCTGGCCGATAGAATGCTCCCCAGATAATAAAGATACGGAAAGTATTCCTAAAGCGAGAATCACTACTAAAGTAAAGATGAACGTTCCGCGAATCTCTTTAGGGTTAGCTAAAGGATGAGCTTCCCAGGTATGAGGAGGAAGTTTCTTAGAACGCAGACTGAACCATCTAGAAGTACTTCTACCAATATTGGATTTAACCCTAACTTTACTCATCTATTTCACACCAATTTTCAAGAGAAAGAATAATCTTTGTATTTATATAGGTATCGGAAATATAAAGGAGAAAAAGAGCGCCACGGGCCGGATTTGAACCGGCGATCCCAGAGGGACAGGATATTTGTATGGTATTGACGGAAATCTCAAAGACCAGAGTCTTTAGCAATCTTACGCTTCGCAAAGCAAACTTGCTCAGACGAATCTGCGCAATACCAGGTTATGCGACCGTGGCAACAGTTTAGTAATAACCCTTTTCCTTCCAAAAGTAATACTTTTTTAAATGTTTCGGGTTATTTGGTTTGATTTCGGAAATCCATTTATCTAAATTCTTTTTACCAGCTAAGCAAAGTCGGTAATTATCACCACGATCTGTCCAAATAAAAGAATTAAAATCTAGTTTGTCAAGAAGAACTCTAAGGGTATCCCTCAGGTTCCTAGAGGCTAAACCAAATTCTATACGGGGATAAGTCCTCTTCTCGTTTTGATTGATTCTATCGAATCTCAAGCAACCATCTGTATCAAATAATCCACAAACAAATGACCGTTGGACATCGACAGGCGATTCAAAGATAATTGGCGGAACTTCCACAGTATATGTTTTGGTACCGGGCTGAAATCCAAAATCTAAGAAAAAAGAAGTAATTGTTTTGTTTGTTGTTTGTATACCCCAAACACCGTGAATTCCGCCACTCCTAAACTTTGAATTTATTTTCAAATCAAAGATTTTTCCTAAAAGAGGACAGATATTGAAAATATAATAATCTTTTTCATCTAAAGCCCCTCTTAATTCCCAAACTAAAGTAGACTTTGTTTTATATAAAGTTCCATCTCCTACGTGAGCTCCCAAAAGCTCCGCCATTTCAGGAGTAATAATTACCATTTTTCTAAGGAGAACACTTTAGGATATTAAAATTTTGGTTCAAGAAGAGAAAAAAAAGAAAAAACTAAATATTAACTATTACAATCCGGGTCAGCTTGATCGATCTTACCGTCCCAATCGTTGTCAAATCCATCAGAACAGGACCTTTCTTTTTGATATTGACATTCTACATCCATGATATCTAATCCCTGAGATGTGTTTACCTGAGCAAATAACATAGAACCATCACATAGTGGATCAGCACAATCAATCTTACCGTCACCATTATTGTCTACCCCATCAAAGCAAACTTCTTGATTGTTAGACTGTAAACAGAGATTGTCGTAGAGACCACAGAACATATGATTACTAATATTACACGTTCCACAAGTTCCCCCACAGCCGTTCGGACCACATTGCTTTGGTTGACCTAGAAAGTTAGTACAGTTAGGAACACAAGTGGCTTTGGAAATAGCTTCCTTTATATCTTCGGTTGGTTCTGCACACTTATTTCCCTTACACCCAAAGTTACAAATATACGCACCACTTACACCACCACCACAAGCGGCTTGAGCTGTCCCCGGATTAGTACAAATAGACTGGTTATTCGTAAAGATATTAACCCCATAAATACATTGATTTAAACCGAGACAATCATCATTGCTAGAACAAACTGGTTTAACACAAGCACCATTCTGACAAATCTGACCTGCAGCACAGATTACTTTAGGAACAACTGAATTCCCTGGACAACTCACACCAGTATTAACACAAGTAGGAGCGACAGGCACACATTTAATCTTCCCCAAAGAAGTAGATAAACAATTATTCCTACAATTTGTATCACGGGAACCACAGTGATTAGAAAGTATACATTTACTATATGCTACCCTACAAGCACTATCAGCATTGCAGCGATTAAGCTCAGAGACTCCCGCAACCTTAACTGCTTGTCCAGACAAAGTTTCTTGGGGCATAAAAGTTACTGCAAGGATCACTAAAACCGCTAAGACAATAATTGCACCAAACGTGAATAAAACCTTATTTCTGCTAAAAATATTCTTAGCTTTTTTAGAATGAATGGTTCTTTTTGATTTTTTCATTAGTATCGGCCTCTTTTAGATTAGATAAAGAGAAGATAAACGTCTTAATAAACGTTTCTAAATTCCTAAATCAACAATACCAATAAATTATCTCAAGAACTGGCGAAGATGGCCCCAATTAGTATATCCCTGACAAGGGGAGATTACATTTAACGGATCTCCTTTACTGATGGAGATAACTTTTTCAGCATGTAATCCCGCATCTAACTCGTAAATGATCGGCCATTCCGACCACAAGACCAGTTCTGAAGCAGCACGATAACTTAACCCCCCGGACTCGCTCACCTCGCACTAGTTGAGGTAATTGAAAAGCCAAGTTGGCGACAGAAGTGCGACAGAATATCGCTTCAATCTTCCCGCTCTCCCGAGCCTTAGGACTGGCCACCACATTAACTAAGGGAATACCAAAGTTAACTTTGTCATAAGCAGAAACATATAAAGCATTAATATCCTTCCAATCAAAGTCACGGCCATCTAAGTATACTTTACCCAGAAAAGGTTCTCCGTGAACTACCACGAGTTTCGCCTGCGGGCTCAACTCGTGGCGTCACGACGTGGGACAACTTAAGCTGAGAAACCAAACAGAGTGGTTTGAGCTTTTTGTTCTTGCTCCCGCCAGTGCTTTTT
>Ga0172375_10011971_pt1 | contig 10939 bp, 10 predicted proteins | sample LakKiv1m_FD_114537 | JGI IMG/M metagenome (GOLD analysis project Ga0172375, IMG submission 114537) | Freshwater microbial communities from Kabuno Bay, South-Kivu, Congo - kab_092012_11.1m | ecosystem: Environmental > Aquatic > Freshwater > Lake | place: Democratic Republic of the Congo... | reverse complement strand
TTATTAGTTTTGATAATCCCTTAATTCAAAAAATAGTATTGAAAGGGATTTCAAAAGTTAAATTAAAAGATATTTTTTCAGGAAAATTATTATCTTGGGGCAAAGCATTAAAAATTAATAATTCATCTGTAATTCATGTGATTGTTAGAAATGACACTTGTGGAACTAATGATGTATGGGCTGATTTTCTAGGAATAAACCCATCGGAATTGAAAGCTACAAATAAAGTTGGTTCCGAAAAAATAGTTATTGATAATATTTCGAAAGACCCGATGGCTATTGGTTTTTGCAGTATGAGTAATGCTTTTAACCTTACTACCGGTTACAGAGCTGATGGAATTTATATATTACCAATTGATTTTAACAATAATAACCAACTAGATGATAACGAAGCCATTTATGATAATTATAAACTATTTATTGATGCTGTTAATACCGGAAAATATCCTTACCCTCCCTCGAGAGATTTAAATCTTGTTACCAAAACAAAACCTACAGATAAACTAATATTAAATTTTATTAAATGGGCGTTAACCTTAGGACAAAATTACATTCAAACATCCGGTAATATTTTTATTCAAAAAGAAAATGCACAATTAACACTAGAGTCATTAAAATAAAATATGATGAAGAAATTAATTATTTGTTTATCCTTATTATCAGTATTATTTTCTTCCTTTTCTCAAGAAAATAAATTTACCCTAGATAAAATTTTTCGTGATAGAAGTTTATATCCAACTGTAAATACTACATTTAAATTTATTGGTAAAACTGATGATGTTTCATATATTGAAAATAAATACTTATTAAAAATTATTTCCGAGAAAAATATTATCGACACTATTCTTAATTTAAACGACATAAATACTTCGCTCGAATTTAAAAAAGAGTCGAAACTTAAACGATTTCCTGATATTAAATGGATTGATGCTAATAATTTTTTAATTATAAATGATACTTCATATTATGTGTATGATATTATCAATAAAAAAATTAATTTTAAAAATAGAATATCCACTCTTGCCGAAAATACCGATTTAGCAAATAATACTTATTATGTGGCTTACACTAAAGACAATAATTTATTTATTTCAACTAATAATAAAGAAATACAAATAACACATGACAATAATAAAGGAATAGTTAACGGAAAATTTGTACATCGTAATGAATTTGGAATAGAAAAAGGTACTTTCTGGTCACCGGAGGGTAATCTTTTGGCTTTTTACAGAATGGATGAAAGTATGGTAACCGATTACCCAATATTAAATATCGAACCTAAGGTTGCCGAAGCAAAAATGATAAAATATCCAATGGCAGGTATGAAAAGCCACGAAGTAACAGTTGGAGTTTATAATATTGACGAAAATAAAACTATATTCTTAAAAACAGGAGAGCCAAAAGAGCAATATCTTACAAATATAACATGGAGCCCCGATCAGAAATATATTTACATTGCAGTGCTAAACCGTGATCAGAATTATTTAAAGCTTAACCAATATAATGCTGTTTCCGGTGATTTTATTAAAACATTATTTGAAGAGAAAAATAATACATATGTTGAACCGCTTCACGGGTTGTATTTCTTAAATAATTCTTACGATAAATTTATATGGCAAAGCAGACGTGACGGAAATAACCATCTATATCTATACTCAGTAAATACAGGGCTAATTAATCAGCTAACGAAGGGCGAATGGGAAGTTAGTGAATTTTTAAGTTTTGATAATGATAATAATTTCGCCTATTTTATTGCAAATAAGCAATCCCCTATAGACCAAAATATTTTTTCGGTAAGTTTAAAAAATAATGAACTCAAATTAATAACTCCAAAAAAAGGAACTCATAGTGGATCAATAAGTAAGAACGGTAAATTTACCATTGATGATTTTACTAGTATTAATGTCGCTTCGGAATATTCAATTATCAATAATAATAGTGAAAAGGAATTTAAAATATTTGAAAATATAAACCCTTTGAAAGATATAAATATTGGTAAAACAAAAGTATTTACAATAAAAAGCAAAGATAAAATTGATTTATATTGTAGAATTATAACACCTCCCGGGTTTGATTCAACAAAAAAATATCCTGCAATTATATATGTATATGGAGGACCACACTCACAACTTATAACCGACACATGGCTTGCGGGTGCAGGTATGTTTTTAAATTATCTTGCTACTAAAGGGTTTATTGTTTTTAGTTTGGATAATAGAGGAACTAATAATAGAGGTTTGGCTTTTGAACAAGCAATTTATCGCCAAATAGGAGTTCCTGAATTGGAAGATCAAATGTGCGGAGTTAATTATTTAAAAACTCTTCCATACATAGATCAAAGTCGAATAGGTGTTCACGGTTGGAGTTATGGTGGGTTTCTAACTCTGTCGATGATATTGAAATACCCTGATGATTTTAAAGTTGCTATTGTCGGTGGACCTGTTGTAGATTGGAGTTTATACGAAGTAATGTATGGAGAAAGATATATGGATACCCCTGAATCGAATCCGGAAGGATATAAAAATGCCAATTTACTTAATTATGCTAAAAAGTTAAAAGCTCGTTTGCTAATAATTCATGGAACTTCAGATAATACAGTACTGATGGAACATAGTTTAAAATTTATTAAACAATGTATAGATGATGATAAGCTCTTGGATTACTTTGTCTATCCTGGTCATGAGCATAATGTTATGGGAATTGACAGAAAACATTTATATAGAAAAATTGAACAATATTTTATAGATTTTTTATAAAACAAGCATTATTGTTTTTAATGATTAATTTCAAATCTTTTTATTTTGTATCTTTAATCCTTAAATAAAATAGTGGAAACATTATTAATGGATATACGTATTAAAATTTTTAATAGCCGAATATTAACATAGTATGAGAAAAACTATTTTTATTATTGTCTCAATTTTATTTAAAGTAACAATTTTATTTTCTCAAGAAAAAGGAACATTTACCGATTTAAGAGATGGTAAGACCTATAAAACTGTAAAAATAGGTAGTCAAACATGGATGGCCGAAAACCTTGCATTTAAAACAGGCGGTGGATGTTGGGCTTATGATGATGACACAAATAATATAGCCATCTACGGTTATCTATACAACTGGAAAACTGCTAAAACTTCTTGCCCCGAAGGTTGGCACTTGCCTAGTGATGAAGAATGGGAAATATTAATTACTTTTTTAGGCAGTAAAAGAGTTGCTGGAGGAAGAATGAAAGAAAGCGATACTATTCATTGGCTACATCCAAATTCCAGTGCAACAAATAAAAGTGGGTTTAATGCTCTTCCGGCGGGCTTACGAAGTGGAATGGGCAAATATTGCAATATTAGAAAAGTAGCTTGTTGGTGGAGCTCTTCAGAAAATAGCGAAGGAGATGTATGGGTTCGTACATTGTACTTTGATAACGACAAAGTAGATAGAAATTACGATTATTTTATAAGAGATGGTTTGTCGGTTCGTTGTTTAAAAGATTAACTACCAAAAAACCGGAAAATTAATTTCATCTTTTACTACAAAAGAATCAGGAAAATAGTTTAATATTTGTTGTTTAAATCCTTCTGCATCCCATCTAGTTCTAAAATCACCAACTCTTATTTTATAATTAGGAGTTTGAAAAGTTAGATACGATTTAATATTATAATATTTAGTATCAAACAGACTCTTTTTCCCATAAGCTTTGGCTTTAGAATTTGCTCCTGAGTCGAAAAAGATTTGCACTCTCCACCCTACTTGTTTATGTTTGCCATTGACAAATTTGTGCTGATCGATAATTGATTGAATTTTATTATCAGCAATAACATCTAATTTGCCATTTTGAGAAAATAACCCTTTTGATAAAATAGTAGCACTAATAAAAAATAAAATAAAAAGCGATATTCTCATTTCTATTTTGCCAAATTTTCTATTTCTTTCGGATGAACGCTAAGTACGGGTACTTTAGCATTGTTAACCATTTGTTGAGCATATTTTCCTAAAAGTAAGTTTGACGCTTCTTGCTCCTGTTCAGTCATTATAATTATTAAATCTGCATTGTTTTCTTCTGCATATTTAATTGTAGAATTGGTAACATTATCGGCATCTATACTTACTACTTTGTGTTTTATTTCGTATTTTTTTAGATATTCGTCAACTTGGTTCACATAACTGGTTACTTTAGCTCTTATTGACTTTAATGTTGAAGATTGTAATTCAAGAACATCTATTTCCGAATGGAATAATTTAGCCATCTCGATAGCAAACGGTACTTTTTGACGTGTAGATGAGGTACTATCTATAGGAATAACAATTTTCTTGATAGTTTTTTTTATCGGAAAATCAACTCTAATAGTAAGTACTGGACATGGGGAATAGCTTACTATTTTATTTGCATTGCTTCCTATCCAAAAGGACTCGAATCCTGTAACACCATGCGAGCCCGCCACAATCATATATGCATCAATATATTTTGCTTGATTGGCAACTTCTTTATAAACTTTACCTTTTCTTAATTTATAAGTTATTCTACCTTTTATTTGTTTATCATATTTTTTTACTAATTCTTCAAGACGTTCTTTAGCTTCCGAACGATATTTATTTCCATCTTTATCGTAAATAGAATCTTGTCCTTCAGGTTTATCAACCCATATCATTGTAACAGCAGTATCTGTTTGTGATGCAAAATTTACAGCATATTCTAAAGCATGAATTGAATTTTTTGAAAAATCCATTGCAACTATAATTTGTTTCATAATAAAAAAATTTATGGATTAATAATTTAAAACTTAATGCGTTTGTAAAAATATTTAATTTTATTAAATAAAGAAAAAATATTTACTTTTTTTTTTAACTTTGTATTTTTTATAACCCTATATATAATATTAGTGAATGATATCTTAAATCCCGAAGACGAAAATCTCAGCTCCGTTGAAAATGAAATCGAAAAAGTATTACGACCAAGTATACTTGATGATTTTATGGGGCAGTTGCAAGTTGTTGAAAACCTGAGAATATTTGTTGAAGCAGCACGCAAAAGGGGAGAGCCGCTTGATCATGTTTTACTTCATGGCCCACCGGGTTTGGGGAAAACTACCTTGTCGTATATAATAGCTAATGAACTCGGAGTAGGTATAAAAGTTACTTCAGGTCCGGTATTGGATAAACCGGGTGATTTAGCTGGGCTTCTAACTAATTTAGAACCAAATGATGTTTTATTTATTGATGAGATTCATCGTTTATCCCCAATAGTAGAAGAATATTTATATTCAGCTATGGAAGATTACAAAATAGATATAATGATTGAAACCGGTCCTAACGCTCGTAGTATTCAAATATCTTTAAACCCTTTCACTTTGATAGGTGCTACTACACGATCCGGGTTACTTACTGCACCATTAAGATCAAGAATTGGTATAAACCTAAGACTGTCTTATTACGATGTAGATACTATGCAAGGAATAATCAATCGTTCGGCAAGTATCTTAAAAGTTCCTTTAAAAAAAGATGCTTCTCGTGAAATTGCACGTCGTAGCAGAGGTACCCCTCGTATTGCAAATTTGCTTTTACGCAGAGTACGTGATTTTGCTGAAATTAAAGGAACCGGAATAATTGATTTGGAAATTGCAAATTATGCATTATCAGCTTTAAATGTAGATAAGTATGGTCTCGATGAAATGGATATTAAAATACTCTCAACCATTGTCGATAAATTTAAAGGAGGTCCTGTTGGTATAACTACTATAGCAACCGCTGTTGGTGAAGATTCGGGAACAATTGAAGAAGTTTATGAACCATTTTTAATTCAGGAAGGATTTTTAATGAGAACCCCCAGAGGAAGACAAGCTACAGAAACAACTTACAAGCACCTCGGCAAACCATATCTCAATCCTCAAAGTACTCTTTTTGAAGATTAACTTTTTTTAAATGGATTCAAAAGAAGAATTTACAAAATTAATTAAAAATTCTGCCACTGAATTTGGATTTTCGTTATGTGGTATTACACATTCCAAATATCTATTCGATAATTATCATTTTTTTGAAGAATGGATTAACAATGAATATTGCGGAGAAATGTCTTTTTTAAAAAAAAATACCGATATCCGAAAAGATATTTCCTTGATTCTTGAAAACGCTAAATCAGTAATTTGTTGTTTGTTATCTTATAATAACGATGAATTGACAGATAAAAACGGACTAAAAATTTCGAAATATGCTTATGGTAAAGATTATCATACTGTTGTAAAAAATAAACTTAGTCGTATTATTAACAATATATCAAGAATAAGTCCTTCTACTAAATCGAAAGCATTTGTTGATACTGCACCCATATTTGAAAAATCTTTGGTCCATCAATCTGGACTTGGATGGATTGGGAAAAACACATTAGTTATTAATAAAAAGTTGGGTTCATTTTTTTTTATCGGCATAATTATAACTGATTTGGAGCTTGTTTATGATGATTATAATAATACTAATTGTGGTGATTGTAAGTTGTGCGTCGAAAACTGTCCAACCGGAGCTTTAATAAAGCCATATACTATAGATGCAAAAAAATGCATTGCATATTTAACTATTGAGTACAGAGGAAAAATTGACGAAAACTTGAAAGGTAAATTTAACAATTATATCTATGGGTGCGACATTTGCCAAAATATATGTCCATGGAATAAAGAAGCTGAAAAAACAAAAGAAAATGAATTTTTAAATTCTCCTTTTATTAATAGCGTAGAAAATCTTGAATTTAGTAAAATGAGAGAAGATGAGTTTAATGAAATTTTTAAAGACTCATCTGTAAAACGAATTAAATATAGTAAATTTATTGAAAATATTAATTTTATAACCAATAAATGATAATTATAGGAATAACAGGCACTTTAGGAGCCGGTAAGGGTACAATTGTTGATTTTTTAGTAAAAAATAAAAATTTTAAACACTATTCTGTTCGAGAATTTTTAATGAAAGAAATTAAAAAAAGAGGTCTTGAAGCAAGTAGAGATACAATGACAGAAGTTGCTAATAATTTGAGGGCAATTCATTCGCCATCATATATTGTTGAAGAACTTTATAAAGAAGCCACTAATAATGGGCAGAATTGTGTAATTGAAAGCTTAAGAACTCCGGGTGAAATAACATCATTACGGAATAAGGATAATTTCTATTTATTTGCTGTGGACGCTAAACCGAAAGAAAGATATGCCAGAATAACTCAACGATTATCCGAAACCGATAATGTTAGTTACGAAACTTTCATAGCTAACGAAAACCGTGAAATGGAATCAAAAGATGAGAACAAACAAAATATAAAAAGATGCATTGAAATGGCTGATTTCACTTTCGAAAATAATGGGAATATTGATGAATTGAATAGTAAGGTAAATGATGTTATAAATTTAATACTTGAAAAACATGAGTAATTCGAATAAATATTATATAAGGCCTTCGTGGGATGAATATTTTATGGAAATAGCTAATACAGTTGCCAAAAGAGCAACTTGCGATAGAGGCAGAAGTGGTTGTGTAATATCTCGAGATAAACAAATTTTAGTTACCGGCTATGTGGGATCTCCACGTGGATTTGAACATTGCGATGAAGTAGGACATTTATTTAAAAAAGTAACTCATGAGGACGGTTCGGTTACAAATCATTGTATGCGTACAGTACATGCTGAACAAAATGCTATTTGTCAAGCTGCTCGTATGGGAATTTCTCTTGAGGGATCGACACTCTATTGTAAAATGACACCTTGCCGAACTTGTGCTATGCTTATTATAAATTGTGGTATAATTAGAGTTGTTTGTTTTAGTAAATATCATGCAGGAAGCGAATCGGAAGAAATGTTCACTAAAGCCGGGGTAGAATTAAAATACTTCTCTGACGAAATATGTACATATACTAACCAAAAATAATAATTTATGGAAAATAGTTGGAAGCTAATGCCTAAAGCCATTAAAGTAGTTTTTGTACTAGAGTTTATTGGTCTTTTTTTAGCATTAATGCAAGTAACAGCAATTTATAATACGGGTTTGACTTTTTTTGGGGAATTTATTGATGGAATTAAAGCAGTAAATATTTTCTTTGGGATTAATATTGTTTTACCGGTTACTTTTTTAATTGGTACTTGGGGAAGGCAAAAATGGGGACTTATATTTTGTTACTTTTATTTTATTTTCGGAATAATTATGGGGCTAGGCGATATTTATTTTATAGATACATCAATTGTATTACTAAAGAAAAAGCTAACCCCTATGCCTGAACTTACAGATGAAATGATTTATACAAGTCAACTAATAAGTATCATTTTAGGATGTGCATTTAATCTTATCTGCTTAATATTCATATATAAATATAGAGCATTTTTTAATCCTAAAGAGGAATAAAAAAAGCCACAAATACTATTTTGCATTGTGGCTTTATTAATTATTTTGTGTTTTATTTTTTTAATCCCAAAACTTCAAGTCCTTGTTCAAAAACAACATCTACGGGAATGTTTGCTGTTTTTAATTTATCTAACTCTTTCTGAAGATCAGGTTTTATTAATGCATTTTCTTTTAAATACTTTACAGCTCCGTCGTAATCGCCATTACCCTGAAAAACCAAGATTCTTGCACCCCAATCATTAACGGCTTGTTTCATTTTTAAAAAATCTACTTTATAAGTACCATCGGAATTTCGAGAAAAAGCACCTGCATTTTCAAAAAAGTTAAAACACATCATATTGGCTTTACCATGTGAGCTAGCGGCACCAAAGCGAACCGATCGGAAAATACCGGCCATAAATGTAACATAACAATCTTCTGTTGTAATATCAGTTATTTCTCCTTTTCCAATTAAATTGGTTGTCATAAATAAGCCCAAAATGTCTGCTTTTGCTTCTTCAAATGCAGAATATACATCTTTTAGAGCATCTCTGACTGTTACTTTTTTTGTTAAAACATTTTTTATTCCAAGACCATGTGCAACTTCATGAAACATGACATCATTGAAGAAAGCACTAAATTTAATATTTTTCAACTGGTTTTTATCAGTGAGTTTTTGTGCTATTGGAACCAATATACTGTCAAATTTTGCTTGCATTGTATTTTTTAGTTGCAACCTACGCGAACCTTTTTTTAACTGAACCTGCTCATCGTTTGGAAGGTTAATCGCAATAGTTTTACTACCGGCATTACAATCGCCTGCATAATAAATTGCCTCATAAACTCCTAAATCCGATTGAGTGCCCGGTACTTCTTTTTTATATTTTTCGTCAACAGGCAGTTTTTTTTGAAGCTCCGGAAGCTGGGCAATATATTTATCAAGCTTTTTTGTCCATTCCAAATCTTTTACAAGAATAAATGATTCAAATGCAGTTTTATATTCAAAAAGTCCATCTTCATAATTTTCAATTGGTCCAACAACAAAATCAATATGATTGTTTTTCATATCCATCCAAGCCATATCACTTGGTTGATAATTGCTTGTAACCAATGCTTCAGCACGTAATTCAAGATACTTTTTAAAGCCATCATCTTCAGATAATAGTGCAGCTGCTTTTAATAATTTAGATGCTTTTTCCAATTGTGCTTTGTATTCCTGCTGATACCAAATAGTTATTAAACCACCCTTTTTATCTCGACGAATAACAGTATATTGACTTTTTTTATCGGGACATTTATACTCTTCGAATTCATTTACGGTCATATCTTTTGGATAAAAATTAGCACCCTTGGGTTTATCACCGAATTTTTCTATAAATGGTATATCGTTATTTAATCTTTCCCATGGTCCGTAATTAATTTCTGCAAATTGTTTTGTATAAGAATCTTTAATACTATCTAAAAAAGATTGTTTTTCACCGAAAGTTTGCAGCCAGTATAAATCATCCATAATTTTAGCAATCTCGATTAAAATAGGTATAATTTTCTTTTCATTTTCTGTAAGTTTTGATAAGTCTGTTGTTAATTTAATAACTGCAAATTGTTTGATTTTGGCAAGCATAGCTGAATCTTTAGTACTTAATTGATTTGTGTTGGTTCCCTTTTTTGGACCACAGCCCGTAATAATTATAGCAAATAATAATACGATGGCTGTACAAGAAATAAATTTTCGAATCATAATTTTTTTATTTAAATTTTTAATGCAAAGTAAATAATAGATTTACACAAAGTTATTTATTTTATTATATTTTTATTTCCTTTAATTCTGTTTTGCAGATATTCGCTTTTGGGATTTTTTTGCAAGCCCATGTGCCAGTATTTAACAGAATTAATAGTATCGGCTAATGTACTGTAATAATTACCTGTTATTTCGTATGGTGTTGATGATGCAGGGAATTTTACAATATAAACTTTATACAAATTATAAGCTTTATCAATATCCGAATTTTTATAATACAAATATAAAAGCCGACTAAAACCATATTCATTTGATGGGTTAAATTTTATGGATTTTTCGAAAAAATAAATTGCAGATTTGTCGTCTTTCCTGATAGAATAATAATCTCCAAGATTATAATAAGCGGCAAAGTAAGTTGAATCAATACTTCTTGCTTTATTGTAACAATAAAGTGCCGAATCCTCTTGCTCATAATAATATTGTTGTATTCTACCTAGATTATTCCAAACAGGAGGTACGTTTGGATATATTTTAATAGCTTGACGAAGGTATTTTTCAGACTCAAGATATAATTGCTCTCTTTCATCAGGAGTTGATACTGTTTGAAATAAAATAGATGCACCATACATTGCATTTGCTTTAAATGATTTTTTTAAATTGCGAATATCAGTTTTGAAAAGATCATTTGATGTTTTCCATGCTTTTGATCTGTTATAAGTTTTAAAAGAATACAATAAAAGAATAATTATTAATACAAAAAACAGTTTGCCAGTTTTAGAAAACATAAAATTATCTGATAAGAAATTAACTTTAAAAAGCTTCCCTAAAAGAATGGGTAAAGCAATACAAAATGCC
>Ga0172375_10011970_pt1 | contig 10940 bp, 6 predicted proteins | sample LakKiv1m_FD_114537 | JGI IMG/M metagenome (GOLD analysis project Ga0172375, IMG submission 114537) | Freshwater microbial communities from Kabuno Bay, South-Kivu, Congo - kab_092012_11.1m | ecosystem: Environmental > Aquatic > Freshwater > Lake | place: Democratic Republic of the Congo... | reverse complement strand
ATTACGGTAACCTTTTTCATGACTGTTCTCCTTGTGCTTGCACCTGTGAGTGCGCGTTGTTGTTTTCCGGCATTTTGCCAAAAAACCTTTCACAAGGAGAACAGCCTTCTCATCTTACCTAATGCACCAACATGGCGGTGCCCAACGGGAGCAGAATTACTTCGCCGTCGTCGAGCTGCGCGGCATTTTGTCCACTCGGCGACGTGACGGTTGCCAATTGTGCCTTGCTGAGGTTTGCAGTGGTTCCCACATACATATGCGTCGCACCGCGTTTCCAGTCATGCAAGACCAGCTTGCCCGACCACGACCGCGCGGCGCTGTCCGCGAGCGTCAGCGAACCGCTCCCGCCGAAATCGATCACGGCGTCGCCGTCCACGTCGAGCGGGCCCATTGTTTCGCTGAAGCCCGCCAACGCGAGCACGCCGCCCGACAGACGCAGCGGGCTGGCGTCGTCGATGCGCTCGGAGGCACCGAGCCGCAATGTGCCTGCCGCCACCGTCGTCAGGCCCGTGTAGGCGTTGGCCGCTGCGAAAAACACTGTGCCCGTGCCGGTCTTCGTCACGCCGCCGGGACCTGTGATGCCGCCGGTGATGAAAAGCGCATTAGTGCCACTCGTGACCGAGAGCAACTGAAGCGTGTTGCTGACCGTGATTGTCCCGCTGAACGTGCAGTTCACGTTCGAAATGCAACCGACAGCGGAAACGGCCCCTCCGGTTGCGCAGGCGACGATACCACGCGCGAAGGTGAACGAACTGTTGGCAGGACCCTCGAAGGCGAAGGTCGGCGCATCGTTGATCTTTGTGCCCACGTCGCCAATGATCACGTCGTCAGTGCAGTTGCCGAGGACACTGCTTCCACCCTTCGGCACGCTTAGGGTCGCGAACAGGCGACCACTTCGAACAATCGTCGTCCCGCGATAGGTGCTTGATCCGCTATTCATACGCATCGTCCCGGTCCCCGTTTTCCGCACGTAGCTGTTGGCGATGCTCGGATAGAGACTCAGCGCCCCCCGGAGGTCAAGATCCACGGTGTCGGCACCGTCGTTGACGTCGAAAATGTGCGTGTTGTACAGCCGAACGCCCACCGAATTAGTGGTCGGCCCGCACAACAACCACGAGCCGGCTGTGACACGCGCGCAAGTTTGGGTACCGATGTATTGGATTAACATCTCGTCGCCGCTAGTGTAATTCTCGACCGGGTTGTTGAACCCCATGTCGGCTCCGTCACCCAAAACGAGCGCCGCCCCCTGACTGGCCTTGCAATGAAGGTTGTGCTGGACTACGTTTCCGGACTCCGTCGAGAAACGCCCTTCCAAGATACAGATCGTGTTGACCGGGAAGTTGTAGACAGAACCTGTTCCCTTGCCGAATACCAGCGTGCCAGGACCGGTTTTCACAATCGTGGTGTTATTCCCGTCAAAGACCGACTTTTCGATGGTTCCGAAGGTCAGAACCGTGTTGCCCTGCGTCACGTCGAAGATGAAGGAATTGGTCGAAGCCGCATATTTGAAACCACGGTCTGTCCGAGTGCTGGGGCCCGTGTAGCACAGCGTGCCGCCTGCGAAGACAAGGTTGTCGCGGGACGAGCCCGACCTGCCGATGCTACTGGCGATCCCACCGTTTGTGATGGAGCTGACGCTCAGTACGCCTTGGCCAATTCGCGTCGCTCCCGTGTACGTGTTCGCGTCGCCGAGCGTCAGCGTTCCGAGGCCCAGCTTGTGAAGGCCGCGCATGTTGCCGCCCGGATTGCCGATGACCGACGTGTAGGCGAATGCGCCGTCCGCCGCGTTGGCCGTGTCCAGACCCAACAGCGAACCGCTCTTGAAACCGCCTGCGGCCGAACCGAGTCCAGACAAAAGATCCACATCGCCGGACGTGAACTCGCCGTCCCCTCCGACGTTGAACGCCAGTGTGGCCCCGCTGTTGACGATGAGGTTCGCGTCCGTCCACTGCGCCGTGTCGCCGCCGTAGAGCGAGACCCGCTTCGCGAACTGCAGCACGCCGCCGTTCACCGTGGTCGTGCCCGCGTAGCCGTTTGCGCCCGTCAGCGTCCATGTGCCCAAGTCCATCTTGACCAGCGCGGCCGTGCCGGTGCCCGAAATCGCACCGCTGATCGTACCGAACGTGTTACCCTGGCCACGGAGATAGAGCGCGTTGGTGCCCAGATTCACCGCGCCGCTCAGCAGCACATTCGCATAGGTCACCGTCGCGTTTGTTATTCCTTTTCCCGCGAAGAGAGGCGACGTGCCGAGCAGATAGAAATCGTTGGTCTGAACCGTTGTTCCCAAAACGTAATGCCGCCCGCCTGCGTGTGACTCGAACTGAGAAGCGAAAGGCTCCCGCCGTTCACCGTGACCGGCCCCGTGCCGAACGCGTTGCTGACCGATGCGTAAAGGCGCCTGTACGAAACGCTCGTTCCGAAACTGCGGGTGTTGTAGTACGTGCCGCCCGAATAAGTGTTCGTCGGATTCTTCAGCGTCATCTCGCCGCCCATCGAACCGGACATGAAGCAGATTCCGCCTTCGCCGGTGATGGCGTTCTCGAAATCGATGCCGAACGTCCGGTTGCTGATGGTGAGCGTGACGCCAGCCGGAAGCGTGACGGGAGTACGGAGATACAGACTGTTTTCGCGATTGTGATGGAGCGTGGGCTGCAAGTCCCCGTTGGCGACGAACCGCAACGCGCCGCCCGCGAGATACACCGGCACGTCGCCGGATGGATAGTCCACGGTTGCAAGGCGGTTCAAGACCAGCGGATCGCCGAGGTCTTGATTGAGTGGTGCCGCCGACGACCCGAAGTTGACGTTTCCCGCAAACAACAGCGTCGCATCTTCGGCACCTTCGGCCAGAACGCCGTTGGTCCAGTTTGCCGCCGTACTCCAATTGACGTTGCCGCCGCCACCGACCCATGTATACTCCGAAGCCTGAAGCAATCCCGCGACTACGCACAATCCCATGCCCCACTCAATGGCTTTCATCGCTTGCTCCTAAGTTAAATTTCAGTCCCACTTCTTTTATTCTATCACAACCGCCCTTTGTTCGGAATGTCTATACTTGACTTCAGCCTGTCATTTCTTGACTTTTCGGTGATGCGCAACTCCGCAGAAACCCGTTGCCGTTTTGGAAAATCGCCACCCAAAATCTGGAAGCGCTAAAATATTCAGAGACGCCTGTTGACATCCACACTCAAATTGCGTATATTTAAAACATCAATTGCGAAACGGCTGATTTTTTCATCGTCTCTATGACCCTGGGTTTCGGCTCGTCGTGATGGAGGTTCCGCCCGTGCGGGCGGTTGGCGTTTTTTGAAAAATTTGAAAGCTCGAAGCCCGATTCCGACAGCTGTACTCTCGTCTCGACTCACTTGTCTGGCGTCCCGGTGTTGTCTCGTGCGCGTGTCTTTCAACGGTAGGGAGATTTGGGGATGTCTGTGTCCACGACGTGTGGATGCGGCAGTTTAGGCGGGGTTGCCTACGAAATCGGATTCGGCCATGGGGTCCGGTTGCGCCTGTTACACGAACACAACATGGCGAGAGTGAAGTAGAAAAAGGATAGAGACATGGACATCTATGTTGGCAATCTTGCCTATTCGACGAATGACGAGTCCCTTCGCACCGCGTTTGCGGCTTACGGCGAGGTGACCTCCGCCCGCGTCGTTTCCGACCGCATGACGGGCCGCTCCAAGGGATTCGGTTTCGTCGAGATGCCGGATCGCACACAGGCGCAGACGGCGATCGACGCCCTCAATGGCAAAGAGCTGGATGGTCGTACCCTCCGCGTCAACGAGTCCCAGCCGAAACCGCGCGAAGAGCGCCGCGGTGGCTTTGGCGGTGGTTCGGGCGGCGGGTTCGGCGGCGGCCGTGGCGGCCGTGGCGGCGAGCGTCGCGAGTCCCGCTGGTAATTGCCTTGTGCCACATGCGTGTGGCAAGTTAATCGAAAAAAGCCGTTCCCGCAAGGGAGTGGCTTTTTTATTTATCGCCGCGCCGCACGGATCACTTGTCCACCCGCTCCACGCGCACATCGTCGATCCACACCCGTCCCTTGTTGCCGTTCAGCCCCGCCTCAACCGTGATGTCGCGCGCACCGTCCGGGACCGTCATCTCGACCGTGTACTCCCGCCACGGGCTGTCGCCGAACGGCAGACTCACTGTCGCGTAGTCGTTGCGTTTCGCGGTGGCCGCGCTCCACCGCAGACAGGCGGTCTTCCATCCGGTGTCTCCCTTTTCGACGCCCTCCCCTCTCATGCGCGCGGTCAGCCGCCACGTCGAACGCGCGGGCAGCAGCGCCGACGGCAACGCCTGGCGAATCAGCCGGTACTCGCGCCCGTCGCCCTCGACCGTCACACAGCGGTTGCCGCCGTCTTCCGTGACTTCGGCCCGGTTCGGCAACTGCCACGCCGCAGGATGGACCTCCGCGGGTTGCGGCAGCTCAAGCCCCGCGCGCGCCAGCACCAGCCGGGGACAGGAGTCCCGGTCGAAACCGCCGTCGCGCAGCAGGCCCTCACGCACGGGCTGGACCGCGGCGGGCGCGTCGTCCCGCGGCGCCGCCACACCCGCCGCGCCGAGCGACACGCTCAGGCTGACCCCCCGCCATGCGCCCGCGTCGCGGTCGCCCGCCTGGCTGTCCAGCCACGCCACGTGCAGGTCGCCGCCGTGCATGAACAGGTTCGCGGGCCGCGCGCCGAACCACGCGGCATCCCCGAAGCGCACCAGCGGCCCGTCCGCGCCTTCGACGCCGACCGCGCTCGGCAGTCTCTGCGGCTGCGGACCGAACAGCGTCTGTGCGCAGCGCGTCTTGCCGTCGCCGCGCTCGCCGGAAATGATCTCGCCCGCCGCGTCGGCGAACGTCACGCGCCGCCCGTCCTCCGCGCGCAGCAGATAGGCGAGATAGGCCGACCCTCCGGACGGCGCGACCGCCGGATTCACCGCGAGCGTCTGCCGGAAGGCGGGCCCGTCGCCGAACGCGTAGGCGCTGTAGAAGCGGACGGAGCGCCCCATCTTGTCGAAGCGCTGGAATCCGCGCATCTCGCCCCCGAACACAAGCCGGATGCCGTCGCCCGCCCGCTCGATCCGCGCGAACGCCTCGACGTCGTTCTCCTGAGCGTAGCGTTCGCCGTCGGGGCCGAAGCCCCGGTCCGTGTACAGACCGCCCGGACCCGCCGCCTTGCGCCAAGTCCCGTCGCCCAGCCGCCGCCACAGGGCCGTCAGCGCGCCGGACCGGCTGATGCGCGCGCGGTAGTGCGCGTTCTCGAAAATCCATCCGCCGCCGGCTTCGGTGAGCCGCGCGTCGCCGGTGCCCGCCGGACGCCGCGCCGCCGAGCCCTCCGCGAGGCAGAGGTCGAAACGCAGCTCATCCCCGCCGACGGTCACGCCCGGCTCGTCGGTCTGCCATGCCATCAGCACCTTCATGCCGTGCGCCACACCCACGCGGTCCAGCACCTGCACCGTCGCCGGAGGCCGCGACGGGTCGAAGACGAACTGCGGCACCCGGCCAGCGACCGACGCGCCGACCCACGCGCTTTCCGCCGACAGGCCGAACGGATGTTGGCGCGAGTCCCACACTGTCGCCGTACCCTGCGGCAGCCGGTAAATCGACCCCACCGATCCGTCATAACCCGGATGACGCACGCGGAACGGGCTTTCGAACAGGCCCTCGGCCGTGCCAGCCAGCCACGTCTCCGCCGCCGGCACGTCGAACAGAACGGCCGCGCCCTGCGGCACGCCGCCCTGCCACGTCGCGCGCACCGAAACGCCGTCGCCCGACTTCCCGTACCGCAGCGTCAGCGTGTGCGGACCCGCCTTGCGCACCGCCTCGATCGGAACGAGTAGAGAATCATCCGCTTGACCCAGTCCGGACGGCCCTCGGGCGGAACCTGCCCGACGAGGCGGAACCACTCGCCCAGACGGCGCAGCGCCGTTTCGGAGTCGTTGGGCTGAAGCCACAGCCAAGCGTCGCCCGTCTTCTGCGTCACGCCCTTCCGGACGTGGCCGAGCATGTTGAACGACTGCGTGACGCGGATTCGGTCCTTGCCTTCGACCGCGCCCACGCCGCCGCCGTCGGCGTAGGCGGGCAGCTCGTCGCACAGCCACACCGCCGACCAGCCCTTGCCCGTCTCGCCGATCAGCGGGGACGGGCTGCGTCCGCTGTGGGTCCGGCGGTCGGGGGTCAGCTCCTTCGCGGCCGTGCGCCGCGAAAGCCGCCAGCGCCGCCCCGGCCGTCCATGCGTAAAAGTATCTCACGTGTGCCTCCCCCAAACTTTCCGTCCAGTGTATCCGCGCACCCGCGCGGGGTCAAGAACGTCGCCATGCTTCGTCCCTTAGTCGGTTGGCGGCCGGGAGCGCGAGGATTTTCGTTTCAGGAGAACGACTGTCGCAAGATTGGGAGCGGGGGTGCCCCGCCCCCGAAACGGCGAACAGGCGTCGAGCCGCAGGCGGTCTTTTCAACATCGGCCGTGCGCCTGCCTTGCACGACCGTTCAAAACGGGGGCGAGGGCGCCCCCGCTCCCGGCGCTCCGCGCACAACACTCGCTTCAACTCGCATCCCCTGATCACCACCCGATTACACTCCTATTTCTGGAAAAACCTGTCGCGCCGGAACGGCGGTGTGGTATGCTCTGGCTGTCAGCATATGAGAAGGGTTGTCGCCGTATGTTCGCCTGCTCGCCGCTTTTCGATGAAAACTTTCTGCTCTCCGTCTGGTACGACGAGTATCAGGCGTTCAAGACGTCTCCAGACGCCCCGGCTCTGGAAACGCGCCTTCGGTTGTGGGCGGACCGCGAGGCGCTTTCCGAAACCCAGTCGGAGGCGGCTTTCATCGCCCGCTTTTTCGTCGAAACGTGGGACTGCGTGAGTCAGGGGACCACTCAGGACGGTCGTTATACGGTCACCCAAAAATATGCGCTCACCGGAGCGGGTCAGGGCGGCAATACCGGTAGCGCGGACCTCGCCCTCGGCAATTTCGGCCCCGGCGCGGACGGCGTGCCGCAAGTCCTCTGCGAATTCAAAGACATCCGCTCGGGCCTCGACGATCCCCAGCCGCGCAAAGGCTCGACCCGCTCGCCGGTGGAGCAGGGCCTCGATTACCTGACCGCCGCGTTTCTCACCCGCAATCGCGCCGCCGCCGTCGTTCCCTCGTGGGCCGTCGTCACGGACATGAACGAGTTCCGTCTCTACAGCCGTCTGCGCGGCCCGTCCCAGTGCCAGCGCTTTGTGATCCGCGCCGCCGCGTCGGCCGACGCGCCGTTCGCCCTGCTGCCGCCGGCGGATGCGGAGGCGACCGACGCCGAAGCCTTCGCCTTCCGCCGTTTCATTTTTATCAAACTCTTCGGTTCGTCCTTTCTCCTTGCCCGTTCCGGCGAGTCCGCCGCCGAAGCCCTGCTCGCGAGCCACAGTCTGCACGAGCGCGAAATCGAGGAAGCTTTTTACAGCGACTATCGCGACTACCGCGAAGCGCTTTACCGCGCCATCGCCGCCGCCAACCCCGCCTTTTCCGGCACGCGCGGACGCCTCGTGCGTCTGACCCAGCGCCTGCTCGACCGCTGCCTCTTCGTCCTTTTCTGCGAGGACATGGGCCGCGAACTGTCCTACCCGCCGCAGCTCCTGCGCGACCTGCTGGTCGACTCTGCCCGCAGCCGCTTTTACAGCCCCGAAAGCGACGAGCTGTGGGCCCGCCTCAAAGAGCTTTTCGCCGCCATGCGCGACGGCGGAGCTTTCGGCGGCCACACGATCAGCCGGTTCAACGGCGGCCTCTTCGCGTGCGACGCCGAACTCGACGCGCTCCGCATCCCGGCCCGCCTTTTCTGCGCACCCAAACAGGGCGCGACGCAAGACGATGCCTCGCTTCTCTCCGACCGCCTTACGCTCCTCTATTTCTCCGCCCGCTACAATTTCGGCAAGCGCAAGGACTCCCGCCAGCGCACCATCGGCCTCACCACCCTCGGCCGCATCTTCGAACAGTCCATCACCGAACTCGAGATCATGGAGGCCGAGGCCGACGGCCGCGTCTCGCTGAACAAGCTCGGCAAGCGCAAGACCGACGGCGTCTACTACACGCCCGAGTGGGTCACCCACGCCATCGTCGAGGACGTGGTCGGCGGCCGCCTCGCGGACCTCCGCGCCGAACTCGGCTTCGCCGACCTTCCTCCTCTGACCGACGAGGCGGTCGCGGCCTACCGCGCTTTCCGGTCCAGTCGCGGACGCCGCACCGCGCCCGTCGCGGGCGAGTGGCTCGCCATCCTCAAGACCTACCGCCTGCGCGTGGACGGCCTGCGCGTCGTCGACCCCGCCTGCGGCTCCGGCGCCTTCCTCATCCAGGCGCTCGACCGCCTGATCGCCGAATACCGCTGGATCGTCGACCAGGAGGAGCGCATCACCGGCGTCCGCGAACTCTGGAATCAGGACGCGCTCATCCGCTCCATTCTTTCCCACAACCTCTACGGCGTGGACATCAATCCCGAGTCCGTCGAGATCACCCAGCTCGCCCTCTGGCTCCACACCGCCGCGCCCAACACGCCCCTCTGCACCCTCGACCGCAACATCCGCTGCGGCAACAGCCTCGTCGGCCCCGACTTCTACGCCGATCAGCAGCCCGAACTTCTTCCCGCCGAAGAGCGCGAGCGCGTCAACGTCTTCGACTGGCGCGAGGCCTTCCCGCAGGTCTTCGAGCGCGGCGGCTTCGACTGCGTGGTCGGCAACCCGCCCTACATCAAGCTCCAGAACTTCCGCCGCGCCCATCCCGATGTGGCCGACTACCTCACCTCCCGCGACCGCGCCGACGGCTCGCCGCTCTACGCCTCCACGCGCTCCGGCAACTTCGACCTCTACCTGCCCTTCATCGAAAAGGGGCTCGCCCTGCTCCGCCCCGGCGGACGCATGGGCTACATCGCCCCCAACGTCTGGCTCGTCAACGAATACGGCGAAGCCTTGCGCCGCTCCCTCCGCGCCTCCCGCCGCCTCGACCGCTGGGTCGATTTCAAGAGTTATCAGGTCTTCGGCGAGGCGATCACCTACACCGCGCTCCAGTTCTTCCGCGCCGAGCCCCGCGACGCCGTCGCCTGCCTCTTCGCGCCCGACGGCCCGCTGCCGCGCCTCGACTGGGCCCGCGCCGACGCCGTGCCCTACGGCGAACTGCCCGCCGAAGGTGCGTGGGCCTTCATGCCGACGGACGAGCGTCGCCTCATCGCCCGCATCAACGCCTCTTGCCGCCGGTTGGAAGATCCGATGTGGACGCAACAAATTTTCCAAGGGCTGATTACCAGCGCGGATGAGATTTACCAACTTGAACGTCTTGCTGCCGGTCGATATCGAACATGCAAAGGGTGTGATGTGGTTCTTGAAGACGGTATTATGCGCCCGCTCATTTCCGGCCCCGAGGCCAAGCGTTACCTGCGCCCCGCCACGAACACATGGATTCTCTTTCCATACACCGACGACGGACGTCTGCTGGCCGAGAGCGAAATCTCCGGCCGCTTCCCCAATGCTTGGCGCTATCTGCAAAGCCATGAGGCAGCCCTGCGCGGCCGCGAACGCGGCGCTTTTGACGATCCGGCGTGGTACCGCTTCGGCCGCAACCAGAATATCGACAAGCAGCATCTGCCCAAACTAATGGTCCCGCGTCTGGTGACACACCTGTTCGCCGCGCTGGACGAGGAAGGCGCGTGCTGTCTCGACAACGTGGATGTGGGCGGCATTCTGACGACTGACCGCTCGACGCTGCTTTATCTCTACGGCATCCTCAACGCGCCGGTTTGCGACTATGTGTGGCGGCGAATATCGAAGCCTTTCCAGAACGACTTCCGCTCCGCCAACAAACAGTTCATCGCGCCGCTGCCGATTCCCGACGCGACGCCCGCGCAGCGCGGGGAGGTGGGGCGGCTGGCCCTGCGCCTGCAGGACCTGCACACCCGTGACCGCGAGCTGGCGGATGCCATTGACGCGCGTCTCGCCTCGGCGCAGACCGAAGCTTTCGCGCCCGGTCCCGAATGGCTGTGGGCCGACGTGCGTACCCCGGCGCAATGGAAGGCCGACGCGCCCGCGAACCTGCGCGGCGCGGCCCGCACCGCGTGGGCCAAAGACCGCCGCGACGCCGTTTTGGCCGGGCATCTCGCCGCCCTCGACGCGGCCTTGGCCTCCGAAACCCCGCCCGTCTGCGAAGTTGAGGACGCCGCCGGACGTCTGGCCCTGCGCGTCAACGGCCGCGCCGCGGTCGAACTTTTCGACAAGTCCGACGCGCCCTTCATCGCCGCCCAGTGGCGTCACGCCCTCCGGTCCTTCCATGGCGACGCCAAACGCCTCCTCGCCCTGCTCCTCAAACTCCGCTCCACCCCCGACGCCGCCCTCGCCGCCGCCGTCATCCGCCTCGTGTCCGAGCGGCAAGCCCTTGCGGGCGATTTGGCTATTGCTGAGAGGGAGATGAATACGATAGTGTTTGCGTTATATGGGAGTATGGCGGAAGATAGAGAACGAATTCTGAAGGGTAACGGCAAAAGTTGGGTATAATTACTTAGTGTGCATAGCACCAAAACATGACAAAATTCTTTTGGTTTTTCCTGTTGCACGTCCATTTGGGCATGATAAACTATCGACAACTTAAACCTTCAAAGTGTTTGAGTGGCTGGCCGAGACAGTCTCGTAGCTCAGAAAGAGTGTTAAGCAAAATCGATAAAAAATGAGCATTTACACCAACAAGGATCGAGAGACCTTACGTGTACTTGAGCAGACCGTTGAGCGAGCCATCGGCTGTAAGGCCGCCGATATTCGAAATGTCACGTTGGATAGGCAGCGTTCGTCTGTTGAACGGCAGCAAGGGCATCGTCTGATTTTTCGTCGCGCATTCCCCGTGATTGGACGCGGCAATATGATGGGGGATCGGACACAGTCGAGAGATGAGATTGATCGTCTCGTCGACGAAGTACTCAGGTAGGTTTATTTCGGGGTTTGCTTAT
>Ga0172375_10011969_pt1 | contig 10941 bp, 8 predicted proteins | sample LakKiv1m_FD_114537 | JGI IMG/M metagenome (GOLD analysis project Ga0172375, IMG submission 114537) | Freshwater microbial communities from Kabuno Bay, South-Kivu, Congo - kab_092012_11.1m | ecosystem: Environmental > Aquatic > Freshwater > Lake | place: Democratic Republic of the Congo... | reverse complement strand
CTGGTCGCGCCCCACACGTCGGCCGAGACCCCGTAACGCTCGGCCAAGATACCCTGGGCTCGCACCGCCTCGTTCATGAGAGGCCCACTCGCAAACAAGTGCGCTTTCAGACCCTTTTCCGGTCCTTTGCCGAAACGATAGAGGCCCTTCAAAATCCCCTCTTCGACTCCTTCGGGCATCGGAGGCATGACATAATTTTCATTGTAAATCGTCAGATAGTAAAAGATATCTTCGCCGTCCGCGTACATTCTTTTAAGTCCGTCTCGAACGATGACGGCCACTTCATACGCATACGCCGCGTCATACGCGTAGAGCGTCGGCACGACACTGGCCATGACGTGGCTGTGTCCGTCCTCATGCTGAAGGCCTTCCCCGTTCAAGGTGGTACGCCCCGCCGTCCCGCCCAAAAGGAACCCTTTCGCGCGGCTGTCGGCGGCCGACCAGATGAGATCCCCCACCCGTTGGAAACCGAACATCGAATAAAAAATGAAAAACGGGATCATGTTTAATCCATAATTCGCTCCGGTCGTTCCCGCCGAGATAAACGAACACATCGATCCGGATTCGCTGATCCCTTCTTCGAGGATTTGGCCGTCTTTCGATTCTTGATAATACAGAAGGCTTTCCCGATCGACCGGTTCGTAGCACTGGCCTTTGGGCGAATAAATCCCGATTTCCCTAAAGAGCGCATCCATCCCGAAGGTGCGCGCCTCGTCCGGGATGATCGGAACGACATGCCGGCCCATCTTGGGGTCACGAATGAGTTTCGAAAGAAGCTGCACGAAACTCATCGTCGTCGAGACGGTTTGGCCCGCGCTTCCTTTCATGAATTCGTCGTAAATATTGTTTTCGGGCAAGGGCAGAACCTGCACCGAGGTCGAGCGTTTCGGCAAAAAACCGCCGAGCGCTTTGCGTCGCTCCAGGAGATACTTCATCTCGGGGCTGTCATCGGGCGGCCGGTAAAACGGCATGTCGGCGATTTCCTCGTCGCTGATCCGAATGTCAAAACGTTCCCGAAACTCGCGGAGTTCTTTTTCGTTCAATTTCTTCTGTTGATGCGTGACGTTGCGCCCTTCCCCCGCCTCGCCGAGACCGTATCCTTTGACGGTCTTTGCCAAAATAACCGTCGGTTGACCGCAATGTTCGACGGCCGTTTTATAGGCCGCGTACACTTTTCTCGGATCATGTCCTCCGCGCGAGAGTTTATGAATCTGTCCGTCGGTGAGCCCGTTCACCATTTCGAAAAGTTCGGGATATTTTCCGAAGAAATGTTTTCGCGTGTAGCTGCCCGGCTCGACGGAATATTTTTGATAATCCCCGTCGACGGCCTCTTCCATCCGTTTGACGAGAAGCCCCTTGGCGTCCGCCTGCAGGAGCTCGTCCCAATCGGATCCCCAGATGACTTTGATCACTTTCCACCCGGCGCCCCTGAACACCCCTTCGAGTTCTTGGATAATCTTGCCGTTCCCGCGCACGGGGCCGTCCAGACGCTGCAAGTTGCAATTGATGACCCAAACGAGATTGTCGAGTTCTTCGCGCGCGGCCATCGTCAGCGCTCCGAGAGACTCGGGCTCGTCCATTTCGCCGTCACCCAAGAAACACCACACTTTGGGTTCGCCGTTTTTCAAAAAACCTCGCGCTTTTAAATACCGGTTGAAACGCGCTTCATAAATCGAAGTGATCGGCGCCAAGCCCATCGAAACGGAAGGATATTGCCAGAAATGAGGCATGAGGTACGGATGGGGATAAGAAGACAAGCCTCCCTCCGCGGCCAGTTCCTGCCGAAAATTGAGCAATTGTTTCGCTTCGATTCTTTTTTCGAGAAAAGCGCGCGCATAAATGCCGGGCGCCACGTGTCCCTGAAAAAAGACCATATCGGCCGGACGATCCCCCTCGCCCCCGCGGAAGAAATGGTTGAAAGCGACTTCGTAGAGCGTCGCGGCGGAAGCGAACGTCGAAATATGCCCTCCCAAACCGTGATGGTCCCGGTTGGCCCGCACGACCATCGCCATCGCATTCCAACGAATATAACTTTTGATGCGCCGTTCGATCTCGCGGTCCCCGGGATAAGGGGGCTCGGCGCCGGCGGGAATCGTGTTGATATAGGGAGTGTTCGCGACGACGGGCACGGGAATCCCGGATTGGCGAAGACGCGAAACCAATTTATATAAAAGAAGCGGGACGTTTTGAGGCGCATTGTTCTTGAGAACGTACTCGAGCAGAAATTCGATCGATTCAAGCCATTTTTCGTCGGGCTGACCGGCTCTGCTCGCGTCGGCGGATTTGTTTGCTTTATCCATTTGAATTAAAAAAGAGTAAGAGTTTGGATTGACGACTTATTATAATAGTTCTTTATGAAAAGACTCGACGTGACTCTTTCAACTCCGGCGCTGAATCTGGCTTGCGACGAAGCCTTGCTGGACTACTGCGAGCACGACTCCGGACACGAATTCTTGCGTTTTTGGGAACCCGCGGAGCCCTTTGCCGTGCTGGGATATTCTAACAAATTTCACGATGAAATTAACGAAGAATCTTGCCAAAAAGAAAACGTTCCTGTCCTTAGACGTTGTAGCGGCGGGGGTTGTGTTCTACAAAGTCCGGGGTGTTTGAATTACGCGCTTATTTTGCGAATCGGAGGAGACCGTCCTACCCAGACGATCGGGGCGACGAACCGGTTCGTCATGGAACGGCACCGGTCGGTCTTCGAACGACTCTTGAAGCAACCCGTAGGCGTCGCCGGTCATACGGATTTGACCGTCGGGAACCTGAAATTTTCCGGGAATGCGCAGCGGAGAAAGAAAAACTGCCTGCTGTTTCACGGAACGCTTCTCTTGGCGATGAATCTGGAACTGGTCGAGCGGTATCTGAAGCTCCCGAAGATCCAGCCGTCCTATCGAAAAAACAGGCCCCATTCCGATTTCATCACGAATGTCGCGCTCGGTACGGACGAGGTCAAGGAAGCGCTTGCCGCGGAATGGGAGGCTCGCTCCGGTCCCGACAGTCCCTCGACTTCATGGGTCGAATCGCTTGCCCATCGCGCCCTAGAATCATTCGGCAACGCGCGCAAAGAGCTCTAGAAAGCAGGGTCGTCGAATCGGCTCTGCGCCGCCGTCCAGTCGATCGACTTGAAAAAAGCCTCGATGTACGCGGGTCTCTTTAAGCCGTAATCGGTCAAGAAGGCGTGTTCGAAAACGTCCATGATCAAAAGAAGTTTTTGACCGCCCGGATGGCCCGCATCGTGTTCGTTGATCCAGAAATTGAAGAGACGGCCCGAAACGCGGTCCGAGTAAAGGGCGGCCCAGCCGATCCCGCGCATGGCGCCCGTCGCGGTAAAATCTTTGCGCCATTCCTCGAGGGAACCGAACTCCTCTTTGATCTTTTTCTCGAAACTCGAGCCTGAAGACAGGGCCGCTCCCCCTTTTTTCATATTCCCGAAATAAATTTCATGAAGACGCATTCCGTTGAACTCCCACCCCAAGCGGCGCTTCAGCTCGGCAAACTGGGGCGAAGCAGTCTTGCCGGCCTTCGAGAGTTCGCTCAACTCGTCGAGCACCTTGTTGGTATTCGTCACGTAGCCCTGATAGAGCGTGAAGTGATTTTTTAAGAGCGTCTCGCTGAATCCTTCCGTGCCTAGTAGATGATCGAAATTTTTGGCTTCATAGGGTTTACTCATCGTAGTGGGTCTCCTTTGAATGATTTGAGGGGGTTAACGGCAAGAAATGACGATGGTTCTATTATAACGTGTTTCGCGCATTCTTTCCCTTCCTTTTTGGAATGGGTGTAGCTTTTTTTCGGGAATACGGTCCGGGGTATTAGGCGTAAACCGTCGCGGGAACTTTCGTCCGAGCCGTCAGCGTTTTGGCGATGTGGATGAGCCTCTCGGGCAACACGGGAACGATTTCCGAATCGCTCGGCGAACGCTGGATCGTATAGACCTGTACCGATTCGGGTCCGATATATCCGATCGCGATCATCCACTCTTCGAGGGTCTCCTCGGACGTATTGTCGGCCGACCCGCTCACAAACATGCTTTGGATGACCAATTTCCTCAAATGATAAAGCCCCCCGATCATTTGGCTCCAGCTCTCGCGCGAAAAAGGGCGGTTGAGCAGATGGAACACGTCGGGTCCGCCCGCATCGAGCTTCATGAACCTGGCGTCGAGATCCAAAAGGCTGTCCGCAATCTCCGTGCGATGGCACGTCGAGGAATTGGAAAGAATTCCGATGGGAATATCCGGCAGAAAACGATCTCGTGCGGCCGTGAGCAGCTTGACTACCTCGGGAAATTGGGGATGCAGCGTCGGCTCTCCGTTCCCCGCGATCGTGATGTTGTCGACCGCCTCCGATCGCAGCGCCCATTGCGAAAAGGCCGATTCGACTTCTTTCTTGATCGTTGCCAAATCCGGAAAACGCATGGGCTGCTTTTGCGTTTCGCCGTACTGGCAATACAGGCAATCGAACGTGCACGCCTTTGCCTCGGTGGGAAGCAGATTGATCCCAAGAGACTTTCCAAAGCGCCTGGATTCGAGAGGGCCGTAGACGACCGAGTTTTGTAGTTGAATTGGCATGATCAAATTCCCCGTACTATCGTATCAAACCCAATCGGCCAGCGCCAGCGCCGCCATGGCCTCGGCAACGACCCCGCAGGCGGGAACCGCCGTGACATCCGAACGCTCGATGGAGGCCACGTCTTCGGCTTTCGTGTCGATGTTGACCGAATGAAGCGGGCTCATGAGCGTCGCGATGGGTTTCATGGCCGCGCGCAGAACGATTTCTTTTTTCTGAGAAAAACCGTTTCGGATTCCGCTCACCAACTCGGCGGCTTTCACCGCATGAATCGATAGAACGGCGAACATGAGTTTATAATCCAGTCGTTCGTTGAAAGGCTCGGCCGCGCCCAAACCGGACGGAACGCCTTGAATACGAAGCTCGAACAATCCTCCGGCCGTGTCCTTATTTTTTTTCACCTCTTCGATGCGCTCGATCATGCCTTTGGAAGCCGCCGCGTCGGCGCATCGCACCGGATTTTTTTCCGCACGGAGCCTCAGGGCGGCCAGGGTTCCTTTCCACGGACGAGCCTTCACCCCTCCGATGGAGAGGACGTGGCTGTAGAGATCGATCCGTTTCATCCTTAAATATTCCTTACAAACGGCACCGGCCGCAACGCGAGCGGCCGTCTCACGGGCGCTGGCCCGCTCCAAAATATCGCGAATGTCACGCCGGTCGTATTTCATCGCTCCGACGAGATCCGCATGACCCGGCCGGGGGCGTTTGACGACGGGAAGCTTGTCGATTTTAAAATCTCGGTTTTCGACGCGGAGCGCAATCGGAGTGCCGTCGGTCACTCCCCGGCGGATTCCCGAACAAATTTGCACGCGATCGGTCTCGATCGTCATGCGCCCGCCCCGTCCGTATCCCTGCTGACGGCGCGCCAGTTCCGCATCGATCGCCGACGTGCGGACCCGGACTCCTTTGGGGAGACCTTCCAGGAGAGCCACCAAACACCGGCCGTGGGACTCACCGGCCGTCAGAAAACGCAATCCATTCATCTTCAACCCCTCGTTCATACTAGAAATCGTACATGGAAAAAGGCTGAAAAGCAACAAACCCGCGTATATAATACAAAAACGTGAATCGAACGATTATCATTTTCGTATTTTTGGTTCTTTGGCCGATTCAGGTTGCTTTGGCGGCAACCGGAACCAAAACCTTTTGGCATTCGCGATACATCGGCTCAAAATTCTTCTTCGATCGAGGCCTCTTCGCCCGTTCGCTCGAATTTGCCCTCGATGAAGTCGCGTCCGCGCGACGCGTTTTCCCTCCGAAGGATCCCCGTATCGCACTCTCGATGGCCGACGTGGCCCGCGCCTACAAAGCCCAAGGGTCCTATCCCATGGCCGGGCATTTGTATGGATTGGCTTTGAAAAAATTATGGCAAATCAGACCCAACAACGAACCTGACCGGGCCGCCTGCCTGAACAATCTTGGGAGCGTACGGCTTGTCCAGGACCGCATCGAAGCCGCTCAGGCGTGTTTTAAGCGCGCGCTACGAATTCTCCGACGATCGGGAGCGCGCGATGATGTCCGCTTCGCCACCATCTACAACAACATTTCCGTCGCCTGCTGCGAATTGGGTCGCTACCAAGCGGCCGAAAAACTTCAAAACAAAGCGATTTCCATCCGTCAAACAAATCTTCCGACAAACCATCCGGATCTGGCAACCTCCTATCGGAATCTGGCGCGTGTCCTCGAAAAAAAAGGCCGGCTGGCCGAAGCCAAGAAGCTTTTTTTAAAATCGCTGGCCATGCGCGTTCAAAGCCTCGGAAGAAAACATCCGGATTTGGCCGCGCCGATGGACGATTTGGGGCGACTGGCCCTGCGCGAGGGACGTTTCGAAGACGCCGAGGAATATTTCAAATCCGCATATGACTTGAGAAAAGCCTCGCTCCCCCCGTCTCATCTCGACCTTGCCGAAAGTTTGGATCGTTTGGGAGAATGGGCGCTGGCCACGCAGCAATGGTCCAAAGCCGAATCTTATTTTGGCGAAGCCTACGACAGACGGACCGTCCAGCTTGGCCCCGACGATCCGGGCTGCGCACGCTCCTTGACGCACCTTTCCTCGGTCTATGCGGCCGTCGGAGATCTCGTCACGGCCGGACACGCTCTCGAAACCGCTCTCGAAATCCGCGAAAATCACTTCGGAACCCAATCTTTGGCTACCGCCGAAACGCTCGATCGTCTCGCCGCCTTGGCCCTCGAATCCGGGCATTACAGCCGGGCCGAAGCGGACCTGACCCGCTCGCTCGGCATCAAGCAGATGCTTCATGAAGGAACGCTTCCGTCGATTGCCGACTCGCTGGAGTTACTATCTCAAGCAAAGCTTTTGTTGACGCATACCGATCAAGCGCTGAAACCCGCCGAACAGTCACTACGCATTCGCCAGAACCTGCTCGGCGCCAGGCATCCCGAAACCGCCAGGTCCTATGCCCAACTGGGACGCGTCTTCGCCGCGCAAAAACAATTCGAGGCGGCGCGCGACTCCTTTGCGCACGCCCTTGAGATCAGGCAAAAAGTTTTCGGAAAAGATTCCGCGCAGGCGGCGGAGACGCTGCTGGATCTCGGGCGTTTCGAAATGGCCCGGATGAACATGCGCGCGGCGCGCGTCTTTGCGACTCACGCGAATTCGATCTACGAAAGGGTTTACGGAAAAAGACACCTCCGCACGGCCGAATCGATGGAAACGCTCGCCCGGATTCATTTTGCGCTGGCGGACGGCGAGCAGGCCCGTCCTCTCCTCAAGCAAGCCATCGAGGCGAAACGGCTCTCCCTCGGAAGCGGCCATCCCGCCGTAACCGAACCCGAGGCGTTACTTCATGAGATCAACCAGGCCGGCGAGCGCGCGGTCGCCGCGATTGAATACGAATCGTTTCGAACGGCTCCTAATCTCAAGGGAGACGCGGAGCCCGTTGTTCAGAAAAAAGACACGCATTGGGTCAATATGAAAAACAAAAGCGGTTCGAGGGCGGGCGCTTCCGAGGCAAACCGCGACGAACCCATCTCAGTGCAAGACGCCAACGAGCCAAAAAAAGAGGAAGGCATTGCCGCCGACCAAATGAAACTGTCGAAAGACGGCGGCGAGAACTATAAAAAAGGTATTTTAAGCAACGTCACCGAGAAAGACACGCAAACACCGAAAAAATCTTCAAAAAAATGGGAGCGTCCGGATGACTTCAAAGAAAAATTCGACCCGAACCGGCCAAAATCGCCTTTTGACCTCTCGCGCTTTTTTGGTTTTTTAAAAGAAAAACCCGCTGAGGGCGGCCCAAAATCGCTCGTTCAAATCAACAAGTCCGAAAACTCTCGATCTTCCGGCGGGCGCTCGAAAAAGAAAGACGGGCGGGATTTCTCGGACACAACTCAGCCGACCGAAGACAACGAAAAGCGCGATCCCGTCGACGAGATGTTGAAACGCGCCGACGCCATGCGCAAAAAAGGCGAACACTCCGAAGCGGAAAATCTAGAACTCCTCGCCAAACGCATCCGGCTCATGAGCCGGATGAAACAAGACAACTAGCACGGTACGTCTGGATCCCTCCGGATAAATTGCGGGCGTCGTATCCTTTCTGTTTCAAGAGCCTCACGGCATAATGCGCCCTCTGACCCACTCCGCAGTAGACATAAATCGGCCGATCTTTCGGCAGAGTTCCCATTTTTGAACGCAGTTGATCCAGAGGAATGTGCACTGCGCCGTCGACATGCCCGGCCTCGTATTCGGAAGGCGTGCGTACGTCCAGCAGGAAATCGTCCGGACGGTGCGCGCTCCAGTGAGCCAGGAGGCTTTCGCCTCGAAGATCATTGGCTGCGATCATCCCCGCAAAATTAACGGGGTCTTTGGCGGATCCGAATTGAGGGGCATAACACAGCTCCGCGTCCTCGAGATCGTAGACGGTCCCCCCTTTCTGAATCGCCATTGAAATGACGTCGACTCTCTTTTCAACTCCCTCTTCGCCCGTCGCTTGGGCTCCAAGCACGCGTCCCGTTTTGGGGCAGTATAAAATCTTGAGATGCAGCGCTTTCGCTCCCGGATAATACCGCGCGTGATGAGCCGAGTGCACGTAGGCCTTGCCATACGGCATCCCGTTTTTTAGAAGCCCCTTCTCGTTCGAACCCGTAACCGCCGCGACGGCCTCGAAGACCTTGCAAACCGCGGTCCCTTGAACGCCCCTAAACTCCCTTTTTTGTCCGAAAAGATTGTCCGCAACCAGACGCCCTTGCCGATTGGCCGGACCGGCCAGGGGAAGCGTCAGAGACAAGCCCGTCACGAAGTCTTTCGACTCGATCGCGTCTCCCACGGCCCAAATCGCCGGATCGGAGGTGCGCAAATATTCGTCGACCTTAATGCCTTTCCCCACTTCAAGACCCGCTTTTTCGGCCAAAGAGACGTCGGGCTTGACCCCGACCGACAAAATAACCAAATCGGCATCGAGGGTTCGGGACGCGGTGGATTGGACTTTTAAACGACCTTTGGACGAAGTGATCGAGGCGATCCCCTCGTTCAAAAAAACCGCCACTTTTTTTGTTTTCAGGTAAGACGGCCAATCGGAAACCATTTCCGCATCGAACGGAGGCAATACCTGGCTGCCTAACTCCAACATCGTCACTTGAAGGCCTAGCGTCGCCAGATTCTCCGCCATTTCCAAACCGATGAAGCCGGCGCCCGCCAGGACGGCGCGAGACGCTTTTTTCCGCCCGATCCAATCTTTGATCGTTTGCGCATCCGCAATCGAACGCAGCGTGAAAACACCCGGTTCTTGAGCGCCCGGGATCGACGGAACGACCGGAACGGCGCCCGGCGAAAGAACGAGCGCGTCATAAGATTCCCTGTAGGTTTTTCCGTCCGATCGAACTTCCACCTCGCGCGAGGCGCGATCGATCGAAAGGACTTCGCTGTTGACGCGAATGTCGATGTTGAACTGGTTTTTGAAAAGCTCGGGCGAGGCGACCTTCAAGCTTTCTTCTTCGCCGATCACCTCTCCGATCCAATACGGCAGCCCGCAAGTCGCCAACGACATATGCGGCCCTTTCTCAAGCACGATGATCTGGCTGTCTTCACTCAGGCGTTTGGCGCGCGCCGCACAGGATGCACCGCCCGCAACTCCGCCGACGATGACGAGTTTCATTTAAGCCCCCATGCAGCAGTTTTTGGCGGGTGGTGTCGCTTTCTTTTGATTCCAGGGCATCTTTGCCAGGAGAAGGGCCATGGGACATAAATCCGTCACGCCCGAAAAAACGAGCCCAAAACCCACGAAGATCGGTATCGCGATCAAACGCACGTCTACCCAATAGGCCAGCGCAAATCCCGCGAGCGCGAACGCGCCTGCCGCGAAGCGTACCTGCCGATCGAGTGACCAGATGCGGCGCTCGCCCACCTGGAGCGCCTTGCCCTTTGCCGCCCAGGCCTTCACGCCACCCTCGAGCACGACGACTTTCACGCCTTTTTGGCTCAACCATTCGGCGGCCTTCGCCGCACGCTCGCCCGACCGGCAGACGCAATACACCACCTGTCCTTCGGTCCAATTCCTGTCCTTGAGTTTTCCGAGCGGCACATGCGTCGAACCTTTGATATGCTCGGACGCGTACTCCGACGGTTCGCGCACATCCAGAATCATCTCGCCTTGATTGAGAGCGGTTTCGAGTTTTTCACATCCGCAAAATTCAACCATGTTTTCCTTCTCCTTTTTTCTTTAAGAACACGCGCGAACGCAGCGAAGGATTCGATAGACGGCCGGATCCGCGATTTCGTAATAACGAAAATTCCGCTCGACGCGGCTTCGCACGACGCCGTCCCGACGAAGAATCGCCAGCTGTTTCGAAACGGACGCCTGGTCCTTTCGAAGAGCACTGACGAGCTCTCCGACCGTGCGTGAACGGCCCTCGAGGCGCTCGGCCAAACGCAAGCGATCGGGGTGACTGAGACATTTCAACACTTTCGCGGCATGCCGCAGAACCTTTGAATCTAAAACCGCCGTCATAGCCTCTCCTATATATTACAAATGTAGTATATTCCTAAATTGGTATATTCGCAAGAAAAAAAATCAATAGGTCACCAGAGAAAAAACGGGATAGTTTTTCAACTTTTCCCGTCCGCCGAGAGCCGCCAGTTCGATGAGGAAGTAAAGCCCGTCGATCTTGGCCCCCAGCTTCTCAAGAAGCTCGATGGCCGCACGCATCGTCCCCCCCGTGGCGAGCACGTCATCGATAACGATCACCCGTGCGCCTTTTTTCACGCAATCGGCGTGGACTTCGATGACCGCTTTGCCGTATTCGAGGTCATAGGCGGCGGACACTTTGGAGCAGGGTAATTTTCCTTCTTTGCGGACCGGGACAAAACCGGCGCCCAAGCGAAAAGCCAGAGCGCTCCCCAGAATGAACCCCCGCGAT
>Ga0172375_10011966_pt1 | contig 10944 bp, 12 predicted proteins | sample LakKiv1m_FD_114537 | JGI IMG/M metagenome (GOLD analysis project Ga0172375, IMG submission 114537) | Freshwater microbial communities from Kabuno Bay, South-Kivu, Congo - kab_092012_11.1m | ecosystem: Environmental > Aquatic > Freshwater > Lake | place: Democratic Republic of the Congo... | reverse complement strand
AGGATTAGGTGTTTATTTAGGTATTAAAAACTCTAAAGCTAAAAGTTTTAAGCAATTTTTTGGAGAGCTGGAAAAAGTTGCCCAATATATCGGCTCATCCCGGCCAACCGCAAGAAATCTTTTTTGGGGGTTGGAGCGTATGAAGTCAGCGGCTGTGGTTAATAAAAATAAAAGTATTGCCGAGATAAAACAAATCTTATTTAAGGAAGCGGATAAGATAATCGAGGAAGACAGGATTTCCTGCCGCAAGATTGGTTTTTACGGCGCTAAATTATTTAAAAATAATGAAACTATTCTTACAGTTTGCAATGCGGGAATTTTGGCTACTATTGATTACGGCACGGCGCTGGGAGTGATTTATAAAGCTAAGGAAGAGGGTAAGAATCCTAAAGTGTATTCCTGCGAAACCCGCCCGCTTTTGCAGGGTGCCCGACTGACTGCTTGGGAGTTAAGCAAAATGGGAGTGGATGTTACTTTGATTTGCGATAATATGGCGGCAACTTTAATGGCTCAGGGTAAAATTGACCGCGTAATTGCCGGAGCAGACAGAATTGCTGCCAATGGCGACTCAGCCAATAAAATCGGTACCTATAATTTGGCAGTGTTAAGCCATTACCATAAAATACCTTTTTATATTGCAGCACCGGAATCAACTTTTGATTTAAGCGTTAAGAACGGCAAGGGGATAAAAATTGAAGAGCGCGACGGTAAAGAAATTACCGAGTTGCATTATAGTAAACCTTTTACTTTAAAAAACGTAAAGACTTATAATCCGGCTTTTGATGTTACGCCGCATAATTTAATTACAGCTATTATTTCAGATAAAGGGATAATTTATCCACCGTATTTCAAAAACATAGGGACGGTTCTCAAGTGATCACAGAACTGTCCCTTTAGGGGACAGTTCTCCGATTGATCGAGAACCGTCCCTAAACTAAATTAAATGAAAATAAATAAACTCGGTGAATTTGGTTTGATTGAAAGGTTCCGCAAGAATATCAAGACTGATTCTTCGGTCATTGTAGGTAGCGGCGATGATTGTGCGGTTTTGGAGTTTGATAAAAATAATTATCAGCTTTTTACCTGTGACATGATTGTTCAAGGGGTAGATTTTACGCCTAAAGATAATCTTTATCTGGTGGGCAGGAAGGCTCTGGCGGTTTCTATCAGCGATATTGCTGCCTGCGGCGGGATTCCCCGCTGGGCAGTAGTTTCTTTGGGGCTGCCTAAAAATTCAGAAGTTAAATCCCTGGATAAATTATCAAAAGGGCTGTTTGATTTAGCCAAAGAATATAAAATTAATATTGTTGGCGGCGATATAAGCTCTGCGCCAAAACTTACAATTGATGTAAGCCTGATCGGGCTAGTTAAGAAAAATAATTTAACTCTTAGAAGCGGGGCAAAAGCCGGAGATGTTATTCTTGTGAGCGGACCTTTAGGGGGTACAATAAAGGGTAAACATTTTGCTTTTACTCCTAGAGTCAAAGAGGCAGGATTCTTGGTCGATAATTTCAAAATTAATTCCATGATCGATATCTCTGACGGGCTTTTACAGGATTTGGGGCATATTTTAAAGCAAAGCAAAGCCGGTGCAGCAATTTTTGACCCGCTTGTTCCTAAAAATAGAGAATGTAAAAATTCCCTCGATGCTCTTACCGGTGGCGAAGATTTTGAATTGCTTTTTACTATGCCCAGGGAAGATGTGATAAAGTTGGCTGAAAAGAATAAAGGTTTTTATTTTAAGCCTATTGGGCAGATTATGCCTGAAGCTTTTGGCTTAAAGGTTTTTGATAAAGAAAATAATATTTTAAAAATACCCGTAAAAGGTTTTAAACATTTTTGATTAAGATGATTTCCAGCTCAGTGAATGAAACTTTAAAATTAGGAAGAACGCTTGCCAAGAATTTGAATAAAGGCGATATAATCTGTTTGTTTGGTAATTTGGGCTCAGGAAAAACGGTTTTAGCTAAAGGTATTGCCTTGGGGTTGGGCATAAACAAAGATAAAATTATCAGTCCGACTTTTGTCCTGGTGCGCCAGCAAAACGGAAAAAATAATATTCCATTTTATCATTTTGATTTCTATCGGCTTAACAGTGCCTGTGATATCAACATTTTAGGTTATGAGGAATATTTTTACGGAGAAGGGATTACGGTTATTGAATGGCCGGACAGGCTGGAGTATTTATTGCCTAAGGAATTTCTGAAAATTAATTTAAAAGTCGAAGGTGATAAAGAGAGGTCTATAGCAATTAGCGCTGTAGGCAGCCGGTACAAATCTTTAGCGGAGAAGATTAATGAAAATTTTAGGAGTTGATACTTCGAGCAGGGTTTTATCGCTGGGAGTTTATGATAATGGCAAGGTTTATGAATATGATGTTGAATTTGCCAGAAAACATTCCAGTTTGTTGGTTGTTGCTATTGAGAATGTTATCCAGGCTTTAGGTTGGGAATTAAAAGATCTGGATTATCTTGCCTGTGGGTTAGGTCCGGGTTCATTTACCGGAGTACGTATTGCTGTGGCGACAATCAAAGGGCTGGCTTTTGCTTTAAAAAAGCCGATTATCGGAGCCTCAACTTTAGATATTCTGGCTTTGAATGCAGATAAAGACGGGGTTATTGCCCCGGTTATAGATGCTAAGAGGAATCTTATTTACTGCAGTATTTACAGGCGTAAAAATGGAAAAATAAAAAGGATTTCTCCCTTTATGCTGGTATCCATTGAGGATTTTATAAAGAAAATAAACCGCAATGCTTTTTTGCTTGGTGATGCCTGTAGTTTGTATCAGGCAGATATTCAGAAGAGTGCCAAAGGATTAGTAGTGCTGGATAAGGATTATTGGTATCCGAAAGCCAGGAACGTGATTAAAGCAGCGCTGGAACAGGCTAAGCTTAAAAAATTTACTGATACATTTAAAATTAAACCAATTTACCTTTATCCCAAGGAGTGCCAGATAAACCCGGATTTTACAAAAACAAAATCTGCAAAATTTGTGATCAAAGGGCACTCTGCAAATAAATAAAATGCATACAAACAAAAAAAATATTGGTTACCGGCCGACTTGGGCAGAAGTTAATCTAGCGAACCTTAAAAGTAACTTTAAGGAGATTAAAAGAGTTGTCGGAAAAAAAGTAAAAATAATGGTAACAGTCAAGGCTGATGCTTATGGCCACGGGATTATTCAGGTTGCGCGGGATTTATCGCGTGATGGGGTTGATTATCTGGGTGTAGCATGTATTGACGAAGGCATACATTTAAGGCAGGAGAATATCAGCCTGCCGATTTTAATATTGGGCCTGGTGCTTAAAAATGATATTGAGCCTTTATTTGAATACAATCTTACTCCCACAGTTTGTTCTTATGAGCTGGCAGTGGATTTAAATAAAAAAGCTCAGGAATTAAATAAGCCTATCAATATCCACGTTAAAATTGACACAGGGATGGGGCGCATCGGGGTTATGTGCAAAGATGCTTTTGGTGTTATCAAAAAAATAAGCAAGCTAAAATTTGTAAAAATTGAAGGGGTGTTTACGCATTTTACGCTTGCAGATGTGAATAAAGATTTTACCCTTTATCAGATCGATGTTTTTAATGATCTTATTACCAGGTTGCGCAAAGCGGATATCCGCATACCGCTGGTGCATTCTGCCAATAGTGTAGGGGTAATAAATTATAAAAACAGCCATTTTAATATGGTTCGCCCTGGACTGGTGGCATATGGCTTATATCCGTCTGATGATTTAAAGATTAATTTAAAGCCGCTTTTAAGCCTGAAAACAAGAGTTGTTTATGTTAAGCGCGTGCCTAAAGGTTATGGTATAAGTTATGGTTATACGTATATAACCAAAAAAAATTCTACTATTGTTACTCTGCCTATTGGTTATGGTGACGGTTATCCCCGTAATTTGTCAAATTTAGGCCCGGCATTAATAAAGGGTAAACGTTTTAAAATATCAGGCAGGGTATGTATGGATCAGATCATGGTTGACGTAGGAGATACTCCGGTAAAAGTCGGTGATGAAGTAGTATTAATCGGCTCTCAAGGAAAAAATACAATTACCGCAGAAGAATTAGCCAGCCTTTCGGGAACTATTCCCTATGAAATTGTCTGTGGTTTAGGCAGTCATATCCCAAGAGTATATATTTAGTTTTTAAGGTATTGAGAAAATAAGATAAAGACTTGTGGATAAGACAATAATATGGCTTAAAGAAGCAGATATAATTGCAGGCAGCACTCCGGATTTACCCAGAGCAATACAGACCGCATTTAAAACATAATATAGAAAAGCAGCTAAGATAGAAATCCCCAGGGAGGAAACTCCGGTTGCCCTGCGCCGCATCCTCAATGAGAATGGTATGCCTAAAAGCACGATCATCAACGTGGTTAAGGGGGCGGTATATCTTTGGTAAAGGTCAACTTTCAAGCTTTCCACAACTTTTTCTGCCCCGCTTTTGGATAATTTCCAGATATAATCGTTTAGCTGGGCAATATTCATTAACTCAGGTTTTTGCCTCTGGGTTAAGAAATCATTCGGGCTTTCTGGAATGGATACAATTTCTTCGTCTGCATATTTAGGCTCGCCTTTAATCTGTCCGTTGAGGTCAAAATCGTAGGTAATGCATTGAAAAAATACCCAGGCTCCGTTTTTGTATTCGCCTTTATTGGCGACAATCTTTCTGGTAATGTTCTGATGCTGGTCCTGCTCAAGGATAATTATTCCTTCAAGCGTATTGGTAGCAGGAGAAAATTTATTTATAAAAAATAACCTGTTGCCAAGCCCATACATGGAAAGATTATTAATTGCTTCTTTTTTAGCAGGAGCCTTATTTTTACCTTCTATTTGATATTTTACGGATTGGTTTAAACTTAAAGCTTTGGGGACAAATCTGTCGCTGACCCAGAGAATGGAGAGGCTTAAAATTGAAGCCAGGATTATCACAGTTTTACTTACTCCAATAATACTGATTCCAGAAGCACGCATAGCAATGATTTCATTGTCACGGTTTAATTTGGAAAAAGTATAAAGTGTAGCCAGAAGGCAGGAAAATGGAGTAACTTGTACGAATATAACCGGTAAATATGATAAATAGTATTGGAGTAATGTTTGAATGCCGACTTTAAATTTAAGGATATCTTCCAGGTAAGAAAGGATATCGATAACCATATAAAGGAACATGAAAGTAAATATACAGATTAAGAGGATATTTAATACGGATTTTATAATGTAGCGGTCTAGGATGCGCATAGTCTTATAGTTAAAATTGTTCCAATGGTTGCTAAAATGAGGTTAGGCAGCCACATGGCTATTTCCGGAGGGAGAAACCCTTGCAGGCTTAAAGTTTCTGCTCCAATAAAAAGTAAATAAAATGCCCCGACAATAAGAAAGACAAAACCAAAGTTAACAGATTTTTCGCGCCTGCGGGTTATAATTGCCAGCGAAGAACCTAAGAGGATAAATACCAGGCAGGAAAAAGCCATAGCAATCCTGCCGTGGATTTCAGTGATAAGCGGAGTAGGGTCTATGCCGCTTCTTTTCATTTTATCCGCTTCGCTGCTTAATTCCTGAAGAGTCATATCCTTGGGTTTTTTACCGATACTGTCTTTCTTCTGAGCATTGGCTAAGTTTAAGGTAATAAAATAAGTTTTAAAATTTAATTTGTAGAAATTTGTCGGATTTTCCGGATCAGGTTCATCCGCGGTGCCGTCAATAAGTTTTAATTTAACCATACTTTTTTCCGGGACAGCGATAAATTCACCTCGTTTGGCCACAATTGTCCGGGTAGGCTTGCCTTCTTCCGGCTGATAAATACGCACATTAAACATTTTATTTTCTTCGATTCGGTAAATAAAAAGTATATATTTTTCAAATGAATTGATGAATACGCCTGGTTCAAGAGCGGCTGTGGGATTTTTAACGCCTACTTCCATTAAAGTTTTTCGGGTGGCAAAATGCGCATAAGGGACAACGCGGTCATTAAAGAATACCAAAGTCAGGCTTAAAATTACTCCCACTATTAATAAAGGTACGATTAAGCGAAAGAGGTTTATTCCACTTGCCCTTATGGCAATAATTTCATTGTCACTTGAAAGCCTGCCTAAGGAAAGCAGTACAGCCGTTAAAGCAGAGATGGGTACAGTATAGGTCAAGAGAAAAGGAATCATAAAAAGTAAAAGTTTTGACACGCTGACAATATCGACACCTTTATTGATTACCAGGTCTGCAATTTTAATTAAATTACCCAGGATCATAACAAAGGTAAGTACGCCCAGCGCCATGAAAAGCGGGGTAATAAATTCTTTTAGGAAATAAGTTCTGAGTATTCTCATTTTAATTTGCCAAAGTTAGGACAAACACTGATTTTGCTCCGGAATTTTTTAAAACAAAAGCAGCTTCAGAGCAGGTCGCCCCGGTGGTTAAAACGTCGTCAATCAGAAGGACATCTTTATCTTTTACGCAGGATCTATCTTTTATTGAGAAAGCTCCTTTGATGTTAGTTAATCTGTCCCGGTCATTTAATTCGGTCTGGGTACGCGTATTAAGGTGCCTGATAAGCAGGCCTTCCGAAATCTCTTTATTGAATTCTTTGCTTATATGTTTGGCTAAAAGAGAAGATTGGTTAAATTCTCTTTCACGAATTTTTGTTTTATGCAGCGGTATAGGTATAATCATATCTATTTTATTTATCGGTATGTTATATTCTTTTACAAAATCAATCATGGGTTTGGCCAGGATTTCATCCAGATAATCTATGTTCTTATATTTAAAAGCATGCAGCAATTTTTTAATTGTTCCGTCATAAGAGCAGGGGCTAAAAGCGCGGTCAAAGTGCATAACTTTAATGGTACAATCAAAACAGATGTTATTTGCAGATTCGTTTTCCAAGAGTTTTCTGCCGCATTTAAAGCAAAAAGGCGGAGTGTTAAGTTTAATGTCGCTCCAGCAGGACAGACAGACCAAAGCATCAGAGCGTTCACTTTTTAAACTTTTTCTGCAGACTAAGCAAGTTCTTGGGTAAACCAGGCTGCTTAATCCCTGGATAACATTTTTAAGTATTTGCATAAGGTTTTATAATATCATTTAAAGAAGGATTTTACAATAGCAAAATTCCCCCTATACAGGCTATAATTTGAAGTAAGACTGTTATTTGCAGAAATAGCTTTTCCTATGCAAAAATGCCTCTCAATGGTATAATTAAAAGCCGTGAAAATTTACTAAAAAGAGAGGGGTTATATGCACGACGCGAATTTTTATTTAACTAAGGAAGGTTATCAGAAATTATCCGAGGAATTGGATTTTTTAAAGACTACCCGCCGCAGGGAAATTTCCAGCGAAATTGGCAGGGCCAGAGGGTTTGGCGATTTAAGTGAAAATGCTGAATATGACGCAGCCAAAGATGCCCAGGCGCATAATGAGAAAAAGATTTCTGAGCTTGAGGCTAAACTTGCTCATGCCCAGATAATTGATAATGATAATATGCCTACCGATGAGGTTTTAATCGGGGCTAAAGTGTCACTTAAAGACCTGGATACCGATGAAGAAATCGAATATACATTGGTTTCTGAAATGGAATCAAATTATGACGAAAATAAAATTTCCATAACTTCTCCGGTTGGTGCCGGGTTGTTGAATCACAAATTAGGGGAGGAAGTTGATATTGCTATTCCTGCCGGTAAATTAAGATACAAAATTTTAAAAATTTCGAGGTAATATGAAAATAGTCAGATTTACACAGAAGGAAAAGATCGGCTGGGGTGTTTTGGAGAATGATTTTGTCAGGCCTCTTAAAGGGGATCCTTTCGGTGAAATTGAAATCGATAAACATAAAATAGACTTAAAAAAATTAAGGCTTTTGGCAGCTGCTCAGCCTTCCAAAATTGTTCTTGCCGGACTTAATTATAAGGATCACGCCAAAGAATTGGGGATGGAGTTGCCTAAAGAGCCGGTAATTTTTATGAAGCCTCCGACTGCAGTCACCGGGGATCAGGATAAAGTGTACTATCCTTTCGGGGTTAAACAGCTTGATTATGAGGCGGAGCTGGCTTTGATTATTAAGCGTAAGGCTAAATTTGTAAAAATTGAACATGCTAGAGAGTATATTTTAGGTTACACTTGTTTAAATGATATAACTGCCAGGGATCTGCAAAAAAAAGACGGACAGTGGACGCGGGCTAAATCTTTTGATTCCTTCTGTCCGATAGGCCCTTGGATTGAAACCGAGATTGATCCTTTGCATTTAAAGATTCAGGCAATACTTAATGGCAACGTTATGCAGAATTCAGATACTTCTAATATGATTTTTTCGCCGGAATATTTAGTTGCCTATATCTCGCAGATAATGACGCTTTTGCCGGGTGATGTTATTTCGACCGGAACTCCTCATGGTGTGGGGGCATTAAAACCTAAAGATACAATTGAAATCAAGATACAAGGTATCGGTAGCCTGGTAAATAAAATTGTGGCAGTAGATTAAAGGAGGGTATTTATGAATAAGGGGATTTTAATCATTCATATGAAATCCAGGTCCAAGTCAGCGGTCAGCGTTCAGAAGACTCTTACTAAGTATGGCTGTATCATTAAAACCCGGCTGGGAATCCATGATGGTGTTTTAGCCGGATGCAGCGATAATGGTTTAGTAGTTTTAGAAGTAGTCGGAGATAAGAAACAAAGAAAGGCTTTGGATGCCGAGTTAAAAAGACTCAAAGAAGTTAAGACAAAGCTGGTAGAGCTTCCTTTTAATTAATGAGCGCAAAGAAAATTTTCAAAGGCCGGATAATATCCTTAAAAACCAAAAAAGTCCGGCTTCCTAATGGTTACGTGGCTAACCTGGAAATCATTGAGCATCCGGGTGCGGTCCTGGTAATTCCATTTTTAACCAAAAATAAAATAATAATTTTACGCCAATTCCGCCCGGTTCTCGGTGTTTATCTTTATGAACTTCCAGCTGGCACTCTTAAAATCAGGGAAGCGCCGCTTGTTTGTGCAAGGCGTGAAATTATCGAGGAGACAGGCTATAAGGCCGGGGTAATTAAAAGGCTAGGTTTTATTTATCCGGTCCCCGGGTATTCAACCGAGAAAATAACAATTTTTAAAGCCCAGAAGTTAAGTGAAGCTTTTGCAGATTCTGATCAGGATGAGATAATTGAGAGTTTTGCAGTGACTAAGCGGCAAATTAAAGATTTTTTAAAAACCGGCAAGATTGTAGATGCGAAGACTATCTGTGCGCTTGCAAAAATAGGATGGGTATAAAATGAACAAAAATTTGAGGAATATCCTGGTTTTGATTTTATTGGCGTATTTATTTTTTATGTTCGGTAATAGTGTTATGTCATTGACTAATCCGGATGAGGTTTTTTATACGCTTACTGCCAAGGAAATGGTTAAGCAGAATACCTGGTCTACACCGTATCTTTTTGGAGTGCCGCAATTTGAAAAACCTATATTCCTATACTGGATGATCCGGGTTGCTTTTCTGCTTTTTGGTATAACTAATTTCGCGGCCAGATTTTTTCCGGCAGTTTTCGGGATTATCGGAGTTATTGGAATTTATTATTTAACCTTATTGGGATTTAAAGATCAGAAAAAAGCTTTTCTTTCTTCTGCAGTGCTTTTATCCTCTGGGGTATATATAGGATTAAGCCGCACGGTTTTCACGGATATGATGTTTACGGTCTGGATACTTTTATCATTGCTGGGATTTTACTGGGCTTATACCCATCATAAGAAAAAAGCAGTTGGGATAATTTTATCTTTTGTCTGTTCAGGGTTTGCAGTTTTGACTAAAGGCCCGATTGGTTTTATGGTTTTAGTATTAACTGTAGGGAGTTTTTTATTTATCAAGAAAGACTTAAAGTTTTTAAAAAGCTGGTCTACGCTTTTAGGTTTTTTGCTTTTCTTAGGAGTGGCTCTACCCTGGTATTGGCTGATGATTGCCAAATACGGCAGTACTTTTACTCAGGAATTTTTTTATAATGACCACATCCGCAGAATTTTAGAGGCAGAACATTTAAGCAATGATACTTGGTATTTTTACCCGTTTTCCATGGTCTGGGGAATCTTTCCCTGGAGCTTCTTGTTAATCGCAGGGATGGCTTGTTTTTTAAAGGGGTTAAAAAGCAGGATTAATTCTTTTTATGTTTTTCTGGCTTGCTGGATGGTTTCGGTTTTTATTATTTTTCAGCCCGCCCATTCTAAATTAGTGAGCTATGTATTTCCTTTGTTTCCAGCTTTAGCAGTGATTATTGCTGATTTTATTATTAGTTCAAATTCAGGCAGTAAAAAAAGCAGAGCATTATTCTGGGGTCTTTTTGCTACAGGGGTGATATTGGGGTTATTTGCTATCGGGCTGGTTGTTTGTTCGTTTGTGATGTCGGATACTATAATGAATTATGTGGGCTCTAGAGTGCCGCTTTATATCCTCTCTGTTTTATTAGGTATTCTAGTGATTATTTTCTTTATTAATTTATCTCGCAAAAGGCTAATGAAAAGCGTTTATGCTTTAGTCGCAGTAATCATGATTATGTTTGGTATAGTGCCGATTATTGATAAGCATATTGAGCCATTTGTTTCTTCGAGGGATGTTTGTGCATATCTGATGAAAAATTACAATGTGGAAAATACTATTCTTTGTTCCAAATTTTTCGCACGCGGGACAAGGTTCTATACAGATAAAGACGTTGCGGTAATTGATATTCCGGGCAAGCAATTTTTCAGCCCACATCCTGTTTTGTTTTTGGATTCTGACCTAAAAGTAGCAGATTTTTTAGGTAAGCAGCCGGTAACTTATTGTTTGCTGAAGAAGAGTGCTTTGGATGATATTGAGCGCCTGAGGAAAGATTTTAATATTGAATTGCTCAGGCAGATCGGGAATCAGTATATTGTCAGGATAAAGAAGAGAGAGGTTGTCGATGGAAAATAAAAATTTAATTGAGCTAAAAAAACAATT
>Ga0172375_10011964_pt1 | contig 10944 bp, 13 predicted proteins | sample LakKiv1m_FD_114537 | JGI IMG/M metagenome (GOLD analysis project Ga0172375, IMG submission 114537) | Freshwater microbial communities from Kabuno Bay, South-Kivu, Congo - kab_092012_11.1m | ecosystem: Environmental > Aquatic > Freshwater > Lake | place: Democratic Republic of the Congo... | reverse complement strand
TCCAGCTTTGCAACGACCCACGCAGCCTTTTCCAACAGCACGCTCTGTAACCATTTCTCCGACGCGCGCAACGGGGCGCTAACCGTCAAGCCACGGTCGTCGATGCGCAAACCGATGGTGCGCCGCTTACTGCGTTTCAAGGTGTAGGGAATGTGTTTGTCGAGCCACTGAAGCGTGCGTTGCTCAATTTCTGGAGAATTGTTTTTGTTCTTTAACATCGCGAACTGAAAACTCATTTTTGCGAGCATCCGCGTTGCGGATTGCCTGCGTAAATCACTTCGGGATGAAGTGCTAGGAACAGCGGAGCGAACGACGAGAAAACAACGTTTCGGCGCAGGCTAATGCTGGCTAAGCCAGCGTTAAACGAAGTGGCCGAAGCCACATACCGTGTGTGGTAGGCGAGAAGTGAGCGAGCATGTGACAACGCGATTCGCCCGAACAATGAGTTTTAACCCAGCTTGATCATCTCGCCTTCGATCCACTCTTCCGTCAGACGATTGATCTCATCCGCTTTCAATCCAGTGGTGATGATCGGTTTGCCGATGGACAAAATAATGGTGCCTGGATATTTGCGCACCGAGTTTCTACCCCAGTATTTTCCCGCGTTGTGGGCGATTGGCAGCACCATGGCACCCGTATGCTCAGCTAGCATTGCGCCGCCAATTTTGTATTTTCCGCGCTGACCGAAAGGGATACGCGTCCCTTCTGGAAAGATGACCACACTGAACCCGTCCGCCAGTTTCTGCTTTCCTTTTTCCAGCAACTGCCGCATGGACTCTTTGCCCTTGCTGCGATCCAGCGCAATCGGTTTGGACAAGGCGAGTAACCACCCAAAGAACGGTATCCAGAGTAGCGACTGCTTCGCCACCCATGCGTGCGGCGGCAACACCATCTGCAAAGAGACTGTCTCCCACGCCGATTGATGCTTGCTCAACACCACACAAGGTTGCGCAGGAATATTCTCAGCGCCGCGTATCTCCATGCGGATGCCACAAATAATTTTGAGCAACCACAAGGTTCCCGGTGCATAACCCGACAGCAAACGGAAGCGCATGTGCTGATTGAACAAAAAAATGAGGGGGGAAAACAGCGCATAGAGGAGGGTGAATGCCCATTGCGCAGTGAGAAAAATGAGAGAGCGGATCAGTGTCATAGCAAACTCGATACAACAGAAGCAAGGTCGGGTTGGATCAATGTACCGGCAGGCAATCCGCCTTTGGCCTGGGTCTTAGCGCCTTTGCCTGTCAGCACCAGATACGGTTGCGCGCCCAGCCGAGCGGCGGCTTCCAAATCGCGCAAGGAATCACCCACGGCAGGCACACCCTTCAGGCTCACCCCAAAGCGCACGGCGATTTCCTCGATCATGCCACTCTTGGGTTTGCGACATTCGCAATTCGCTTCGCTGGTATGCGGACAGAAGAAAATGGCATCAATACGACCGCCGACTTGCGCCAGCGACTTGTGCATCTTGTCGTGGATGGCGTTCAAGGTCGGCATATCGAACAGGCCGCGTCCGATACCCGATTGGTTGGTCGCCACCGCGACGCGATAACCGGCTTGGTTCAACCGCGCGATCGCTTCCAAGCTCCCCGGAATAGGTTTCCATTCTTCCGGACTCTTGATGAACTGGTCGGAGTCATAATTGATGACACCGTCGCGATCTAGGATGATGAGCTTCATGCTGCGAGTTTGGCAATGTCAGCCGATTGATTCATCAGCTTGCCCAGTTGTTGCAACAACACCGCGCGGTTCAGGCGTAGCGCCTTGTCTTCCGCCATCACCATCACCTTGTCGAAAAAGTCGTCGATGAACGGTTTCAACGTCACCAGCGTCTTCAGGTTGTTGGCGTAATCACCACGCTCGAAATAGCCGCGCGCCATCGGTGTGATGTCTTGGATGGCTTGGTGCAACTCGCGCTCCGCATCGTCCTTGAGCAAGTCGAGCTTGATCGCCATGTTCGACACATCCCCCAACTCTTCCTGATTCTTGCGCATGATGTTCTGCACACGCTTGTTGGCGGCGGCAAGGTCCTTAGCCACTTCCAGCGCAGCGAAGGTACGCACCCCCTGCAAACGCGGCAGCGCCTCGTGCAGGCGACCGTTCAGCACCGCCAGCACGGCTTCGATATGCGCCGCATCAAAACCACGCTCGCGCAGATAGCCACGCAGCCTGTCCAGCATGAAGCCTTCGACATCCGCCGCCACTGTGGGGCTCAACATGCCCACAGGGAAATTATCGGCTGCCGCTTTGAGCAGGGCAGGCAGATTCAGATCGAGCGGTGTCTCGATGAGGATACGCAAGATGCCCAGGGCCTGACGGCGCAGACCGAAGGGGTCTTTATCTCCGGTCGGCACTTGGCCGATGCCGTAGATACCGATGATGGTCTCCAACTTGTCCGCCAGCGCCACCGCGCATGCCAAGCCGCCTTGCGGCAAAGTGTCGCCCGCGAAACGCGGGTGATAGTGCGCTTCGATGGCGTTCGCCACTTCCAGCTTCTCGCCATCGTGGAACGCGTAGTAGCGGCCGATGATGCCTTGCAGTTCGGGGAACTCACCCACCATGTCAGTGATGAGATCGGCCTTGCTCAGGCGTGCCGCCAATTCCGCATCGGCTTTGTCCGCCCCCAACAAACGCGCGATGATGCCCGCCAGCGTGGCAATGCGCTCCACCCGTTGCAACTGCGAACCCAGCTTGTTGTGATAGACCACATTACCTAACTTTTCGACACGCGATTCCAGCGTCTGCTTGCGGTCTTGATTGAAGAAGAAACGCGCGTCAGACAGACGCGGACGCACCACACGCTGGTTACCTTCGATGATGTGATGCGGATCGCTCACCTGCATGTTGGACACGATGAGGAACTTGTTCAGCAACTTGCCGTTGCTATCCAACAATGGGAAATACTTCTGGTTCTGCTGCATGGTCAGGATGAGGCATTCCTGTGGCACTTCGAGAAACTCGGGCTCGAATTCGCCCACGTACACCTCGGGCCACTCCACCAGCGCCGTCACTTCATCCAGCAAATTGCTCAACACACTGCGCTCTTCGTTCGACATACTCAACAGCTTCGACAGATCGAAGTTGGCATGACCGATCCAGATCGCATTGTTCTGGTTGGCCAAGTCATCCAAGCGCGCCGCAATGGTTTCGCGGCGGTTGGCGAAACTGGCAACAACACGTCCTTCTTGTGCCAGCGTCGCTTCATAATCATCCGCCTGCTCGATGGTGATGCGCGGCTCGTTGCACATGAAACGGTGGCCGCTGGTGACGTTGCCGCTTTGCAATCCCAACACCTCCGCCATCACCACACGCTTGCCGTGCAGGATGGTGAGGCCGTGAACCGGACGCACGAACTGGTGTTCGGAATCGCCCCAACGCATCACCTTAGGTACAGGGAGTTTCTTCAACGCTTGGATAATGATGTCCTGCAAGTACTCGTCCAGCGCGCGCCCCTTTTGCTCGATGCGCGCCACGAAACATTCCGCCTTGCCCTCACCCACGCGACTCAACTGCGCCAGCGTGACATTGGCTGAACGCATAAATCCTTCCAACGCTTTGGTCGGCTTGCCTTCCGCATCCAAGCCAGCGGCGACCGCAGGCCCTTTGCGCTCGATGATGCGGTCGGGCTGCAATGCAGAAACTTGGCTGATGCTCACCGCCAAACGGCGTGGCGTGCAATAAGGCGTGCATACGCTGTCTGTGCTGACCAACGCTTGCGCTTTGAGTGCGGCGAACACCTCATCGGAGAACGTGGTGGACAATTTCTCCAGCACCTTGGGAGGTAGCTCCTCGGTGAGCAGTTCGATCAAAAGTGTATCGGTCGTCATGCGGACTTCTCCAATTGATTAGCCATGGGGAAACCCAATGCTTCGCGTGAATCGTAATAGGCCTGTGCCACTTGACGTGCCAGCGCACGCACCCTGCCGATGTAGGCAGCGCGCTCAGTCACCGAGATGGCACCACGCGCATCCAACAGATTAAAGGTGTGCGAACACTTCATCACCATCTCGAAACCGGGTAGTGCGAGTCCTGCATCCATCAGACGTTTGGCCTCGCCCTCGTATTCGTTGAAATGACGGAACAACATCTCGACGTTGGAATGCTCGAAGTTGTACTTCGACTGCTCAACCTCGTTCTGGTGGTACACGTCACCGTAAGTCACGATGCTGTCGCCGTCCCTCGCCCACACCAAGTCATACACGTTCTCCACGCCCTGCAGATACATAGCCAGACGTTCCAGACCATAGGTGATCTCTCCCAGCACTGGCTTGCAGGTGAGCGAACCGACCTCTTGGAAATAGGTGAACTGCGTGACTTCCATGCCGTCCAGCCATACCTCCCAGCCCAACCCCCACGCCCCCAAGGTCGGCGATTCCCAATCGTCCTCGACGAAGCGAATATCGTGCTCGGCGGTGTTGATGCCCAAGGCGCGCAGGCTGTCGAGGTACAACTCTTGGATGTTGTCAGGGGAAGGTTTCAGCACCACTTGGTATTGGTAGTAATGCTGCAAGCGATTGGGATTCTCGCCATAACGCCCATCCTTGGGACGACGCGAAGGTTGCACGTAGGCGGCGCGCCAAGGCTCGGGGCCGATGGCACGCAGGAAAGTGGCAGTGTGGAAGGTACCCGCGCCAACCTCGATGTCATAGGGTTGCAACAGCGCGCAGCCTTGCTTATCCCAAAAGTTTTGCAGCGTCAGGATGACTTGTTGAAAACTGGGTTTGCCCAGTTTCGGTGAAGACTCATGCGCGGAGCGCGTGATGTCGGAGCCAAATGTCGGTTTTGAACCAATGGTGCTCATGGATGAAACCCAGCAAAATGTACGAAGGCGCGCATTTTACGGGTTTTCGGTGCAGAACGACACCTCCAACATGGATCGTCCCCTTTGTGAAATGCTTGAACGGCAATCTCGCCATTCCCAATACATAGGGGAGCACCAATTTTTTGAAAACGGTTCCGCCCATCTCGAACTGGCCCTACAATCAGCCAACAGCAGGGGAGACGATCATGCAAACACACTGCAGCCCATTCACCCGCTTGCTTCTTTGCACCTTCCTCGCAGCTCCAATGCAGGCCTATTGCGAGGCATTCGACTGGAGCATCGGCGCGTACGCGGGGCAACATTACGACACGGAACCTGCGGGGATACTCGAAGGCAACGCGCGGTTCGCCAAACAGTATCTCGTCGCACTCACGGCCAGCAAGACGCTCTGGCGTGCGGAGTCGCTACCGCTGTCATTCGAGTTGGATGGCATGCTTGGGCATCAATCCGGCATAGCGACGCTGCAAGAAATCGGCATTGCCCCCGTCGCGCGGTGGGAGGGGTTTCCTTGGAACGAAGCGATGCACACCAGCTTGCGTCTCGCCCCACTCGGCATTTCTTACACCACAACGATCAGCCCCTTGGAACGCGGACCGGTCACAGGCAAAGGCAGCCGCACGCTCAATCTGTTGCTGATCGAACTGGGATTTTCGCTGCCAGCGGCGAGCGCGGAGGAAGTCTTCGTGCGGCTACACCACCGCTGCACCATCTACAATCTGCTGAACAACTATGGCGCGAATGGCGAGGATTTTCTTGCCTTCGGTTACCGTCATCGTTTTTGAATCCATCTCACTCCAACACGCCGCACAGACTCTCGCATGGAATACCATCTTTATTGGTATCCAATCGTTCCACACCACACACCGTCAGATAGAAGTGCGCCTCGTCGCAAGTCACCATCTGTGAGCAGTAGTTCTTTTTGCCGCATTCCAACCCGCCGAACTTCGCTGGCTTTTCTGATTGAGGGACTACATCGTGTTGAGATTTAGCGGAATGCTTGACGGGTACGGAGGGATGCAATTTTCGCCACTGCGAGGGCAACTGCGGGTTGGCTTGCTGCCAGAGTCCGTGCTTGGCCAGCTGCGCCTCCCGCTGCAATGCAGCATAAGCGCCACCTTCGCGCGATCGTGAGTTAGCCCACGCCATGCCGCGCCGCACTTGCTCTTCGTTCACGTTGATATCGCCAATACGAAGGACGGCGATTGTGCGCCCAAACTTGTCCACGGCCCGGCTCTCGACACGCACGACCTTGCCACCAATAAGTGACTGCAATGATTTTTGCGATGCTTGACCAAAGGGTTGGTCTTTTTCTGGTGCATCAATGTTCACCAGCCGGAGCTTCGCCTTGAATGGACCACTTTTGACAAATACTGTATCGCCATCAATCACAGCCAGCACTTTTGCCTCGAATGATTCCGCCTGCACTTGAAATGCAAGACAGAAAACAAAGGCCAGCAAGTACCTCAAGTAAGTACCACCTTCACCACAGCAAGGCACAGCAAGGCATAACCCGCCGCCAGCAGGTCGTCGAACATCACGCCCAATCCACCATGCAAATGCGCATCGAAATGGCGGATGGGTTGCGGTTTGACGATATCGAAGAAACGGAACAGGGAGAAGGCGAGTAGCTGCCAAAAGAAACCTTCTGGCGTGAAGAACAGCACCAGCATGAAGGCGACGATCTCATCCCACACGATGCCGCCGTAATCACCCACACCCAGCGCTTTACCCGTCTTGTCGCACACCCACACACCGATAGCGAACGCCCAGATTAAGACCAACAGGAATACGGCATCGCTCAAACGCGGTGCCAAGAACCAATACATGGGGAAGGCGACCATTGTGCCCCATGTACCCGGGGCTTTCTTCGCCAATCCCGCACCAAAACCGAACGAGAGCAGATGCGCAGGATGGCTGAACAAGAACTTCCAACTCGGCCGGAGCTTCAATTCATCATGCGAAGTGGTCATAGCCGCCTTTCTCTATCGTCATCGCCTTGCCTTCACTATCTCGCACCACACACCCGAGCGCTGCTGTGATTTGGCCGATGCGGGTAAGCGGGAACTTAAGTTGCTCCGCAAGGGCCAGCAATACCGCGTGCTGACTGTGTGGCGCGGTGAAACACAGCTCGTAGTCATCACCACCAGCCAGCGCACATTGTTGCGCGACATCTTTTTCGACACCGTCATCCACGATGGGGAGCGTCTCGATCTCGATCTCAGCGCCGACATTCGAGCGCTCCAAGATATGCCCCAGATCGGCGAGCAAACCATCCGAAATATCGATGGCGCTATGCGCGATGCCGCGCAACGCTAAACCCAACGCCACGCGCGGTTGCGGTTGATGTAATGCCATCAGGCATGCGTCGCGCACCTCGCCATAGAATTTGAACTTGCCTTGCAGGTTGGCCAAACCGAGTGCGGCCTGCCCCAGCTTACCCGACACCCAAATATCATCCCCCACCTTGGCACCATCGCGACGCAAGGCTTTACCACGCGGCACTTCGCCTAGGATGGTGACGCACAGATTGAGCTGACCGCGTGTGGTATCGCCCCCGACCAGTTCCACACCATTGGCCTCTGCCAAGGCGAAAAAACCTTGGCTGAAACGACGCAGCCAGTCTTCATCTACAGATGGCAAAGAGAGTGACAACGTCGCCCAGCGCGGCACCGCACCCATCGCGGCCAAATCGGAAAGATTCACTGCGAGCGTCTTATGCCCTAATTGGAAAGGGTCTGCATCCGCAAAGAAATGCGTGCCGCTCACCAGCATGTCGGTGGAAATGGCGAGTTCTTTGCCGTCTGCCACGCGCAGCAAAGCAGCGTCATCCCCCACGCCCAATTCGGCACTGGGAGTGGGGCGAGTGAAATGCTTTCTAATGAGATCGAATTCCGACATGGGATCAGCTGTTAGTCACTAGCCATTAGTTGTTAGGAAAAACTGCGTCGCAACCCAATCATCTAGCGACTAACAACTAACGGCTAGCAGCGACTTCTGCTGCACGCACTTGTGCTGCCAGCTTGTCGAGTACGCCGTTGACGAATTTGTAGCCATCGCTGCCACCAAAGGTCTTGGCCAGTTCGACGGCTTCGTTGATGACGACGCGATAAGGCACTTCCGGTTGGTGGATCAATTCGTACGCGCCCAACAACAACACAGAGAATTCCACAGGGCTGAGTTCACTCACAGGACGATCTAGATGTGGCGTGAGTTGCTCTGCCAGGTGACCGCTTTCCGCGATGACGCCGCGCAACAGGCGGCAGAATAATTCCAGGTCGTAGCGCCCAATGCTTTTTTCGCCGAGCGTCGCTTTCTCAATCAATGAGGCGGGCTTGGCAGACAAGCGCCATTCGTAGATGCCTTGCATGACCAGTTCGCGCGCGCGGTGGCGCAGGCTCTTGGCGGGGGTTACGCTTTTGTTCTCGCTCATCGGATTTCTTTCAGCAGGTTCACCATCTCAATGGCAACGAGCGCCGCTTCTGCCCCTTTAATGCTCATGCGGGCTTCGGCTTGTTCGTCGGTGTCGGTGGTAAGGATGGCGTTGGCGATAGGCACACCGCTGTGCAATTGCACCTCGCTCACGCCGCGTGCAGACTCGTTGCACACGATCTCGAAATGAAAGGTGTCGCCGCGAATAACGGCCCCCAATGCGATGAGCGCATCAAATTTGCCCGTCTGCGCCAGCGTCTGCAACACCAAAGGAATCTCCAGCGCGCCAGGCACGGTAGCAAGGGTGATGTCGTTTTCGCTCACGCCGCTTTTTACGAGCTGCATGCAGCACGATGCCAATAGGCCTTCACACACGGCGGGATTGAAACGGCTCTGCACGATGCCGATACGCAGTCCTTGGCCGTTAAGATTTTTTTCGAGCTCATTCATCTTTCATCCTTCGCAGAACAGTAACTGACCACCTCTAATCCAAACCCGGCCATGCTGGGCATCTTGCGCGGGGTGGCGATGAGGCACATTTTGCCCACACCGACATCGCGCAATATCTGCGCACCAATGCCATAGCTCTTGGGGTCCCACTTGGCGGCATGATGTTGGGCAGGCGTATCCAATGCGCGTGCAAGCAAGGCCTGCGGTGTCTCATCCTGATGCATCAACACCAACACACCGCAGGAAGCCGCGCTGATTTTTTTGAGCGCGTCATGCACGCTGGTACTTTTGTCGAAGCTGGCATGTTCCATGAAGTCCAGCACCGACAAGGGATCATGCACGCGCACCAAGGTCTCGAACTCGGGTCGCACTTCCCCCCTCACCAGCGCCAAATGGGTACGTTGGGTGCTTTTGTCGGTGTAAGCAAATAATTCAAATTCGCCATAGGCAGTTTGGATGGTGCGCTTGCCCACACGCTCAACCAGCGTTTCGTTGTGGATACGGTATTCGATGAGATCGGCGATGGTGCCGATTTTCAGGCCATGTTGTTTGGCGAAAGGGATGAGATCGGGCAATCGCGCCATCTCACCGTCTTCTTTCAATATCTCGCAAATGACGGCTGCGGGTGTCAGCCCTGACAAACGCGAAAGATCGCACCCCGCCTCGGTATGGCCCGCACGCACCAACACGCCGCCATCGCGCGCCATGAGCGGGAAGATGTGGCCGGGCTGCACAATGTCGCCAGGCTTCGCATGTTTGTTGGCGGCGGCCAGTACGGTGCGCGCACGGTCGGCCGCCGAGATGCCGGTAGTCACACCGGTCGCCGCTTCGATACTTAAAGTGAAGTTGGTCGCCAAGGGCAAGCCGTTCTCGCGCACCATCAAGGGCAGTTCGAGTTGCTTGCAGTGATCCTGCGTCAAAGTCAGGCAGATCAATCCACGCGCATGTTTGGCCATGAAGTTAATCATGTCCGGCGTGGCGAACTCGGCGGCGAACACGAGGTCGCCTTCGTTCTCGCGGTCTTCCTCATCCACCAGCACGACCATGCGGCCAGCGCGAATCTCTTCAATAATTTCGGTGATGGGTGTGACGTCTGTCATTTTTATTCTGCTTTCTCTGCTTGCAGCATGCGTTCCACATAACGGGCAATGAGGTCGATCTCCAGATTCACACGCGCGCCCGTTTTCAATTCGTTCAAAGTCGTCACATCCAACGTGTGCGGAATTAGATTCACTTCGAACTCATGACCCGCGACGCGATTCACCGTGAGGCTCACGCCGTTGATAGTGATCGAGCCTTTGGTGGCGATGTATTTGGACAGCGCATGTGGTGCACGCACGATTAAACGCCAGCTCTCGCCAATATCGTTAAAGGCCACCACTTCACCCACGCCATCCACATGACCACTCACCAAGTGCCCGCCCAAGCGGTCAGACAGGCGCAGGGCTTTTTCTAAGTTCACGTGTTTGCCTTTTTCTTCCAACCCTGTGGTGCAATTCAATGTCTCGCGTGAGACATCCACGATGAAATCGTTGCCTATCACTTCGATGGCAGTTAGGCATACTCCGTTCACCGCGATGCTGTCGCCAATCTCTACGTCATCTAATCCAAGCAGATCGGTTGCAATCATGATGCGCAAGCCGCCGTCACGGTCTTGCACAGATTTAATCAACCCCACATCCGCAATGATTCCACTAAACATACTGACACCTCGCTATGATTCGAATGTCATGGCCGACATGGCGCACATCCTGCCAAGTCAACGCCACGCCTTGCTCCAATTGCGTCAATTCTCCTAAACCCACCAGACCGCGCGCCGCATCGCCCAGTAATCGGGGCGCGAGATACAACACCAACTCATCCACCAAGCCCGCTTTCAGCAAAGCGCCATTCAAAGTCTTGCCCGCCTCCACCAGCACTTCGTTGATGCCGCGCTGGGCTAAGTCATGCAACACGGCCGTGAGTGGTAATCCCTCATCTTCTGTTTGCATCACCACCACGTCGGCCCCCCGTTCGCGCAACGCCGCTTGCTTCGCCTGATCCGTCGAAGCGGTGTAGATCAAAACTCTTCCCTCACCCCCAGCCCCTCTAATACTCCCTCTCCCGCTGGGAGAGGGTATGGGGTGAGGGAAGGGCGAGGGGCGTGATGGCAATAGCTTCGCCTCCGCAGAGAGGCGCAGCTCGGTATCCAACACCACGCGCAGCGGCTGTCTCGTCGCACCAACAGCGCGCACATTGAGTTG